>Ga0078894_10000998_pt1 | contig 20531 bp, 21 predicted proteins | sample LauGreSu1BDMLBSD_2_FD_67506 | JGI IMG/M metagenome (GOLD analysis project Ga0078894, IMG submission 67506) | Freshwater lake microbial communities from Lake Michigan, USA - Su13.BD.MLB.SD (version 4) (version 4) | ecosystem: Environmental > Aquatic > Freshwater > Lake | place: Lake Michigan... | reverse complement strand
GAGAATATGGAGCGACTATTATGCGGGCCTCCGATTGGAAAAAGTATCTAGCGGAGAATTAGTATGTCATCAGGGGCGAACCAATCAGTTAGAGCTAGTAGTGGGTCTGTTGCTGCGCCTGCGTCTGCGCCTGCGGCACCAGCAGTTGCAGCAGCAGCAACACCAGCACCAGCAGCAACACCAGCACCAGCAGCCCCTAATAGTAAGAGTACTGGTGCGACTGCTAATGCAAATGCAAATGGAAATGGAAAAAAAGTACAATTTGCAAATGGAACTAAACAAGCAAATAGCAATGGCAGTAGTACTGCAGCTACAAATGGTAAGCCTCCAGCCTCTCCTAACAACAGTCGCACAAACAACAGTCGCCAAACACCCCTAACATTCCCTCAAGAGGCCACAGATACCTGGCTCTCCTTTAAAATCCTAGGTATATTTTTAGTCGCCGCCCTCGGCCTCTTCTATATTATGAAAAGCAACCTACTGGGGCGCCTTTATAATAAACTATCCTCCGCCCCATCAGACTCAAATAATGCATCAATTGCACAGCGGCAGTTAGGAATATTAAGAGAGCCGGCAGCCGAGGCCTCCGAAAAACGCAAAAGTATTTTTGCCATTTGCATGGACAAGATAAAAGAGTCGTTCACAACCATAAAGGAATCATTCCTAAGTGCCTCCGATATTGAGGCGCTGCCAGAGGTACCTACTGCCGCAAAGGCAAATGAGAACCCACTCCTAAACCGTATGCAAACACCGAATCTGCCAAAGCCGAACCTCCCCAATCTCGGCCTCGACTTAGTGAAGGCGCGTGAGAAGAAGCAGACGGCAGTCGACCGGCAGCTCACAATCTCCTGTGATAAGATGCCGCCCGAAGACGAGCGTGCCCTACTCAATTTCGCAGTACTTGGATGCCGCGTTGCAGGGTATCTCGGCCCACGCATGAACGGTGTGTTTGCCGAGGAGGCGGCGGTCGAATCGGCAATTAAGATGGGATGCCGTCTCTTTGTATTTGATATCGACTACCTCGACGCCAAGCCATCCAAGCCGGTCCTGGTATGCCGCGACGAGAACGGCAATTTACTCAGCAATAACACAGGGTCCATTCAGAAGGTGGCGGCATCTCTAATTGCATATACACGTAGACAGCGTGGTGCCGGCACGGACCCGATTCTTGTGTTACTCAACATCCAGCGCCTCCCTGGTGGCCAGCCAAAGGGTCGCCAGGCTCTCCAATTCATGTCCGAGATTGCACGCCAGCTTGCACCAATGTCCCAGTATCTCCTACGGTCAACGGATGAAGGTGATGCGCAACAGCAGCGCCTGCAAGATGTTCTCTTCAAACTACCAATTACACGTTTTGAAAACCAGGTGATTCTGATGACAAATGTGGACACAAGTGGATTCCGAGACCGCGAGGCGGGTGAATTTGAGCCACAGCGTGACCTTGACCTTTTAGTGAATGCGCGAGTATTTACGAATGAAGACAAGGCACTCAATAATTACCAGTTCCCTACGGACAGCTCGCCCGCCAGTGCTATTGCAAACACATGGTCCTATTATACGACAATCCCGCCGGCAAATTACAATAATGAAATTGAGAAAACACGGCATACATTTTCGATTGCGATGATGCGGGCTTTAGGTCCACACCCGTCGCCTGAAGATGTTGACACACTGGTGAATAAGCTCGGTGTGCAAGGAATTATCGTTCACCCCTTTCCGAATGTAGATGAGTTCGCGGTTAAGGAGGAGAAGAAGCAATTAGAAGCTGGTGTATATTCACCGAGCTTCTTCGAGTCGTTCAGTTTTATACCCAAGGCGGGTGTTCTCCGTTACAAGCAGCCGACGGCCATTGTTGTACCGCCCGCAGACCCGAAGCTCAATGCAAATGGTGGCTTATTAACAGCGCCCGATGTGAACCCCTAAATGGATTATAATATCTAGGAGAAGTAATGGACTTGGAATTAGAAGGTGGTGGTGGCAGTCGCAGTCACAGTCGCAGTCGCAGTCGCAGCAGAAGTCGCAGTCGCAGCAGAAGTCGCAGCAGAAGTCGCAGTCGCAGCAGAAGTCGCAGCAGAAGGTCGCAGAGCCCGACACCAAAGAGTAGTCTTTTAGAGCAACAGAAAGAGCTGCTTGCAGCAGCAGCCGCAGAGGCCGGCAAGAAGATAGATTACGAAAAGGCACACAATGAAGACATCCTAATTGCTGTCGCCATTGTTGAGCAGTTCCTACGAGATAAACATCGTATTTGTTATGGTGGCCAGGCGATGAATATGCATTTACCAGCACAGCACAAGTTCTATGACCCTGAAACATCGCTACCAGACTATGATTTCCTGACACCGACAGGGTCCGATGACGTTGCAATACTGAAACGAATGCTTCGCAAAGAGGGCTTCATCGAAATAAGCGACCGTCAAGGCATTCATGAAGGCACCACTAAATTATATGTGAACTTCACACCAGTCGCCGATATTACTGAAATAAATCCACTCTTTTACCAAATTATTGCAAAACGGTCCATTAAGGTTGATGGTATCACATATATGGATGCCGATACACTTCGTATGATGATGTATTTGGAGTTGAGCCGGCCGCGCGGAGAAGTTACGCGTTGGGAGAAAGTGTTTGAGCGCCTGCTCTTGTTAAATAAATACATCCCATTAAAGGTGTGTAAAAGTAAGGAAGCGAAGTTTCAGCCATCTGCAAAGACAGCAGCGTCGGTACATCTGCGAACATCGACAATTCTTAATTTTTGTATCAATGAGCAGCGTGTACTTGCAGGCGCAGACATCCTCGACTATTATAAGCTGCGTCTGCGTAAACCCATTCATGTATCATGGCTTTTTCGCCCTAAATCCCCTATTATCTTTTACAGTCCTCAGCCCGAAGAGGATATAGAGCGCATTCACAGTCGAACCAGTGGCGGACTTATCTTTAAGAAATATACAGCCGAGGCCGAGTTCTTCCCGCTAATTTATATAGGCTATGCCGCAAAGCAGCCAGTACTTGCTATTATACAAGAGACAGCATGTCACGCGTATAATACAGTGCAGTTACGAGATGGGCGGGCACTGCGAATTGCATCCTTAGATACATTAATCACGCTCTATCTCAGTTTCTTATTCCGTTCGTCCCTTCAGACACTCTTTTTACGGCCTATAGGATGTATGGTTGAGCAGATGATACAATTACAGACACTTTATAGGACGAACCCTAAGGCGCCCTTTCCGTTTATATCAATAGAATGCAGTGGTCATCAGAAATCATTCGCGAGTCTATTACGAGAGAAGGTAGCGCGCATTCACCGTTTAAAAACACAGAAGACGGCGCGAGGAGTTAACATTAAGGATGTGAAGGAGTTGCCTGCAAGCCGGCCTGCGTCTGCAAGCGCCAGCAGGTCTGCGGCTGCCACAAGGTCTGCAAGTGCAACCACTCGCAAAAACAAATCACAGCGGGATGTTCATAAGTGATTTGGCAGCCTCAGTCGCAGACCCTAAATCCATCTTCTTAAATATAGCACCACTTTCAGCATCTTTCCTTACTGTATCAATAGTCTTGAAAACATTGTTACAATAACGAATATACATTTCAATGCGTTTGAGCGACTCTGCGTCATACGCCTGCTTCCATGCTGCTAATTGGTTATCAAAGCTTGTTGCAGGCGCAGGCGCAGGCGCAGATGCAGTTGCAGACCCACTAAATCCCTCTGTTTTGTTACGTACGGGTGCATTTAGGGCATACTTACTTATATAGGCCGCATCATTCACTGCTTGTTGTGGTCTTTTAGCAGATGCGGACGCAGCCGCCGCTGCTGCCGCTAACGGAGGCTCTTCCAAGTCAATCTCCGTATGTGGAACAGCATCACCAAGGACTGCCCTACTATTATCTAATTGCTCTTTTAGAATGCGAGCTGCATAGCTGAGCAATAAGAGGTATTTCCCAGGGGTCGCTGGTATGCATGTGTGGAGCTCATCGAGGCTTGGTTGTGTGGTCCCACGGATAGGCGCATCTAAAATGGCGTCCAATCGCGCCGACCCGCAAAAGCGCGGCGTCTCCCCTGCCTTTTCAGCAATCGACTGAATTGCAGCATCCACATAGGCGCGATAATCACTTGCCTTCTCCTCCGCCGCCAACACACCTGCAACCGTTTTGATAATCTGCTCATATATCTTCCGTGTGCTATTAAAAATATCTAATTGCTTTTGAAAGAAAACCGGCTCTTTTTCAATTAGGAGGTCACGCAACTTTGGGCTACCGTCATCTCCAAGGTCGAGCTCATCTAAAAGCACTTTCTCTTGAAAACCCTCTGAACGCCGGGTCGATACTATATAAATAGCCGCAGCAATAACAAGGAGGATTATCCATATCATGACGGACAGGCCCAACTAAAGTATATTCGGATATCTGTTCAGATGTTGCCAACAGTGGCATGTATTGAAAAATCTGAGCCAATGATATTAAATACTCAACAGTACCCAACATCCTCTTCAGGATATACTGCACAATTACAGCGGAATGCACAGCGCTGTGCTGCTGCGGCCCTTTTACAACGCCTAAATGGGCCTGTAGGAAATGGCGCGGTTTGCCCTCCCTTAACTCCAATTAAGATACAGACAAATTCAGGTGCCCATACACTGGAAATCCAGAAATGCCATAATTATGTGCCGACGATAATTAATAACTGTTCAGGTTTCATCATAAACGGTATTTCAGCGGGCGGCACGAATTCCTCGCAGTACACACGTAGCTTGGCGGAAAATACGACACTGCAAGCGCCCTTTAATCCAGACACACGTTTTGACGCTTATAAGCCGTATATATATCCAGTAGTCCCATCGACAATTATCTTCACATCACCGACAATCCCGGTGCCTGCTGTGGATGCTTGCTTATTGCCGAGTGTGAATGTATCTGGACCAAACCCAGTGAGTAGCCAGCCGACAGGAGTTGCGACAGCTGCAAATACACCATCTGCAGGTTATGTTACAGTGACTTGGACTCCCGGAAACGACCGCTCAATTGTAAAATTCAACATCTACGTGAATGGCGGACTCACAATTTCCAATCAGGGCGGTACAAGTGCTGTTATTGGACCATTTAGTGGAGGTAGCTCTGGTACGGTGTATGTAGAGCCGGTTGCCGCAAATAATTGGCGAGGGCAAGGGTCTGCAACTGTAACATGGAGCGTCTAAGACCATTAGGCGGCGGGCTTCGCTTTTATAATTGTTTCAATTAGAATGCCGACAAATAACTATGATGCATCGCTAATAACACAGATTCGCAGAGCTCGTGCTCTTTATGCATACAATCGTAGCCTAAGTGCCGCCGTTGTTGCGGGTACATCTGTGCAGCGTGAGCAGCCTTCTATGCAGCTCAATGCCGTGTACCTCCAGCGCGTATCCGGTGGCCCTATCAACGTTGTCAGTCAGGGTATTGTGGAAACCGGCTGTGCACCTTGCAATGCTGGTGTTACTTCTGCTCTCGGTTATCCGGCCACTAGTAACGGCCAGTAAATGGTGGATTAGTCGTAATAAAAATATATAAGCCATTTCGGCATGTTTTATATCTTTTTATTTGGATTTAGAAGTTATAGGCTTTTTAGTCGTGCTTAGGCCTTGGGCTTCACAACCTTCTTCACAACCTTCGTGGCGGTTGCAACAGGCTTCTTGGCGACAGGTGCGGGAGCGGGAATAGGCTCGGCATCCTCTGCCTCGTGGTCACTGCCTTCGGGGACATCTACAGACTCGAAGGGATTTGCCTCAGGCTTGGCTGGAGCGGGGGCTGGTGCAGCCGCAGGCTTCGCCTTGGGCATCACTGCGGCAACGGCAGACTTAGGTGCGGCGGGTGCAGCCAGTGCCTCCTCGTCATCAACGAAGTTGCTTGCGGCTGCAGGCGCCTCCTCCTCCTCGTCATCACCGCCGGCCTCCAGAGCAACACCCTGGAATGCGAATGCCGGCATGCTCTCGGGCGTCTTCTGCACCAGTACCTGTGCGGCCTTCCAGGTCACACCGAACTTGCTGCCAGCGGCGAACCAGAGCGTACCACACTCTACTAGGACAGTGATGCAGGACTTCTTAGGCAGAATCTCCTCAACCGGCTTGTCCTTGATAGGCTTGCCGCGGCTGTTGAAGAACTTGGCGATGAACTTGCCTTCACGGTCCTTCTGGAGCTTCACCTTGTGCGTAGGAGGGTAATCCTTGCGATTGCCATCCTTGTCCACGCTGAACTTGACAGACGGCGTGTAGAATGCACGGATGGTGTCCTTGGAATGGTCTGCGCGGAACCACGCCTTGCGATTCTTGTACGCCTCCTCAATCATGAACTCGTCAAATGCATGCAACATCTGAGCATACTCATGGACGGGCGTACCCTCCTGGTCATGACCCTTCAGGGACATGTCCAGGGCATAATCAATACCAGTACCGCCGAACTTCGACTTGTCACTGACACTCACGCCATAAGGCAGAGTCATCTCAGAAGGCGTCTGGAATACGAACTTACCACCATCGTAATTGATATAAGCCTGCTTTGCACCACTGTCGAGAGTCTTCAGAGGGCTTACAGTCAGGCGGGAGGCGTTGAAGTTGCTGGGAAATACTACGGAGGAGGACATCTTTGGCTTGGGGGCTTGTGCTGGTGGGGGTTGGGAAACATCGGGAATCAATTTTGCCGCGCGGCCGGCGGCTTTGACGGGTCAGGTCTAGCATAGCCCTTTAAAATATATAAAACCAATTAGGAAAGTAAGGAAAATTGATTGTGTTTAAATGGTGGTCGGCTGGAGCAGAAACAGCGTCTAAAGTAATTAGACAATTACCGATTATTAGGATGCCAAAAGAGAGCGCCAACAATAGCACTGGTGGTTCAAGCAAGAAGGCTGGCCGTGCAAAAAAGGAGGTAGTTACACTGGACATTCCAGCTGCTCCTTCTCCGCCGATTCCTACTATAGATGACAGTGTATCGAGTAGCAATGCATCGGCAACGGATGAGGTTATGCAGGATGAGCTGCCGACATTTGCATCTGAAATTGCCTCGACACTTGAGCAGCTGACAAGTATTCGTGAGGCAACGGCCACGGCGATTGCTGCACTGAAGAAACTGGAGAAGCGTCACAATAAGGAGGTGAAGAATGCACGGAAGCGTCAGAAGAAGACGACGCCGACTGCGGAGGGAAATGCGCGACCAAATTGTATTTTCAAGCGTCCCATTCCTCTAAATGAAAATCTGGCAAAACTACTGAATAAAATGCCTGGTCACTCGATGTGCCCAACGGAAATTACGCATTTAGTGAATGTGTATATTGATGAACATAATCTGAAGAATGGTAACAAGCGGATTATTGTGGATAAGATGCTGAGTGCATGTATTGGTGATGAGGAGGGCTCTGCTATTAGCTATAAGGAACTACAGCGGGGCCTATTTAGAATTATTAAGCAGATTATTGAAGACATGGCTGCCTAGAGCCTCTGGTGAGGCGTGAAGGCCTTGCGGCCTAGAGCCTCTGACGAGGCGTGAAGGCCTTGCGGTGTGCAGCTCTTGCGGCGCTAGAACACTGGATTGCGACTAACAGGTGGTGTTAGACGCATTGAAACATTTTTAAATGTATGAACGTACGGTAAAAAACCCATTCTGATAAGAGCGGCTTCTTTACCAATTGTATAACGCCAAGCATAATCGCGCGGACCTGTAACACCATGATCACGACGAAGTCGTAAATTCTGTAAGGCGACCCATTGTAATTGTGCTGCCAGTGCACCAGGTAGGGGATGAGGGGCGGCCACTCCTACTTCGCGTCCAGCGGCTAGCACAATTTCCGCCCACGCCTCCGTCGCAGTCTCCATGACCTCTACAGGATTTCCTGGGCCAATAGGTGCATCTGTGCAAAAACCATGTAGGAGTTCATGGATGAGTACGCGTGTTGCATCCTCAAGTCTGTAAATGACAACAGTATTTGGCTCACATACCATACAATAGCCACCATTAACATGTTCGGGGCCAAGGGGTTTACCCTTTTCAGGGAAGAATCGGTCACGGCGATTTGCAAACCAGAGTACCTGTGTTTTGGCTGTGGTCGCAGACTTCCCAAATGTTCTTATAAGGTATCCCCATTCTTTTAGGGGCGTCGGGTCATAAGGTAAGTCAGTTAGAGTAATAATACGTGCAAAATCACATTCATGTGCATAAATGTGTGCCCTACCAACTGCCATCTGCACATTCAGTTCCTGCCGCAGATTGAGGGTGTCAAACGCTGTACCTTTCGATTCCTTGTCAATCACCTGCAAGTCGGCAGGTGAGAGTTTGGCAGGGCGCCAGTGAGCAGGTCCCTGTGCCTTTGTTGCTCGCATTGTTTGTAATAATTCCTGGTATAGGGGATGGCTTCGTTGATTCATCCCAAGCTTCCTAACTGTTGCCGCGATTTGCTAAGGCGCCGTTTGCTGCGCCTCTAGGCGCCGGCAAAGCGCTCCAAGAACTCAATCATAAACTGCTCCCATGCAACAGGAATCCGATAACTCGGTAACATAACAAATCCCCCACCCATTGTTACTTTCGCCAAATATCGCAAACATTCCGCCGCCTCCTCATTACCAATTGCCCCCTTTTCTAACTTCCTCTGAATTGTCTGTGACCAATATAAAATCATATCACACCATCGTAAATTCCGCTGCATACACGTGTAAATCCACTGCCTTATTTCAAGGACAACTGACACATTCCACGACCGTCCTTTACGAGCCCGCCATGTATCAAATGATTTATCAAAGAAATGCAACCAAGCATCACCTTGCCCATCCTTATCGACCGCCTGCAATCCTGAATGTGTCGCTGCAAGGGCCAAATAGGACCTGTCGGGCCCTGGATACGGGATTTCATAAAACCAGTCAGCAAGACGTCGACTCAACGGATATTCACTTGTCATTAAAAATGTCACCGTGCTGCTATATTTTTCTAATACCTCCTGTATCAAAATAACACTCTCTTCACTTAGAAGATGTGCATGATAAAACACAAGTATATGGGAAGCCCCTGGTCCTTCACCCAATAAAATATTGGAAGTGCCTTGGAAATTTGCTAAAATAGCCTGCACATAGTTCTTATCTTGCAGACTCATACGAGCCACATCGAATCCTTTATGAATGCGGCTAACTTCATAGACGAGTCCTTTCTTTTCATCCTTTGCCGAGCTAGCACTCTCTTCCACACTAGTGCTAATCTCACCTTCTCCATCACTATTTTGTAATTGCCAGCGCTTTGCTTGCAGAGTATATGTATGTCCAAGGCGGGTCGCATATTCTTTTAGAAATATTTGGACCGCTGTACGTTTGCCCGAGCCGCGTGGGCCAAACCAGACTAAATTAGGAATGCGGCCAACACCAACACTTGCCGACATGATTATTAAAAAACATGCGCGAGCACTTAGGCTGCTTTGTTCCAGCTGTGCACCGCCTAAGCGCCCATAACCAATTTGAGAGTAAGAAGCCATGGAACTATGGATTCCATCACAAACTCTTGATATTTACAATATCCATATGAGCCCATTTCAAACACAAATTAGCCATAAAATCGCAGTTGCGCCTTTAAAATATATCGACAATAATGTAACTCTCGATAATTTTGTACTATTAACACCGCCATTAGAGGTAATTTTTCACGACTTGCAATCAGGAAAGCTGATTTTGAATTTGGCCGACCAGCCACAGTTTGCGGTGAAACTCAATACACTGCAAACATATTTGGCAAGTACACTTTATTTACATCAACAAACTTTTTTCGGCTTTATCAACCCTGTCCTAACTACCGAATTTTTTAAGAGACTAATTTTCCCACTTGTATATAATAAAAAACTGACTGTATTTATGGGGGCATCTGTGCGAACAGTTAGAGTGTATGAGAAAGGCATCAGTGCCAGCAATCAAGGCCTGCATCGTACACTTGCAGCCGGCGAAAAAGTACGACTCGCACTCCAATTACAGGGCATCTCAATTCTAACAGCCCCTGCCCTATCTATCCTACAATCCCTGACTGGAACACAACTTGATATTTCAGGAACGAACATGTGCAGAATTCGATTCCAACAAAGTATGCGCGCGATTTATGTCCTTTAGGAAAGCTGGTATTTGTGTCTTTTGATGCCCAGCAAAATGGAGCGTAAATGCATTCGGCTTTTTTGCATCAATGGACTGTAAATATTCGTAAGGCACTGATTGAATTGCCTGTACACCTCCATATTTTTCCGGTGGAGCAGCTAATATTGTATTAATAAATGCCCCTTGTTCATAAGATGGGCCTGCCCACACGGTTTTACAAACCCATGTACCATCACCATTTTTGGACCAATCGTTTGCGGCGGCTTCCCAGCTTGCCATCCAGTCATTCATAATTGCCGTCCCAGCTGCATTGTTTCGTACAAACCATACGCCGGCATTAAATTTGCCGCTCCATAAGGGCGGGTCAGGGGCAAATAGAAATGCACTGCTACTGCTGCCAAAAAATGCATCAATCGATTGTGCATGATTGACAAACACTGCGTCTGTATCAATCCAACACACACCTGCATATTTACCCGTTGCTAACAAATCTCTAACTGCCGCAACCTTTATCCAATAAGGAGGTAAATGTTCATATCCACTGTTCAAAAATACGTAATCGTAGTTGTGTTTTTTTGCATATAATTTATTAAGAGCAATTAGACCATGTTCATCGGCGCCTAATGGACGGTCATCATATTGTAAAATGGCCCAGCGACTAGGCGACGCCGTAAAATGCTCGACACGGTTTCTGAATATTAATAATAATAAGAGCCCTAAGAGCACTAGTATTATTAGTAGTTTCATAATCTATTAAGAATAGACTTTTCCTAATACACTGACACTAACTGCAGTCATAGAGAAGAAGATGGCAACACCGGAAATGCCGAGGGCAAATACATTTGAGAATACAGGATTTGACTTGAAATAAACAATCATGCCGACCATTAGCAAGATTGTACCAATTAGATTGGTAATTGCAATGCTGGTTAACATTGGTTGCAGTGATGAATAATCATCCTTACCGCCAACATAATAGGATATGGCAATTAGGGAGTAGAAAAGGGCGGCAACGCCGACCACAATTAATACAACAGGTACCATTTCATTCATTTTCCTACTTAATGACGTGAATTAATCGTTTTTTGAAAATTAAAGCCTGATTTTGCATACGACTTAATAATTCCTAAATCAGTACTTGCTGGGAAATAGATGAATATAATAATATATTCAAAAATAATTAATAATACAAATAGAGGAAAAATAATACGCCAATAGCGATGGCTTGTATATGTTATTGTAACATCAGGCGTGTCATCCATTTACTAATTGCCGAGTTTTTCGAATGAATAAGTAGCATTGAGGGATGAGTAACGCGGTTACAGAACAAGTCCTGCTGCAGGCGCCGAGGATAGGAGGGAAGGCGAAAGTGCCGCTGGCCCTAAAGTCAAAACAGCCGTATGAAGATTTTTTAGGCGCTCCTAAATGCCACCCACGATTTACAGGCTCCGATGCCAAGACGCGGAAGAAGCGCCGCCAATGTGTAACTGATGTTGAATTGGCAAAAGCAACAGGCGTTCCTGTTTCTCGGACTATGCGTGAACAATTAGCAGCCAAGACACGTTGTAAGGCAACAGATGAGCGCTGTATTCTAGAGGGTGCAGGTACAGCCGCCGCCAAACAACTCCTTGCACAAGCTCTCCGCCCAGCAAAACCAGGCGATTGGGATTCCGACCCTGATCAATGGCTTGACAACAAAAATATTGAGCTTGTATTGAAACAATATGCCGATATATATCCTTGGTTCCGCTTTTATGGGGTTCACCCCATTGATTTCTCGGCCCCAAGTCCATATATAAAGGACCACCGTGAATGCCTTATTCCTAAAATGTGCTCTATTGAAATTCCAAAGCTAAGAGCCGAAGGTATTAAATATGGCGGAGTTGTCTTCAATCTGGATAATCATTTAGGGAAGGGCACGCATTGGGTTGCACTTATAATTGATACAAACGCCAAAAATCCTGGCGTGTATTATTTTGACAGTTATGGGATGAAACCACCAAAGCAGGTTCGCCGCTTTATGGAGGACCTCGGATATGAAGAGCCGACCGCTAAATTCGGCTATAATGGCCGCCGCTTCCAGTACAGTAATAGTGAGTGTGGTATGTACTCCATATTATTTATTATATGTATGATTCACGGTGTACCATTTGCAAAGTTTGTAAAGCGACCAATTGCAGATAAATACATGTTGGCACTTAGGGATTGGGTGTTTAGCTAAGGCTGCAATATTTTCCTATCTATTTAATAGAAATGATTGTGCTCAGCAACCTCATTTATGACATGTCAATCCACTTTGTCATTTTCCTGGTGATTTTCGCGTTTGCCCGTTATGCAGCCCGTGTCTCCGTTGTCTATGCGGCGTTCTACGCAACATTCTTTATCACCATTGTAAACCACGTGTTTTTCCCTAAGTTGACTCTGCGCAAGCTGATGGAATAACTTGGCTCGTGCGCTAGGCCTAATGTACAGATTCATAGTCTTCATAGTAGTGTAGAATATGAGTCGCCAATATGCACAACCTGGACAGGCAGCTGGTCCCGATAAATTTTTATCAGAAGAGAATCGTCGTATGCTTTATGGTATTCTGAGCAAAGACTTTATTAAACGCGGGGTGACCCTAACGCCACGTCTTGCTGACCAGTTAGACCAATATTTAAATCATTATGTTGACGAGGTGTATTCTGTACAAGGTACCAAGCCTATTACGTTCCTAAATAAGGAGGTTCTTGTAACAACTGCCCAGGAATTTACGAATAGTGTTTTAAAGAAGGCCCCTGCTGCTGCGCCAGCCCCTCCGGCACAGGCGCAGGCACAAGTCCAGGCGCAGGTCCAACAGACAAAGCAAGTCATTACTGCGGTTCGTGCTACCGGCAAACCCACTACAACCGGTCTACAAGGTGTTCCCGATAATGCATCCGCCGGCACACCTATCGATTCCCTCTTTATGGACACCTCCAGCCGATTTGACGCTCTGCAAAAAGAACGTATGGAAGTGAAGAAGGCCGCCCCACCCATGCCCGAATTCAAGATAGATTTTTCGGACGACGGTCCTAGCCCAATGGAGTTATATGAGCGTGCCAAGAAGGCGCGTGAGGAGGCGCTGGCGGCTGTGCAGCAAAGCCAGCAGGAGCGAAGTGGGGCGGGCGCTAGCACACCCGTCGATGTGTTTGTGCCAGCTGAGACATACGCCCCTCGTGTAACTGCCGGCCCCATGAATGAATTCCTCGACTCCATTGCAACATCTTCTCGTGATAAAGGTATTGCAACCTCTTCTCCTAATTTAGTCACACCCGTTGATAATAATGAGAAAATTCTCAGCCAGCAGGTCGTCATTAAGGACGATGATGTTGTTAATTATAAGGAGGTTGAAAATAACTTAATCATTTATTCGGCAGACCGCGATTGGGTCAATAATGCGACTGACAATCGCTACAACTTCAGTGTGAACTTTGACCCTGCAAATAACAAACAAGGGTTCGGTCTCTCACCCGCATCCAATATGAAGTTCAAGAACATTGTGCGTATTGAGTTTATTAAGGCTATTCTGCCTGCTGAAGGTCTTGATGTTATTATTCGCCAAGATGCAAGTGGCACACCTACATATAGTACAAATATCAATGCAAATGCACTCTCCTTCCCGTACTTGACCTTGCACATTGATGAATACCGTGGTAACAATTATGGCACAGATAATCATTTAGATAATGCATTTGCCGTTCTACAATACGATGCAGTCTGGACAATGGATACTGTAAATAATAACAACAATCGTGGATATATTGCATTTATCCCGAAGAACTTGAAGGCGCAGCGCGTATGGATGCCAACACCGCTAGCAACACTCACACGTCTCAGCCTACGCATTGAACGCCCTGATGGTACACCGCTGCAGACCAATCTTGATACAAGTGTAATAAATCGTATTTATTCGAGTGCAAATGCCCTGACAATCGGCTCTACATTTTACACCGCGGCAGGTGCTGCTGCCCGCTATCTCTTTATTCGCACCACCAAGTACTTCTCTAAGTTTGCGGTGCAAGTTGGCGACCGCATTCTCTTTAAGGACTTTGTATCGGCGAATGCAACGTACCCTGAGGCAGCCACGCAGCTCAATACATTTATCAATCAGGAGACTGGCCATTTAGTGGTTGGTGTAGCATATGACCCCACAGGCAGCGGTGTAGGTATTGTGGACGGGTCCAATATTGTTGGATATGCCAATTATATTATAATTGAGAGCCGCATGAGTGACCCGACAACTGGTTTAACAACCGTGGACCCTTTTGGCGGAACTGCCACAATTAATAACAATTTCCTCGACAGTGTTGTTGGTACCACAACATATACGGGCAACTGCATTAACCTGAATCGCCAAACACAGTTTGTGTTCCGTGTCATTACTCGTGAAATGGACGCGGCAAGCCGACTGAGACCTGATAATTTGAATTAAAGGGGCTAATCTCTCAAGGTCTTGACTCAATAGCGGCAATTAGGGTGATGTGATAACCGCATATATAAGTAAATGTCTTCTGGTGACCGAACAACGGCCAGAATAGATTTACCGGGCAGTAAGGGTGTCATTTGGGGTCAGGCCACACCTGTGGATGCTAGTCGACGTCAATCTACAACGCCACAGAATGCTCTAAATGGTCTACCCAATCAGCGCCCGGTCCAACTTTTCACACTTGACCCTAGTAATTATGTCGGCCCTAATGCTATACCATTACCACGTGAGAAGACCCGTACATTTGATAAAGTTCCACCGACGGCCCTGCAAAAATATATAAACTTTTGTGCCGACGCTGGCCGCCGTGGTTGCGCTGCATTTGATGATGAAACATTTAGGCGCATATGTGGTATATGCACGGATGGTGAAGTGGCCGGCTTATATATAAGTGAGAGCGACCGTGCAAATCAAACGGACCCCAAAACTGGACAGCCATATGAAGATATACGGCCAACATTTGGTACATGCCCTTATAAATCATTTACAGTATCGACAGAGCGTTGTAGGGCTAGGCGCGAGCAAGAGAAGTGTTTGAAGGAGCAGAGTCGAGACGTACGCGTCGTGAATCAATTAGCACCAGAACGTCATGTCAATAAGAATTGTGCGGTGAACTTGGAAACAGGGGAGCTCAATCTATTTCCTCGCAGGGACCCGAGCGGTGTTGCAGAGCTGCTGTTAGGGGGTCGCGGGTCGATTGTAGTAACTGCGGGCACAGGCCAAAAAGTCGCAGAAGGCCAGTTAGCAGAGGGTGTCCGTGTTCGTCTTTTATCGGCGACAGAAGGACTCATTCTCAACCTAACTGTCGATGGAACAACAACTGCCGGCACTTCAACAGCACTGGCCGGCGTACTTATTGGCCCTACTGCAGCCGGCCCATACGTTATTGATATATCAAAAATAATTGCAGTTGATACTGTAACAAGTCTTTCTCCACGGCGTCAAGGTTTTATTAATATAGAGGGGGATGTAAATAATCGTGTATTTCGGGTCGTACCAGGTGTTGGTCAGACGCGTATGTCGCTCACTCTTCGTCTCCCTCTTACATTTTTAAGTAATGTGCAGCAACCCGTTATAAGGACGGCCGAGTCAATACAGCAATTAGGGATGGAGGTTTGTCGCAATCCGTCATCGAGGCCAGGGAATTATAGTCTTGATTGCTTGCGTTATCTGTGGTCCATAAATGGATGCACAGAGGCTGGACGAGGCTACCCGAGGGATTTAAAGACCGCCCCAGCGCTTTTATGGGATGATACGGCGCGGCCTAGGTCGTTTGAAGAGATAAACAGACATTTACAGGGCGTTGCATCACTAGCACATAGTGGCGTTACACTGGATGGGCGTCAGGGGCGGCCAGTGGAAGTGGCGGAGGCGGTGAACTTCTGTCTTGGTGGTGGTGGAAAACCAGCAAACTCGGCACCTGTTCAACAAACAGTGCGCATTCCACTACCCCCTTTACCAGAGCCAACCGGCCTCAAAGCACGAGTCCAAGGCCGACCATCGACAATTAGGGATTGGTTAGGAGCCGCCGCACAAGCATTCAATCAATTTATGGGTGCAGGAAATGGCCTTCCTGGGGTTTAGTTTTGCAGAACTTATTACATAATCAATTAGGAAGATGTTTGCAGCTCTTGCATCTGCAATGGAAGAGGGGGAGGCTGCTGCACCTGCGGCGGCAGTCGCGCCTGCAAAAACTAAGAAGCGCAGGCAGAAGGCGGCAGAAGTAATACAAGAATTATTACCAGACCCACTTGCTGTCTTACAGGCGAAGGATGAATTTATTCAGTCTGCTGCTGCGGCAGTTAGGGCTGCTAAGGAAATGGCGATTGCAACTATTTTGCAGCAAGCGGCACCTGCTGCTGCCGCTGCTGCTGCACCTGCCACACCTGCCACACCAACCCTCGAGCCCCAGCCCCCGAATCTGCCTGCCGTCCGCCCTGGCCTCGCAGATCTGCGAGCAAATTACCATAAGGTTGTCCAGCAGGGAAACACATACCAGTCACCCGAAACAGTACACCTTTCTCTTGGCCTAATTGGCGGCCCACCAGCTGTCCCTGAGCCAGCAATTAAACCACAACCTAACTTCAACCTAACTGCTGCCCGAACACAAGAAGCCCTCAGACCCTCCGCCCTCAAAGATGGGGCAGTCGGCAGCACTACAGGAATAATGGAGGCAATTAAGCAGCCAATTGACCAGCGCGAGGTGGCTGCTAAGGACCCACTCCTGCAGAACCTAACACCCAGTCGCCCACCTGAGCAAGCATTCGAAGACTATAATTTCTGCTCTGAAATGAAACGTGGAACCCTATCCCCTTCCGTACCACTCAAATGCATTCAGGAGCGGTTCATCGGCGCAGGCGGTAAACCAACTGGCGCCCTTTTCCCCGCTGCCAAATCACCAGCCTATTACACTTTCTACTCACAACCCACGTTCGGTGAAATGATACTCCTAATTGAACGTATTGCAAGTAGGCTCCATTCGGCCAATAAGGCCGAGCAAGCCCAGGCTCGTTATCAATTATATGGTGATGTGAGCCCGACGCGACCTGCATCTGCAGGTGCTGAGCTGTTTATTCGCGTCGGCCAGCAGCGTATGTTGATTCGCAGACGCATTCTGGCAGACTCCATGAAAGTCCCGCCACTTGTTGCACATGATGTGGCAGGTGGGTCGGCAGATTATCTCCTAATTGCCAATATATGGAGTGAATCTCCACGCCGTTGGAGATGGGCGCAAAAAACCTCACATGGAATGATTACAATCGTCGAAAAGGAGCTCTGGGACTTTGAGGTACAGCATTCCGATGTCCCTGGTGATTTTCGCAATTTGTTCCCTGGGAAATATATAGCAAATTCCGTTACATATATAAAACCGCTCTCGGCCAATTATGTGCGGTGTTTATGGTCGAATAATCCCGAGGACGAGCTGCTAATAGAAGATGCGGATGATGTTGCCGCAGCTAGCAAAGAGCCGCAGAGTATTCGCAAGGAGTTCTTATTCTTAACTCAAGAACGAGGGGCCCCGATGCTCTCGTTTGCGGTGTATGAGCGAGAACGAAAGGCGCCACCTGAAGGCGTGTATGGCCAGCCACAATTTGCTGCAACGTTTGGGTCAGGCTTGCGATTTGAAGAATATAGAAATCCTGATATATTCTATTCGCTGTCAAGTGGTGTTGAAATTGACACAAGGCCGCGGCAGGATTTAGCAGATGCACGAGGGTTTGCGGTGTTTAAATCAAAGTCATTTTGGCAATGTACGACACCTGTTTCACCATGCGCTTGGCGAACAATTACATTCACAGTTGCATTCGATAGCCTGCCGACAGCTGGCCGCGAGCCAATGCGCTGTGTTGCTGCGGCATATCCCTTTTTCCTATATTTGTCTTACATACCTGCATCAACAACACTAAAACAAGGCGCCTATCTCACTCTCTATCGTCTAAAAGATAATTCCTATGTAATTAGTCGCGTTCCAATACAAAAAGCGGTCCTTTATTTTATAAGCATCGATTACATGGATGGCTCTGGGGAAATGGGAAAACTGCGCCTGCAGGTAGCACCATTAGTGGCAGCACGGCAGAATGTGGGTCAGTTAGAGGATAGCGCGGTGTTCCTCGACCTGCATGACGATGTGTTTTATGCAATGATGCCAGTTGAAGGAGGTTCACTTATCAATGCAATTCAAATGCCGTTCATTTCCCTCGGCTTTCAAAAATACGGACTAGGTGCGCCAGGAATGAATTCCCGAGTTGGATTTTTCCATGTATTTGATTATATGTTGTCTCGGCAAGATTATGAAAAAGAGATTGGTGGTGGATGGCAAATGGACTGGTTCATTTAGATGGCAGGTCGACTTAGCTGCAGGGCAACAAATGCCTTCTGAAGGACACCCTGAATAAGTTCCCAATCGGCAATGGCAAGGTCATGCACAGTATAACTGGAATAGTTCTCAGTCACTTCCCGCAGTTCCTCAACGAGTGCTGAAGTAGAGGGCGGTGCAATAGGTGCCTCAGAAGCGGCCCAGAAGTACTCTACCCCCGTCCGCAGCTTTTCCTGGATATCATAATACTCAGGAATAGCTCCATAAATGTCGCCAAATTCAGCGATGTCTTTATTATCGGCAAAGAAGTTGAGAAGTTGCATATGTGCGGCGGTGACATCATCGGCATCAAAGTCAATTAGAGACATGCCGGCCAGCCAATAAGAGGGTACAACGTCATCCAGGCCACAAGGACGGTCAGGATAGTCAATTACAAGCGAGTAGAGGCGCGTCGTTATCTTTCCTGATGTAGTCTTATAAGTTACAAATAGGACAGGCGTCTCAAATAGCCCGCATGGGCCCTTATACTTGTAATAGAGAGCAGAGCCGAACCGCTGGTACCCATTGTCAATTAGGGGAATTGACGAGATTTTAACGGGTCCGTAAGTGATGTTGTTAAGGATATTAGTAAGGTCTAGGACCTTCTTGGGTGCTACCTTGTTGTAGACATCAAGCATGCGCTTCTTGAGGAGGGGCGTCTCAGAGCGAATAAACTGGTCTTCGATGCGGTCGAGGCTATCGGAAATGTCGAGGCGCTGGTTGTAGAGAGTCTGGTACTGCTTGGTGGCGCTGAGCATTTTGGGATGCGATGGGCTTGCTGAGGCTTGGGTAAGGCGTGGGCACTGGCTGCCTTGGCAGAGGTGGTTGTTCAATTTTGCAGGAGGACATAATTGTCCTCCTGCAAAATTATAGAATGTATCTATCAGATTTTGCGTGATAACATAATTGTCCTCCTGCAAAATTATAGAATGTATCTATCCAGGGCGAGTCTTTAAGCCCCATAGCCTGGCACAGCATTCCCAATTAGATGCTGAAGGTCAGGTGTTTCTCCATAAAGCCATGGTGCCTTCTTGGCACCTTCCTGCAAACCCTGCCTGCCAATTAGAGGTTGGCCAGGACTACCCTGCCAAACCCGTGGGAACTCTGTCGGTCGTGGGACGATTGGCAGGTTTGGGTCGGTGCCTGCTGAAAACCAGTCAATTCGTTTTGATTCTGCAAATACACAATTAACAGGATACTCGGTATGCTTGTTAATTGTAAAAGGGGTCTGGCTGCGCCAATCAATCTGCGATGACATCTGCCTCTCTAACTGACTACCTGCCGCTATCAGTTAGGTAGTTGCCGGCTGTTTATGATGCGCCTGCGGATTCCTCTTCCTCTTCGTCTGCCTCTCCAGGAATAGGTTCCACCTCGCCCCCAATAGCGCCGCCTCTAGCCCCCGCACCACCAGGCCCAGCACCCGCTCCAACATAGGGTACAGGGATAAATGCCTTATCAGGGTTTGTAGGGTCGCGTTCAATTGTAAAAGCTGGTGGCGCCATTGGGTCTGCGACTGCCATTTCACCAGGTCGCTTGTACACATGCATCGTAAACTTATTCGGGTCAATAATTGCATCCCTAAATGAGGTCGCGTGTGCAATTATAACCGGTTTTAGCCAATACACAACATTCCTATAACTCATTAAGGGGTATGTTTCGAGTTTTGAGCCAGGCTTCATACCTGGCGCCGGCGCTGCACCTGGCCCTGCGGCCGCCGCAGCTGCTGCCATTGCCGCAGCCTGTGCTTCAGCAGCCGCTGCCGCCGCAGCTTTTGCCCGCTGTCCAGGCAGAGCAACTAGAGCACCTTCACGTGGCCCAGCCGCCACCGCCGCCGCCGTCTTTGCCACCTGCTCACCCACCTTCGGGCCAGCAAGTGCTGCAGCCGCTGCCTCACGTGCTGCAACAACTGCGTCCTCATCTAATACACGCTCCTGACGTCCCTTCTCTAAATCATTACGCCAATCAGGGTCAAATGCAGGGTCGTCAATTGTCCCCCCTACATCCTTAATGCAGCCCTCCACATCATTCTGCTGAAAGTTCAGGTCACAATCCACTGCAATACGTTTCATTAGATTGAGGAATTTGT
>Ga0078894_10000997_pt1 | contig 20536 bp, 18 predicted proteins | sample LauGreSu1BDMLBSD_2_FD_67506 | JGI IMG/M metagenome (GOLD analysis project Ga0078894, IMG submission 67506) | Freshwater lake microbial communities from Lake Michigan, USA - Su13.BD.MLB.SD (version 4) (version 4) | ecosystem: Environmental > Aquatic > Freshwater > Lake | place: Lake Michigan... | reverse complement strand
TGGAGCAGTGAGAACGACCTCTGGAGCCTATCTGGATACTTTGGTGAATGCGAAAGGTTGTGATAGTTTCTTGACCTTGAACTTGACAATCAATAATTCAAGTACAGGTTCCTTCGCTGTCGCAACATGTGGTTCCTTTACATTTAATGGTTTGACAAGAACAGCCTCAGGCACCTATTTAGATACTTTGGTGAATGCGAAAGGATGTGATAGTTTCTTAACCTTAAATTTGACAATTACTGCGTTTAGTGCCGGATCATTTTCCGCGACCGCATGTGTTTCTTATTTATTTAATGGAATTACGCGAACGACCTCTGGAGTCTACCTAGATACATTAATAGATTCGAAAGGATGTGATAGTTTCTTAACACTAAACCTAACGATTCGTTCGAGAACTACTTCGACCATTTCACCGAATGTATGTAACAGGTACACAACCCCAAGTGGAAAGATAAGAACAGCCTCCGCTACGTTCAATGATACCATTCCGAATGCTGCAGGCTGTGATAGTGTGATTACGATTAATCTGACGATTCGTTCGAGAACTACTTCGACCATTTCACCAAATGTATGTAACACTTACACCACCCCAAGTGGAAAGATAAGAACATCTTCAGCTACGTTCAATGATACGATTCCGAATGCGGCAGGCTGCGATAGTGTGATTACGATTAATCTGACGATTCGTTCGAGAACTACTTCGACCATTTCACCGAATGTATGTAACACGTACACAACTCCAAGTGGAAAGATAAGAATAGCCTCCGCTACGTTCAATGATACCATTCCGAATGCGGCAGGCTGTGATAGTGTGATTACGATTAATCTGACGATTCGTTCGAGATCTGCGAGTACGATTTCACCAAATGTATGCAATACGTATACGACCCCAAGTGGAAAAATAAGAACAGCCTCCGCTACGTTCAATGATACGATATCGAATGCGGCGGGTTGTGATAGTGTGATTACGATTAATCTGACGATTCGTTCGAGAACTACTTCGACCATTTCACCGAATGTATGTAACACTTACACAACTCCAAGCGGAAAGATAAGAACATCTTCAGCTACGTTTAATGATACGATACCGAATGCAGCAGGTTGTGATAGTGTGATTACGATCAATCTGACGATTCGTTCGAGATCAACGAGTACTATATCACCTATTGTCTGCTATACCTATACGTCTCCAAGTGGAAAAGTTAGAACAGCGTCGGCTATGTTTAATGATACGATACCGAATGCAGTTGGCTGCGATAGCATTATTGCCATCAACCTGACGATCAATAATTCGAGCACAGGCTCCTTCTCAGTAGGTGCTTGTAATTCTTACTTCTTTAATGGAGCATTGCGAACAATATCAGGTGCTTATCGAGATACATTGGTCAATGCAAGGGGTTGTGATAGTTTCTTAACGCTTAACTTGACAATTAACAATTCAAGTACAGGCTCCTTCTCAGTGAGTACTTGTAATTCCTACTTCTTCAATGGAGCATTGCGAACGTCAACGGGTGCTTATCGAGATACTTTCGTCAATGCGAAGGGTTGTGATAGTATCTTAACGCTCAATTTAACTATAAACTCAAAATCAAGAGTGTTTAATGTAGTTAATTGTTATGGAAAACCATATTTGTGGAATGGAGTATGGAGAAATGTTTCTGGAACATATATAGATACGTTTAGAACTATACTTGGATGTGATTCAGTCGTTACATTGAATTTGAAAATTGATACAAGCAAAGTAAATACTTTAATGTCTGCTACAATCTGTGCGGGGAAATCCTATTTCTTTAATAATGCAAATTTGACTGTTGCAGGAGTTTATCAGGATACTTTTGTCAATCAATTCGGCTGTGATAGTTTTATTATTCTCACGTTGAAAGTAAATAGTTTGAGCACTAAGATATTTAATGTGTCTTTATGTAATGGTCAGAGCTATCTATTTAAAGGAATCAATCGCAAAACTTCCGGAATCTATCGAGACACTCTAGTAAATGCATTTGGTTGCGATAGCTTTATTATTCTAAATCTAACCATACATGCTCTAAAAACAGTGAGCATTTCTAAATCAAATGATAGTTTAATTGCCACAAGTGGATTTGCTAACTATCAATGGTTTAAAGACCTATCCTTAGTGACTGGACAGAATCAAAACGTTTATAAGCCTAGTTTCAGTGGAACCTATTCAGTAAAGGTAACGGATAGTAATAACTGTAGTTTCGCTTCAGCAGGTTTTGTATATGTCCATAAAGATCCTACCAGTGGTATATCAACAGGTATGAATGAAAAGTTCAATGTATTCCCTAATCCTGCTATTGATTTTATAAACATTGAGTCAGATATGTTTGCACAGAAGGACTGTCAGATCATGGTATATAGTATTGATGGCAAACTCTTGATAGCTCAAGAAGTTAAAACACGTGATGCGCTGCAAACTCTTTCGATTTCAGATCTCAGTAACGGATCTTATATTTTGAGATTAGTACAAGGAGATACATTTAAAGAAGTGAAATTTGTCGTTGACAAATAAACGACTAAATTGAAAAGCATAATCATCCTTGATAAAATTTTATTTATATCAGGGATGATTTTTTGATACTAAAGTAATATTTTTGTTAAAAGTTAATTGTATCATGGCTCGATTTTATCTTTTTGTGTTTTTATTTGTCGGACAACAAATACTAATTGCCCAATCCTACTTTCCGCCAAAAACTGGGGGCCAATGGGATACTTTATCTCCTAAAACCCTTGGCTGGTGCGAGGATAAAATTCAACCTTTATATAACTTTCTAGATAGCAACAATACGAAAGCTTTCATCGTACTCAAGGATGGAAAAATCGTTTTGGAAAAATACTTTGGCACTTTTACAAAAGATAGTGCTTGGTACTGGGCGAGTGCAGGAAAGACACTGACAGCCTTCTGTATAGGCATAGCGAATCAAGAAGGTAACCTAAAACTAACAGATACAACTTCTAAATATCTCGGTAAGGGTTGGACGAGCATGACCCAAGCACAGGAAGATAAGGTGACTATATGGCATCAACTCACTATGACTTCAGGCATGATAGATACAGGAGCATTCTTTGACTGCACATCAAAGGCTTGCCTCAAGTATAAGGCCGATGCCGGTGCCAGATGGGCCTATCATAATTCGCCATACACACTTCTGGATAGTGTTATAGAAAATGCTACAGGCACAGACCTAAATGCCTTCGTCAATACTAAAATCAAAACGATCACAGGTATGACTGGTTTGTTTTTCAAATCAGGATTTAACAATGTCTACTATAGCACTCCACGTAGCATGGCACGTTTTGGGCTTTTATTATTAAACAAAGGAAAATGGCACGGCACGGATCTCTTAAATGACTCTAGTTATTTCAAAGCTATGACCACCTCTAGTCAATCGATTAATAATTCATACGGCTATCTTACTTGGCTCAATGGAAAATCGAGTTTTATGCTCCCCAGCACACAAATAGTCTTTAATGGCTTCTTATGTCCTGATGCTCCTTCGGATATGTATGCTGCATTGGGAAAAAATGGACAAATCATCAATGTTATTCCCTCACAGAATATAGTATTTATACGTATGGGCAATATGTGGACGACATCGAATGTTCCTAATGACTTCAACAATGATATATGGAAGAGACTACAATTCGTTATGTGCGCATCATCATCTAGTAGGACTATCAATAAACCAATCACAACTATTTATCCGAATCCTACGACTCGATTTATTGAGGTAAATCTACCGAATCATAATTATAGCTATCAGCTAGTAGATTTCTATGGAAAAATTATTAGGGCAAATCCATTGGAAGGCCCCATCGATCTTCAAAATTTACCTGTGGGTATTTATTTACTTAAAATTTATCAGGATAACGCTCTAGAATTTAAGTATTTTAAGGTGCAGAAAATTAATTAGTAGCAGAGTATTTTATAATATGAAATGACTTGCTGGAACTTTTTAATATGAATATATGTTCATATATTTATATTTGCATAAACTATTAATTTAAAACTGATGATTTTAGAACAAATTTACACTGGATGCTTGGCTCAGGGAGCCTATTATATAGCAAGTAATGGAGAAGCGGTTATTATAGATCCATTGAGAGAAATACAGCCCTATCTAGATAGATTAGAAAAAGACAATGTAAAGCTTAAATATATTTTTGAAACTCATTTTCATGCAGATTTTGTGAGCGGACATATCGACCTAGCCAAGGCTACTGGCGCTACTATTGTATTTGGTCCCACGTCTATGACTTTGGGGTTTGATGCCCAAGTAGCAACTGATGGTGAAATATTTAAGGTAGGTGATATCGAATTTAAAGTCCTTCACACTCCTGGTCATACGCTGGAGAGCAGTTGTTATCTACTTAAAAATGACAACGGAAAAGAATCCGCTATTTTCACTGGAGACACCTTGTTTATAGGCGATGTAGGTCGTCCAGATTTAGCACAGAAAGTGATTGCCGATTTGAATCAAGATAAATTAGCAAGATATTTATATCATTCATTGAGAACGAAAATTATAACATTGGCGGATGATATTATCGTATATCCTGCTCATGGTGCAGGAAGTGCCTGTGGTAAGAATATGAGCAAGGAAACTTCAGATACCCTGGGTAATCAGAAAAAAGTGAATTATGCTCTTCAAGAGATGAGTGAAGATGAGTTTGTAGAGAAAGTTCTAGATGGGCTGATGCCTCCTCCTGGATATTTTCCGCAAAATGTCATGATGAATATTCAGGGCTATGATCCTATTCAGAAAGTTATCAGTAACGGCATGGTGGCTCTAACTCCAGAAGAATTTGAAGTTAAGGCTAACGAAACGGGCGCTGTCATATTAGATACACGAGCACCTCAAGTTTTCATAGAAGGATTTGTCCCTAACTCTATATTTGTAGGTATAGATGGTAGTTTCGCCGTGTGGGTAGGTACTTTGATACCAGATGTAAAACAAGAAATCTTGGTAGTAGCAGACCCAGGTCGGGAAGAGGAAGTTATCACTCGATTGGCTCGTGTAGGTTATGATCATGCGATAGGACATTTGGCTGGTGGATTTGATTCTTGGAAAAAAGCTAACAAAGAAATAGATCATATTCCTTCAGTATCTGCTGATGAATTTGCAAAAAGAGAAGCAGAAGATGCGAGCATAAAAATCCTTGATGTAAGAAAGCAATCAGAAAATTACAGCGAACATATTATAGGTGCCGTCAATGCTCCATTGGATTATATCAATGAAAGCATGAAGCAAGTCGATAAAGACAAGACTTACTATGTGCATTGTGCAGGAGGTTATCGTTCTGTGATTTTTGCTTCTATTCTCAAAGCAAGAGGATATGATAATTTAATCAATGTCGCGGGGGGATTTTCTGCCATCAAAGCAAGTGGAAAATTCAAAATATCAGATTATATGTGTCCTTCTACAATGCTATAGATTCGTCCTCAGTTATTAGCTCCTGGCTACAAGTATTTATATATAAATATTAGTTGTGAGAGTTTCAAGTGTATATATTACAGTATTAAACATTAAAAAAAGAATTGCATGTTTGGAATATTTAAAAGTCTATTTGGTGGTAGAGAAGATATCGCGAATAAATTACGAGAAGGAGCATTCTTAGTGGATGTAAGATCACCAGTAGAATTTGATGGAGGTCATGTCAAAGGTTCTATCAATATCCCATTAGATCGGGTAGCGAATTCGCTAGAAAAGTTTAAAAATAAAAAACATATTATCGTTTTTTGTAGAAGTGGAAATCGAAGCTCTCAAGCAAAATCTATTTTAGAAAAAAACGGTTTTACTAATGTAACCAATGGTGGTACATGGCAATCTGTCAATGAAAAACTAAAAAATCTATAATAAATGCCACTAAGTCATAAAGTAAATTTTGTGTCTTTGCGCCTTCGTGGTAAAAAATAAATTCGTAACCTATACACGTAAAATCTAATAAATAATGGAGAGTAAACTAGAAGAAGGTTGTTGTGTAATAGCTTGTGAACGACCATTGGATGCCCAGTATTGGGATGCTCAGTGGAAGTCCAATACTATAGGTTGGGATTTAGGAGTACCCGCCCCACCTTTAGTTGCTTTTATAGATACTATAGAAAATAAAGAAGCTAAAATCCTCATCCCTGGATGCGGAAATGCTTATGAAGCCGAGTATTTAGTTTCCAAGGGATTTAAAAATATTACACTGATAGATATTTCCGAAACGGCTTGTGCTATTATCAAAGTAAAATTTTTGAATCAATCTGCGGTTAGAGTTCTTTGTGAGGATTTTTTTAAATTAGAAGATAAGTTCGATGTCATTATTGAGCAAACATTTTTCTGTGCGCTCCCACCCATCATGCGTCAGCGTTATGTATGGAAAATGCATAGCCTTTTAAACGATCATGGCATACTTGCTGGACTTTTATTCAATAGACAGTTTGATGTCAGCCCGCCATTCGGAGGAAGTCTTGAGGAATATGAAAAATTATTTCAAACAGTATTTCACATAGATCAACTCTCCACGGCTAATAATTCAGTTACACCTAGAGCCAATACAGAACTATTTTTTTCATTTGTGAAAAACAATTCGGTCATGGTGAATTTATACTCTTTTGAAGGAATCACCTGCACGGGATGCAAGAATTCTGTGACAGAAATTTACTCTAAAATAGATGGAGTAATAAAAGTAAGCATGAGTTCGGATTTCAAAGAAGTATTGATAGTAAGTGATAAGGAAATTGATATGAAACTATTACAAGAATTGGTTTCGTATGAAAAAGATTATAAAGTAATAAGCTATTGAAAAAACTGTATAACTGAAAAAAACTAACCACTAATATATGAACGATAAATTTCAAAATTTAATCAATTCAGACAAACCCGTATTGCTAGACTTTTATGCAGACTGGTGTGGCCCATGTCAGGCGATGAAACCTATTCTCGTCGACCTAAAAGAACGCATGGGTGATAAAGCTATGATCGTTAAAATCGATACGGAGAAAAATCAAAGCCTATCCCAGTTTCTTCAAGTACGAAGTATTCCAACGCTTATGATTTATAAAAAAGGAGAACAAGTATGGAGGCATTCGGGAGTAGTCGATGCCAATCAATTAGAAGAAATCTTAAACAATTTATAAATAATATATGTTCGAATTTTTCAAGCAACCACTTCCTTGGTATATCGCTGGCCCACTTATTGGATTGACGGTCCCCGTTTTATTAATTATCGGAAATAAAACTTTTGGTATTTCATCATCTCTGCGGCATATATGTGCTTCTTGTATTCCAGGAGATATCCCTTTTTTTAGTTACAATTGGAAGAAGGAATTGTGGAACTTATTTTTTGTAGCTGGTATTTTCATCGGTGGTGTACTTGCGAGTTTGTTTTTGTCCAACCCGAATCCAATAACTATTCAACCTGAGTTACAAAATTATTTAGCTCAATATGGTATCCAAAATTTTTCTGGATTAGTGCCAAATGACTTATTCAATTGGTCGAATCTATTGACACTAAAAGGATTTCTACTCATGGTAGTGGGAGGATTTTTAGTAGGCTTTGGTACTCGATATGCAGGCGGATGCACCAGTGGTCATGCCATCATGGGTTTATCTAATCTCCAATGGCCATCACTTGTGGCGACTATCTGTTTTATGATTGGGGGCTTCGTCAGTGCATGGTTTCTTGTACCTTTAATTTTATCCTTAACTATATAATAGTATGCAAACATTTAAAGATTTTAAAGATTCAGAATTAAGACACCAAGATTCCATCTGTGTCAATGAAAGTGAGAAGAAAGAAACTTTTGGAGAGAATTTCAAATACCTTCTGATCGGAATTGGTTTTGGAATTGTTTTCGTCAAGGCTGAAATAGTTAGCTGGTTTCGAATACAAGAAATGTTTCGTTTAGAATCATTTTTTATGTATGGAGTGATAGGAAGCGCTGTCGCTGTTGGTGCTTTATCTGTATACATAATTAAGAAATTAAAAGTAAAGACTATCAAAGGCGAAGAAATAAAAATTGAACCCAAAACATTCAATAAAGGACAGATATACGGTGGACTGCTCTTTGGTATCGGATGGGCTATGACAGGGGCTTGTCCAGGACCTTTATTTGCTCAGATAGGTTATGGTGCTTCTGTTATAATTGTGACTTTGCTCAGTGCTATAGCAGGAACATGGGTATATGGAAAATTTAGAGATTATTTGCCTCATTAATTAAATAAAAAAAGTGAGGAATATTCCATTTGAAAAGTTAGGTTACATAGCTATGGTTTTAAAAACCATTAGCCATCCTATTCGACTCAAGATCATCGAAGCACTCGAAGATAAGGAGAAAATGAATGTGCAAGAGATCTCTAAATTCATCGGAGATCATGTAGAGCAATCTTTGCTTTCGCATCATTTGATCAAGATGAAAGACAAGGGTATCTTAGAATGTCAGAAAGAAGGGCAATTTGTCTATTATAAACTTCTGATACGAGAAGTGGTGAGTTTATTAGATTGTATGGAAAAATGTAAAATAAAGAAATAATTATGGAAGAAATTATAGGTTATACGCTAGCAGTGTTAGTAGGCGTTTCATTGGGATTGATAGGCAGTGGCGGGTCAATTCTAACGGTGCCTATTTTGGTTTATATCATGAATGTTGAACCTACCAATGCTACGGCATATTCTTTATTCATTGTAGGTGCGACCGCACTGGTAGGAGGGATAAAGAATGCTTTGGATAAAAATGTCGACTTTAAAACAGCACTAATATTTGGGTTTCCAGCTATAGCCGCTACTTATATGACTCGAGCTTTTTTATTGCCTCGTATTTCCAATCCTGTTTTCGAAAGCGGAACTTTTGCAGTGACCAAAGATATTTTTCTCATGGTACTATTCGCTATCGTGATGATATTAGCATCCTACAGTATGATAAAGCCAGGGAAGAAGGAAGAGGAAAATTTAGGCCCTATTAAATATAATATTCCTTTGATTTTTATAGAAGGAACTCTAGTCGGAATGTTGACGGGCTTGGTTGGTGCAGGTGGTGGATTTTTGATTATACCTGCTCTGGTTATCTTAGCACGCATACCAATGAAATTAGCTGTAGGCACTTCTCTTCTGATTATAGCGGCTAAATCTCTTATTGGTTTTACAGGCGATATGAAAAGTAATCATGCGTTAGATTATAATCTCATTTTTTCTTTTACAGGAGCATCTATTCTAGGTATGTTCTTAGGGATTTATCTCACCAAAAAAATTGATGGCACTAAATTAAAAATAGGTTTTGGCTGGTTTGTTTTAATCATGGGAGTATATATTATTATCAAAGAATTGTTTTTGAAGTAACTTTATTTTGAAAAATATAATTCTCTTCATTTTATTTTTTGCATTCAATCATTTATATTCTCAAGATCATAGCCAGTTTTGGTTGAGGACTTCTATTCAGTACAATTTGGATAAAAATTGGTCTAGTACCTTAGAATTACATCATCGGACACAGAGTCTAGCCAATACAGAAAGTCCATTTCGATACCCTCTGACCAATGCTGTGAGATTATGGGTAAGTTATAAACTGAATTCTAATCATACATTAATTGTTAGTCCATATGCCTTCTTTAGCAATGATCCTGTAGTAAATAATGTAGGCGATGAGTTGAGATTAAATGTTAATGAACATAGAACGCAGGTACAATATGAGAATAAAATTTCTGTATCCAGATTATGGTCACTGACTAGTCGATTTGGTGCAGAGTATAGAATTTTTGAACGGAATCAAGATTTATTTAGATTCAGAATTCGAGAGGGTTTGAACTATATCGTATCTAAGAATCTAAGTTTACAAATTTATGATGAGTTATTTCTGAATACGATCAATATAGAAAGGAGTCATGTATTTGATCAAAATAGGATTGGGTTTCAATTAAGCTATAATTTAGACAGACATATTAAATTAGATCTAGGTCACAATCTAATTCACGCATTACCCAGAAATGGAGAACTGGTTCCGACTAGTTTCATATTTTTGACTACATTCTATTATACTATCTAGTTCCTTACTGATGGAAGACTATAATCTATCATTTTAATTATTGCTATAAATTGATACATATAGATTATATTTGCTTATTAGATATAGTCTTATAAAAAAGGTAATGATAAAATACCCATAGGCATACACTAGCTGGAACAGTTACTAAATAATTCATATGAGATTAATATTTTTTATAGCCATTTTTCTATCCTCATGTGATAAGGGAGAGCAAGCTACTACCCAAGTGCCCAGTATACCAATAGCTTATAGGCAGACTAAAACAATTGCATATAATAGTATTAGTGTAGATGTCATAGTGGACAAGCCTGCTTTAAATGAGGTAGATGTCTTATTAGTATTTCACGGGACTGTTCTCTATGATACTAGCTTAATGACTGCTGCAAATAATACGCTAGATAAATTCAAAGGTATTCTGGACAGAAAAGATATGATGATAGTAAGTGTCATCTATCCACAAGAAAATGTATTGTTGGGGGATAATATTGTTCAGGCCGAAGCCGCTCTGCTATGGATAAAAAACAAAGCAAATCAAGAATTGGGTATAAAGGTAAAAAAAGTTTTCTTAGGAGGGCATTCTCAAGGAGGTTACATTGTAACGAGACTGAATACTATGCACCAAACAAATGGCGTTATAGCAAATGCTCCAGGACCTCTTAACCTTGTGTATCGATGTCAACTAGAGGAAAATGGGCAAATTCAATCTGGAGCTGTATGTAGCAAGCTGAAAAGTGTATACGGAACAACCACAACTAATTCAACTGCTTATTTTCAAAGGTCATTGTTGAATTTCACAAAGGGCTTCAAATCAGATATTTTATTTGTTCAAGGACTTAACGATGCCCCTATCCAACTATACTCTTGGCCAACTTTCAAACAGGACGTATCGAGTTGTACCAATTGCCAAAAAAGTCAGTTCGTAGAAATAGTAGGGGGTGAGCACGGATCTTTGTTTGAAAGTCCTCTAGCAAAGACTGAATTTAATACCTTTATTAATAGTAGGTAGATAATTTATTGTGCCTGTATTTTGCGCCATAGCCAAAATATAATCATATTCAAACCACTGGTGACCTTAGCACTATTTAGCTGTGATTTGTTGTAATTAGGAACCTATCAAAATCTCCCCTTCCATTTCGCTAGGCTTATCTATCCCCATTAAGTTTAAAATTGTAGGAGCTATATCTCCTAATTTTCCTACCTTGATTTTTTTCTGTGAATTAGATACATATACTATCGGAACGAGATTCATGCTATGTGATGTATTCGGACTACCGTCTGGATTAATCATATAGTCTGAGTTTCCATGATCAGCGATGATGAGGATGTGATAATTTTTTTCTAATGCCATCGGTACAATTTCTTTTAAGCAAGAATCCACTGCCTGAGTTCCCTTGACGGCTGCCTCGAAGACTCCTGTATGACCTACCATGTCCGTGTTAGCGAAGTTGACCACGATAAAATCAGGTTGCGTATTTTTTAATTCTACCAAAAGTTTATCTTTGATTTCATAGGCAGACATTTCGGGTTGCAAATCGTATGTAGCTACTTTAGGCGATGGAACTAAGATTCTAGACTCTCCTGCAAATGGATTTTCACGACCGCCAGAGAAAAAGAATGTCACGTGCGGATATTTTTCCGTTTCTGCCATGCGCAGCTGTGATCTATTATTTTTAGCCAGTATTTCCCCTAGTGTATTTACAATATTGTCATTTCTAAAAATCACGTTTACTTTTTCAAAATCCTTGCTATACTCCGTCATCGTCGTGTAGTGAAGGTTTAGTGGTTTCATATCAAATTCTTCAAATGCTTTTTGCGTCAGCACCTGCGTAATTTCACGGCATCTATCTGTTCTGAAATTGATGCAAATAACGGCATCCCCATCTTGTATCGCTTGAAAATCCTTCGTTTTAATAGGTTTGATAAATTCGTCAGTCTCACCATCTAAATATCTTTTCTCTATTGTTGCAATAGAATTATTTGTTTCTTCCCCTTGACCATGAACCAATAAATCATAAGCAAGCTTGACACGTTCCCATCGTTTGTCTCTATCCATAGCATAATAGCGACCACAGATAGAAGCGAGCTTAGTCCTTTTTTTGGAAAGAAATTCCTCTAAATTCTCTAAGAGACCTTTTCCACTTTTTGGGTCACAATCTCGTCCATCAGTAAATGCATGAACAAAAATATCACTTAAGTTTTTCTCTTCAGCATAGTCTATAACCGCCTTGAAATGTTTAGTATGGCTATGCACTCCACCATCAGAGTAAAGCCCGATAAGGTGTAGTTTTTTATTGTTATCTAAACAGTATTGAAAAGCACGATGGAGCTCAGGGTTGTTTTTTAATTCTCCCGAAGTGATAGCTACATTAATTCGCTGCAATTCTTGATATACGATTCTTCCTGCACCTATATTGAGATGACCTACTTCACTATTTCCCATTTGGCCTTTAGGCAGACCTACTTCCTCTCCATAAGTAATTAGTGATGAGTTTGGATACTTATTTTTTAACTCATGAAAATAGAGAGGTCCAGCATTATCCATGGCGCTCCCTTTGAGTTCATTTTCTTTTGCCGTACCCCATCCATCCAATATGAGGAGTAAACATTTTCCATTTTTAATCATAACGCCACGAATTCACGAATTAGTATTTTTTTTAGCCACCAAGTCACAAAGCATTTTTCACATTTTCAATCCCGATAGTTATCGGGACTCATTATCACATTAACAATTTTCAAATCAACTCATCAACAAATCATCACATCATCATTTCGCCACATGTACTATTCCTCTTATTTTTTTCACGACATATCGTTTGAGATTTTCATCTGCGAATAAAGTGTCGCCATAAATAATTTCATTTTTATTTTGAATTTCTACTTGACCATAGGAAATCATTTGTCTCGTATTTTCTATCCAGATGATTTCTTGAGCCTTCAATATTCGTCCATCGGCAGAGACTACCTTGACACTATCTCTCGCTTTCATCTGATTGGTCTTATGATCATGCTCACCATACTTGGAGGTCATGGAACTACTGATACTTCCTAGGCTATCAAATAGCTTGAGTATGATACCATCTGGAAAATATGTTTTAAATGATGTATCCTCCTGCTTCACCATAGTAGGGGCTGTCAATATAGCAGCTCGTATAGCCTTTTCAGAATAATTCACTTCTATGTTTTTTCCTACATCGGTACGCGCATTCAGTTTGTCTTTTTCTATAATAGTATTTTGCAAATCATTGCTACATGAGATACATAAACTCAAAGAAAATAGAAGAAATCGCTGCATTCGTTCTGTCCTAATAGGAGAGGGAGATATACTTAATCAAATCTTTGACGTGTGAACCATTTATCAGCAAAGGTAATAATCATATGAATACTCAAATAGTTTTCGGAAAGTTGGTTTTTCTCTCCACCGAAGCCACGAATACCATATTCTGCACCGAGTGTGATATAGCCAATATTTCTACCGAAAACAGGTAAGGTTGCTCCCCCCATAAATTTAATATCATTCACTGTGCCTTCAAAATTTTGTTCGCTCTTACCAATTACTGTACCAGCTCTATAAGTCAGTCTATTGAAATACTTACGCGCATCCAAATCTCTGCTCATAAATGGCTTGAATTCCGCACCTAGGTGAATATGCCAAGCGTCTTGTAAGTTTTGATTAGTAAGTTTTGATCTAAATCCAGAGAAACTCTCTAATGTAAATTCGGCTCCGATGAGGGTCGTCTTATTATTGATCAAACTGGCTCCTATGCCTAGCTTACTATATTTTGGTAGTTCTGTATTAAAGCTAGAATCCTTCAAGATGACAAACTCTGTAATTCCTGATCTATCGAAAGCATTCTGCCTTCTTAATTCGTTCGTACCATTCTTACTTAAGGAAGAAGTATAATACATGCCAAGAACTGCTTGCTTTTCTTTCGCTATTTGCCACTCATATTGCGCTCCAAGAGTGTATTGTATGCCAAATTCGGAAATGATATTTCTATTAACTAGTCGAGGTATGTGAGTGGAATCTGGAAATATAATGTCATTTGTATGTTCTGTCTGTCCGAATATGAATCCTAAATTAGCCCCTAGCTTCAAATTTTTTATTCGAAATCCTGTGCCGATATAAGCTTGATAGGTATTGCCAAAACCTTTTAACTGATTGGAAAAACTACCAAATGTATTGTCAACGCCATGTTTTCGAATACTATAATCCGTATTCGCATTTCTTAGAAAGCCCATACTTAATCCACTTTTGCCTGGAGTGAGAGGAAACAACATAGAAAAATGGTTTATACCTAGCCCACCAGAACTATTTGAGCTATCCTCCAAATGGTAGGTCCCCGAAATACTATTTGCTCCTACCTCTACGGCAGTTAATGTGGCGTCTGCATAGCTGGCTGGGTTTTGAAAATTGGTGGTGAAATTGCCTACATATGCAGCAGAGAGTTGTCCCGCAAATCTATTTTGCGAAAAAATACTAGAATTTAGCCTACCTATATCTGAAGCAGAAGTGAGACTTCTATATTGAGAATAGGAACTTTGGTGGATAAGAACTATGGTAAAAAAGAGTGCTAAAAACTTATTCATTGGATAAAAGTATTTCATTTAAGCCTTTTAGGGTAAAATGATTATCTGCAAATATCTTATAATTTAGTTTATTTTCAAAGAATTGGGTGCCCCCGCCAGTCATAATAATGTTTAAATTATCGTGGAGCGCCTGATATTGCTCTATTCGCTTGTCTATTTCAAAGAGAGCTCCTAAGATAATTCCGCTCCGTATGCTAGATTCTGTGCTATTTCCAACTAGTTCACTTGTCTCAGTTTCTGATAAATCTATGAGAGGCAGTTTGTCCGTATAGTCATGAAGACTTTTCGCTCTTAGAATCAAACCTGGTGATATAGAACCACCAAGGATTGTTTTATAAAGGTCTATTAGCGTAAAGGTAATACAGCTGCCCGTATCTATAATTAAATTTGTATGTGCAGGGAATAGTTGATTTGCATACCAAGCATTGATAAGTCTATCCGCTCCTAGGCTTTTAGGGGTCGAATAGGCGCAGTGGATTTCAGAAAGCATGTCGGCATCAAAGCATATCTTTTTTACGGCTGGAAACTCCTTCCACCAGTCGATGCTCGTATTGCCAGAGCCAGCAATAATAGCAGTTTCAACATTTATGGAATTTAATCTATTTAAAATGATAGTAGAATCAATTTCTATCAGCAATTCTACTAACTCCTTCTTTTCAAAGAATGCTAATTTCGTATTGGTATTGCCTATTTCTACAACTAAGTTCATTTCTTATGGTCTTGATAAATATAATAACCTGCGGCTAGAAGATGCAAAGTGCCCATCGTGAGTTGCACTCCAGCAGCTACAGTAGCAGCGCCTAGCGCCTTATAGAGAGGGATAAAATACAAATAACAGCCAAGTGCGAGAATGACCCCTAGAGATACAATGATAATAAGTGTTTTGAACCGACTGGTAGCAGTGAGATAAGAACCAAATACATACATCCAGCCAATGCCGAGCGCACTCCATGCATGCGCTTTGAATACCTGTAAGTCATAATATGAACTAGCAGGGTAGAGTTTATGATAAATTTGTTCGCCGAATAACAAACATATGAAAATAAAACCGAGGGACAGAATGGTACTCAAAAGGAAAGAGATAAATACCACTTTTTCTACATAATCATATTTTTTCTCAGCAAAGTGAAAGGCAATGCTAGGAAGAAGAAATACACTAAGCAGGGCTAAGGTATTATAGGCGCTATCGACTATTCTATTGGATAGGGCTAAGCTGTGACATTGCAAAAGGCCATCGATTAATAAATTGCCCAAAAGCACACTGCCAATGCGCGAATAAATAGTCATAAGTAAGACTATGAATATTAGTGGCCAACCTTCTTTGACTATCTGCGTGAGCTGACGGAGGGAGAATGTATCTTTCGAAAACGAAATTTTATGCTTTAAAAACCAGAATACTATACTAAAACAAAGACCATACGCTAGAATGTGAAAGCTAATAAAATGTAGTAAAGAAATACTATAACTATATGAATGCCAATATAATAGCCCGCCGCCTAGAACAATGAGCACAACTCTATCAAAGCTGCTAAGAAAACTATCTAGCCTTAACATCTGAAGTCCCTGTATAAAGCTGCGAAGGAACTGATATAAGGAAAAGATGAGAAATTCTAAGGCAATGAGAAAAAAAATGAAGCTATGAGCTAAGGGCCAATCTTGAAATAGGATATACGCAGAAACTAGTGCTAGATAGCATCCAATTAGTATAGACTTACTAATCCAGAGTTCAGCGGTGTATGCTTTATAGCCTTCTTTCCGCTCTGATATAGATTTGACAGCATAATTATGTAGACCAAAATCAAGTATAACAGAAAATATGTATATTAGTTCAAGATGGCTAAAGTATAGGCCATATTCTTCTTTTGGAAGAATATTCTGAAACTGTCGCTCTATCAAAAATACCCAAATAGGCTTTATTGCAAAATTGATAAAGACAAGAAGCGAGACGTTCTTAAAGTACTGGGTGAGTTTCACTGGATAAAAATAGCATATAGTGAATAGTGTAGACTGAAAATTATTTTTTACCTTTGCCCTTTATTCTTTTTATATGACTACTATCAATCAATTCAATTTCAAAAATTTTAGAGCACTTATCCGTGTAGACTTTAATGTTCCTCTTAATGATCAACTAGAGATAACAGATGACACGCGTATTAGAGCGGCTTTGCCTACGATTCAGAAAGTACTAAAGGATGGCGGCGCGGCAATAATTATGACTCATTTCGGCCGTCCTAAATCCAATTTGCAATCTGTAAAACTAGGTGCAGAGGATAAATATTCTACCCGTCACCTCATAGATCACTTGGGAAAATTACTAGATAGACCTATCCAATTTGCAGATGATTGTGGCAGTGAGGCTAGCTATAAGTTGGCAAAAAACTTAAAGGCAGGAGAGGTCCTATTGCTTGAAAATACCAGATTTTATGAAGAGGAGACGAAGGGAGACGAAGAATTTGCGCAGATGCTAGCCACGCTAGGAGAAGTATATGTCAATGACGCCTTTGGTTCAGCGCATAGACCTCATAGCAGCACTACTCAGGTAGCTAAGTATTTTGCTACAGATAAAAAAATGTTTGGCTATCTTATGGAGGCCGAAGTAGTAAATGCTGAAAAAGTATTGCATCAAGCCGAGAAGCCATTCACCGCTATCGTAGGGGGCGCTAAGGTGAGCGATAAAATATTAATATTAGAGAATCTACTAAATATAGCGAATGATATAATAATAGGTGGGGGAATGGCCTATACTTTTTTTAAGGCTCAGGGAGGTCAAATAGGCAAATCACTTGTAGAGTTAGACAAATTAGATCTTGCTAAATCCTTATTGATGAAGGCTAAGGAGAAAGGAGTTCAAATTCATCTCCCAGTAGACAGTGTGGTAGCAGATAATTTCTCTAATGATGCGAATATCAAGACAACCAATTCTGATAACATAGAAGATGGCTGGATGGGTTTGGATATCGGGCCAAATGCTATCGATGCATTTTCGCGGGTCATATTAGAGTCTAAAACTATCCTATGGAATGGGCCTATGGGTGTATTTGAAATGACCAACTTCAGCAAGGGAACGGAAACTATAGCCAAAAAAGTAGCAGAGGCTACCTCGAACGGAGCCTTCTCTCTCATAGGTGGCGGAGATAGTGTCGCTGCTATTAATCAATTTCATCTCAATGACCAGGTAAGTTTTATCTCCACTGGTGGAGGGGCAATGTTAGAATATTTTGAAGGAAAGAAATTGCCAGGAATAGAAGCCATTAAAGATGCGAGCGATGAGGTACCGCATGGTTCTAGATAACATTATAGTTTAGAAAGTGAGCCATTAAGAAGTTAAGGTAGATTAAGATTGAGGAAAGAAAACTTAAAGTTTCTTATTGACTTAATGGTGAATATAAAATAAATTTTTAAAATATGATGTCCCACACAACACTTAAACAATTATTCTTGATCGCTCTGATACTAGGGCTATCGCTGTTGTTATTTACTAATCTCTATTTCCTTATTGATGCTTTGCTGGGGTCCATTATTTTATCTATTCTGAGCGTAAAGCCCATACAATATATGGTCAAGCGAAGAATCAAGCGAGAGTATGCTGAATTAATTTATTTCATCGTTTCATTATTAGCAGTGCTTCTGCCGCTCACTATCGTATTCTTTCTTCTTAAGGGCCAATGGCCTTCTATTCTGCAATTTTTAAAAAATTATGGACAATCTATTCAGATCATCAGTCAGAAGGTCAATGAAAAGTTTGGATCCAACCTCATCAATGATGAAATGCTAAAGTCTTTAGCGCTCAAAGTATCATCATTTGCACCTAAGGTTTTTAATTCTTCTTTAGACTTATTTACTACCATTGGTATCATGTATTTCTTCCTTTATTTTTTTATAAGGGAGGGTACCTCCATTCGTAGAGGATTGCTTTCTGTCCTACCTCTGAAAGATAGTAATCGAGAAAATATTTATTCTGTCACCTATCAGTCCGTTTTGTCTAATTCGTTAATGATGCCATTAGTCGCTTTATTTCAGGCACTTATCGCATGGTTAGGTTATTCTATAGCGGGTGTAGGTCATTCATTCATTTGGTTTTTGGCTACATTCTTCGCCTCTATGATTCCATTTTTTGGTGCGGCACTTATTTACATTCCGCTCGGCATTCTTTTATTTTTCAATGGTCAGCAGAGCTGGGGTGTTTTTGTAATAGTTTGGGGATTTGCTGCGGTGAGTAGTTCAGATAATTTTCTTCGAATTTTTTTCATGAAAAAATTCGATAATACCCACCCATTAATTACTTTTCTAGGAGTCATGGCTGGTCTAAATATATTCGGATTTTTAGGTATTATTTTCGGGCCTTTATTGATATCATTATTACTTATTTTGATTCGAATTTACAGGGAAGAGTATAAATAGAGAATCTACCTTGCTAACCTAAAAAAATTACGCTACTTAATGTAAATCAGTTAAATTTGTAATATCATAAATCATATTTATTATGAAAAATATAGCCTTTCTATTTACTTATTTCCTTAGCTCATTCATGAATGCACAAGGTGTAGAAAAAAATGAGATTATTTTAAAAGGCATCGAAGCTAATAATTACATATTTGGGGCTGAGATCGTACGACTATATCCTTATACTCAAATCCCTGCTTTCGTAAAATTTCGCGGCAATTCAGGTATTTCAGAAGATCAGGCGGAACAATGGTTAAGAAAATTTGCAAAATTTGAAGAAAACGACGGCTTGTTGTTAATTCGAAAGGAGACAGATGACCTTGGGTACACTCACTATCGATATACCCAGATTTATAAAGGCTATGAAATTTTTGGTACGACCTATATTCTTCATTTTAAAAATGGCTTTCTAGTTTCATTAAATGGTCTGTTATACGACAGAGTTTCTATTCAAGAAGCGGTTTTTGATGAAAAGCAATGTTTAGATCTAGCATTGAAGTATGTCAATGCGGATGTCTATAAATGGCAACTACCTGAAGAGGAAGCCAATGCAAGATATGAATTCGAAGTAGAGAAAATCAGAAAATCGCCGACCTTTTATCCAAAAGGAGTATTGAAAATTATCCCTACTGACGGGGATTTTCAAACTTCAAATCATTCGTTTAGACTTTCATATGTATTTGATATTTACGCCGATGAACCAATGGATAGGTCAGAGGTTTTTGTAGATGTTCAGAACGGAAAAATAAACTTCAAGAATCCTTTGCTCATGCATGCCGATGCGAATGGTCGTGCTAAGACGGCCTACTCAGACACTCAAAATATAAAAACAGATAGTGTCTCTCCTGTTTATTTTAGACTGAGAGAAACTGGAAGAGGCAATGGTATTCAAACCTTTAATTTAAATAGAGGAACGAATTATGGTACTGCGACAGATTTCATAGATAGCAATAATTTCTGGAATAATGTCAATGCAAATAAAGATCAATATGCAACGGATGCGCATTGGGGATCAGAGATGACCTATGATTATTTCTGGACAAAACACAATAGGAATAGTATAGATAATGCTGGGTTTTTACTTAAGAGTTATATACATTATAGTACGAATTATACGAATGCCTATTGGGATGGGTCACGTATGACCTATGGAGATGGAGCAGCGCCATATACGCCCCTCGTAGCAATGGATATAGCAGGGCATGAAATTGCACATGGGTTGACTTCAAATACATCTAGCTTGATTTATAGCTATGAGTCTGGAGCGCTGAATGAATCGTTCAGTGATATTTTCGGGGTAGCTATAGATTTCTATTCGCGGCCTACTCTGGCCAATTATTTAATGGGCGACGGAATCGGAGGTACGCCATTCCGAAATATGGCCAACCCAAATCAGTATGGAGATCCTGATACTTATTTAGGAACCTTATGGCATACAGCTGCTTCTGATAATGGTGGCGT
>Ga0078894_10000993_pt1 | contig 20558 bp, 23 predicted proteins | sample LauGreSu1BDMLBSD_2_FD_67506 | JGI IMG/M metagenome (GOLD analysis project Ga0078894, IMG submission 67506) | Freshwater lake microbial communities from Lake Michigan, USA - Su13.BD.MLB.SD (version 4) (version 4) | ecosystem: Environmental > Aquatic > Freshwater > Lake | place: Lake Michigan... | reverse complement strand
TCAGTACCGACTAAGCTAACTTCTACTTCATTAGCTGTACCAGATACTGTGATAGTACCACCCAAGTCTACCGAGCTATTGGTAGCACCACTAACTAAACTTACGCCAGAATTAGCTAACTTAGTGTTTTGTATAGAGCTATTACCAAGACTAAATGTTACTTCATTAGTCAAGGCATTAACCGTAGCCCCTATGCCATCTTCTCCAGTAAACAAAAGCTGTTCGCCTAAAGAAACTGAGTTAGTATTTTCGCTTGTATCTACAATAGTTATGTAACTATTCTGAAGCTTGTCGTTAGTGATACCATTAGCATTTAATAAAAGTGTCAAAGTTCCGTTAGCAGAACCATCAAAACTAAAAGTGGTGTCCTGTAGCCAGCCATCTTGGGGGTCTGTATCAGTAACAGTTATTGTTATTGGATTAGCCCATTTATCAGAAGTAGCTGCATTGCCATTAAGGTCTGCTATTATGGTATTTGGTAGAGATAGTGTAATAGTTGATCCAGTGGTTGATACAGATACTCTGTCTTCGGTACCCAATACACTAACAGTATCGCCTAACTCTGCTAAGACTCCATTAAAAGATATGCCTTTGTTAGCTAGCATAGAGTTAGTTATAGCATCGTTAAGAATTGAAGCTTGCAAGTTAACATCACTGGTACCGTCAAAACTTATTGTAGATGCTGTTATAACACCGCCTGAGATTGCAAAATTTCTAGCTGTTTCTAAAGCTGTAGCAGTATCAGCATTACCAGTTAAATCCCCAACAAGTTGGCCACCACCCCCACCACCAGTGACATTACCTTCAATATTGCATACAAGAGTAGGAACAGTGTAACCAACGCCTGCAGTATTAACTGTAGTAGTAGGTTCCTCAGTAAGACCTTGAAAGATTTTGAACTTACCATCTGTAGCATCTCTGAATATACCAGTGTATTTAGTAGTAGCTGCTTCTACGTATTTACCGTACAGACCTATATCAATGGCATTAGCAGCGTTACCGCTAGCTAATTTTACTAATGGATCTTCAACAGACATAGTAGTTACGTCTACTTGAACGGTGTCGCCAGTAACTGTTAAATTACCGTCTATGTTAATATCACCAGCGTATAAAGTACCCCAGCGCTTGTCTGATGTACCCAAGTCAGCTGACTTATTGTTTTGTGGTCTGACTGCTGTCATTACTAAACTCCTGTAAATTCTATAATACCGTCACCTACATAGTTCCAGTATCTATCTGGGAAGTGTCCGGTTACATCTGTGAAAATTATATCCCCGGTTGTTCTATGTAAAGCCCATAGACCAAAATGGTGATCGAAAATCTCTGACTCCTCTAAGTGACCCCCAGAGGCAAACCATAGACTACCCTTAGCCAATAAACTAGAAACTTCTGACCCAGAAGGTCCAGTATAAGTTATTGTTTGAGCCGCGTAGCTAATAGAACCTATACCGGTAGAGTTTACTGCTACAACTCCTGGGTCTCCTTGAATACCTTGGGGGCCTTGGTCGCCGGTGTCGCCTTTGAGACCCTGAATACCCTGAATACCCTGAATACCCTGAATACCCTGAATACCCTGGGGACCTTGGTCGCCAGTGTCACCCTTGAGACCTTGAATACCCTGGGGTCCTTGGTCGCCGGTATCGCCTTTCAAGCCTTGGATGCCTTGTGGTCCTTGGTCACCAGTGTCACCCTTGAGGCCTTGAATACCTTGAATACCCTGGGGTCCTTGATCTCCGGTGTCACCCTTTAGTCCTTGCTCACCCTGGATACCCTGAATACCTTGCTCGCCCTGAATACCTTGCTCGCCCTGAATACCTTGCTCGCCCTGAATACCTTGTGGGCCTTGAGCTCCAATGTCCCCCTGTATGCCTTGTACACCTTGTATTCCCTGATCTCCCTTAGCTGCAAGTATATCCCAGAAGTTGCTACCCAAGCTAGGAACATCACCTACATTGCCACCGTTTGCGTTTGATCTGTACCATAGGCTACCGTTATATGTTGCTAAATCACCTATTGAGTATGAACTACCTCCATTATACTCGCCTGTGTAATTCCATACAGCATCAGCTCCGGCTGGACCTTGAATACCCTGCTCGCCTTGTATACCTTGAATGCCTTGAGGACCTTGATCACCAGTGTCACCCTTGAGGCCTTGAATACCCTGGGGGCCTTGGTCACCAGTGTCTCCCTTGAGGCCTTGAATACCTTGAGGGCCTTGGTCACCAGTGTCACCCTTGAGGCCTTGAATACCCTGGGGGCCTTGGTCACCAGTGTCTCCCTTGAGGCCTTGAATACCTTGAGGGCCTTGGATACCTTGGTCTCCGGTATCGCCTTTCAAGCCTTGAATGCCTTGAGGGCCTTGGTCGCCAGTGTCTCCTTTGGGACCTTGAATACCTTGAATACCTTGGATGCCTTGAGGACCTTGGTCACCAGTGTCACCCTTTAGGCCTTGGATGCCTTGAGGACCCTGTATACCCTGTATACCTTGGTCACCTTGAGGGCCTTGTATAGAACCTAGGTTGATCCAGGAATTAGAGCTGGCGGTAAATACATGTAAACTATCATCAGCCTCAACTAAGTACGCATCTCCGCTATCTGGATTAGGTGGAAGGTCATTAACAGTAGCAACAGTGCCTTTAACATTTATACCTATCCCTGCAGGGCCTTGAATACCCTGAATACCTTGAGGACCTTGGTCTCCTGTATCACCTTTCAAGCCTTGAGGACCTTGGTCACCAGTATCACCCTTGGGGCCTTGAATACCTTGAATACCTTGAGGACCTTGGTCGCCTGTATCACCTTTCAAGCCTTGAGGACCTTGGTCACCAGTGTCTCCTTTAGGACCTTGAATACCCTGAATGCCTTGAATACCCTGAATGCCTTGAGGACCTTGGTCACCTGTGTCGCCTTTCAAGCCTTGGGGGCCTTGATCACCAGTGTCTCCCTTGAGGCCTTGAATACCTTGAGGGCCTTGATCTCCGGTGTCACCCTTTAGTCCTTGAATACCTTGAGGACCTTGGTCGCCTGTATCACCTTTTAGTCCTTGAATACCTTGAGGGCCTTGATCTCCGGTGTCTCCCTTGAGGCCTTGAATACCTTGAGGGCCTATGGGGCCTTGAGCACCAGCAGGACCTTGGTCGCCTGTATCGCCTTTCAAGCCTTGGATGCCTTGAGCACCAGCAGGGCCTTGAGGTCCTTCAGGGCCAGCAATACCTTGAATACCTTGCAAGCCTTGAATACCTTGGTCGCCTTTAGGACCTTGCTCACCTTGAATACCCTGGGGGCCTTGAGCGCCAGCAGGGCCTGCTTGCCCTTGTAAGCCCTGAATACCTTGAGGACCTTGGTCGCCTGTATCACCCTTTAAGCCTTGTGGGCCTTGGTCGCCAGTGTCACCCTTTAAGCCTTGAATGCCTTGAGCGCCAGCAGGGCCTTGGTCACCAGTGTCTCCCTTGAGGCCTTGAATACCTTGAGGGCCTTGGTCACCAGTGTCTCCCTTGAGGCCTTGAATACCCTGGGGGCCTTGGTCACCAGTGTCTCCCTTGAGGCCTTGAGCACCAGCAGGGCCAGCAGGGCCTTGTGGGCCTTCAGGGCCTTGCAAACCATCTCCTATAGAGTTAACAACGGCGTCTATAAAATCTTGGTTAGTTGGCAAAGCAATTAGCTGCGCATTTAAACTATCTACTTCTGTAGCCACTTTTTTAAAGTTATTTAAATACACTGGCAGAGCTGCTAATACCTGCGCAACAGTTTGGTTCTGCGCAGCTCCTACTAAATCTTTTAATGTATTAGTTATCTGGGTAACGTCAGAAGCATCAGCTATGAAGCTATCTCCTAACATCAACTTATTATCCTGTATAGTAATATCTACATATTGCTCGGCAGTTCCAGGAACACTTATGTCATTGGTTACTATTCTTAGCGTAGGTACACTAACAACATAAGAAGACATTAAAGACCATCTAAGTCCATTACGACCTAGTGAGCCGTCATTGTCTATTTGTGGTACTATATTTGGTGTAGCCATTATTTAACCTCGTGGTATAAGATCAAGACCATTCACTTCCCAGTGACTGTCAGGGTATAGTTTTTTAGGGTCAGGCTTTAGGTCTATATTGTTAACTCTAAGATAAGCAAGGTTAGCTCTATTCTCAATTACAAAAGAAGTATTATTCTCAGAATTAGAGTCGTACTTCCATTGAACTAAAGGAGGGACTTCTGTGTTTTCTAGATTAAATCTGCTTACCCAAGATCCTGATCTAGCCGGAACATATCCGCCAACAGTTAAGTCACCGTTAGAATAACTCCAAGCAGATTCTTCAGGGTAAACCTGTAAAGCCGCATTAGCTAATACAACATCCTCTGCAGCTACATCAGCTATATCTAGAGGTATTACTTGTATATTAGCCATTTTCGTCTTCCTTCTTTGTTCTTCTTCTAGCCTTAGGTTTAGCTTCTTCGCTATCAATAATAGTTACAGATGTTTCTTCTGTGAGTAAGTCAGAAACAGCATCTACAGCTTGCTCTACTTCTTCTACTATATCAGGAGCTCTAGTTACTATAGCTAGCTTGCTAACAGTAGAAGCAACAGCAGCAGAAGCTATTTCGGTTATAGCCTCCGCAACTTCTGATACGGTACTGCTAAGAGTTACTTTTCTAACAGTAAGCTTATTTTCAGAGATTAGCTTTCTAACTAAAGAGCTATTCAAAATAGATTCAGATACTTTAATTTCTGTACCAACTTTTAATGTTCTGCCATTTGGTAACAACAACTTATTGCTAGCGCAGACATTCTTAATAATCAAACTCATATTGTTCTCCTTAAAACAAAAAACCCCGTATACCAGAAGTATACAGGGTTTTAATGCAGCTAAAATGCCCTAAGGACAAACTCAGCGTTGGTTGGCTTTAGTACGTTAGATTGAGTTTACTGATTTAAATCCACTCAATTTAATTACACCTTTAGCATTACCGATACCCATACCAGGGGCACTGTATGACCAAAATTCGATCATGTCAGCTTCTTGCTTGATAAACAAGGTAGCATCTTGAAGTAAGAAGAAGTTACCGAGATAGTTTTCTGGAGCAAACAAGTAAATTACATTATCAGGAATAATATCATTCTTGATTGTTGTAACTACTGGTACACCAAATAACTTATCTTCGCCTTCAAGACCTTGGTCATAGTGGCGGCTAAGAATATCGTTACCGACATCTGTGTAGGGGAACTTCAAGCATTCCATGTATGTAGCTTTGGTCATAAGAAGCTTACCAATAGGCAACTTCTTTTGTGTCATACATTGGTACAATTGAGCAATAAGTTCTCTGCTCAAAGACTTTTGTACGAAACCGCCATTACCATCAAGAGACTTAGCTACTAAGTTATTAGAAACTAAGAGATCAGGTATTGCGAATTGATCTTCGCCTTCTGGAAGATATGTTTCTACTACACCGTCAGCGTTAGTATCAATAGTGCCTGCATTTGTAGCAGGAGCAACTTCTTGAATAGCTGCGTCAATAGTTTCCATGAACTTACGATCTTCTTCATCAGCCATATCTTTTACAGAGTTATCTGTTAAGATTTTACGGATGTCATTTTGATATGTAAGAAGTTCGAACTTTGACTTCATAAAGTGTTGAGATTCAATTTTACCGAAGTATACTGAGTATCTTGGACCCTTGAAGAATGTACGTTGGCCAGCACCCTTGAATGTAACAAATGTAGCTACAGAATCTGGTTCTTTTTCGATAATCTTCTTAGGTTGATCTGTGTGTTCATCACGATCAATTTCTTCTGGAGCTAATTCTACAGGTTGTAAGATAACTCTAGCAAAAGATTCTTGACGCAATTTACTACGAATAAAACGGCTACCTTCATCTTGAGCTTCTTTTACACGACCTTGATCGAGTTTATTAACAAAGCTTCTATTAATAAATTGTGCGCTTAATTTTTCTCTCTCTGTGCTCATTTATAACCTCTCTTAATGTACGAATACGTCTAATGTTTTGGAGTTAGCATCGTACTTTAAAACAGTGCCTACAATAAGGTCTGCGGTATCATTTACAGCAGCCAAAGTTACAACACCGTTAAGGACTTTAACTGGTGAGCCAGCTACATAAGCACCAGCAGCGTATTGAGCTACTTCTACTCTAGCGTCATCACCGTCTAATCTAACTACATAACCACCGCCTAAAAGAACTGTAACTCTATTAGCGAATTGTGAAGAATAGTCATCTTTACCTTCGATAATTAAGAAACACTTCTTAGCTTTGGAGCTGTCTACGTCACCCATAGCTTCGTTAGCGGTTGTATAAGCTGCACCAAGAGAAACCCAAGTACCTTGATGGTGCTTGTGTCCATTAGAGGTGCCGCCAATAATAAAGTCTTCTTGGACGGCTGATTGTTGAGGCCAGCCACGCAAGATATCAAATTTGGATTTTAAGTTTGCCATCTGCAATCTCCTCTATTGTTTATTACGAATTTACAAGCCAAGAGGCAAATTCTCTGTCAGCTTTTGAACCTAAATCTTTGTTATTAAATTCAACGCCTGCAGTTTTTGATCTAGCTGGCCCGCCAAGGCTGCTAGAGTCGCCTCTTGTAATGTTGCTCAAGATTTGAAGAACATCTTCGCTCGCTGAAGCTAGCTTATTCTCAATCTTATCGGCATCTTCCCCAGTAACAAAAGACAGCTTGTCTATGACTGGAGTTAGTTTAGCTTTGCGTTGTTCTTGTTGAACTTTTGTTATTTCGCTAGCTAACTTACTTTTTTCTTCAGCTAAAGCATCAAGAACATCAGCTATTTTTAACAGAAAATTATTACTGGACATAATTACCCCTGAATCTTTCTTCTGAGTAATTCTAGACCAGTACTAGCTACTACCAAGTTAGCCAGTTTTTGCTGTTTTGTTTGTTCTGATACTTCAGCATATGCTCTTATAGCCTCAGCTAACTTGCGGAGTTTGTTTGCTTCCATTTAAAGACCTCTTATGTAGTTTAACAAATCAGAGTATGTAACATCGGAAGCTTCTTTAGATCTTAGCGTTTCAGCTAACATAGAAAGAGCCTTAGCTTCTCCGCCTTCTAATTCAGGCTTATCTTCGCTATGGCAATCGCATTCTTCGTCATCATCTTCACAATGGCAATCCTCTTTATCTGAGTCATCTTTACTTAAGTCTTCTTCAGCTATTTTGATTAGCTTATCTAACTGATCTTGTAAACTATATCTCATTATTTACCTCTCTTAAATTCTTTAATGTCTTCTGAATCGAATCCCATCATAGAAGAGGGAGTGGCAAGTGATAATAGCTTAGGCAAAGCAAAGCCTGCAGCTGCACCACCAAGCAAGTATTTAGGTATATTAGATTTTTCTTCTTCTTTACCCATTGACTTTCCTAGCATGTATGCAGGAACTATAGTAGCTGCACCAGCAACTAAAGGATCAATACCTCTGAGAAACTCCACAGCGCTAGCCTCTTTACGAAAAGCCTCTTTCATAATAAGACTAACTCTTTGAGCTTGTGTAGCAGATATTTCACTAGCTTCTTTTTCAAATAGTCTCTTGTAATGATGGGTTTCGGCTAGCATGTTACACCTATCTCATATTAGCTAAGATAGACATAGCAGCTTTGTAACCAGCTTTAGCGTATCTATCTGAAGCTAACTTAACGCCACTAGCTAATTTAACATGAGCTTCTTTTGTCATTTGTTGGTTATAACCTACTGAGTTAACTACCGAAGAATAACCATCGTTATATGCAGCGCTAGCGATTTTTTCTAATTCTGCTTTTGTTTCTTGGTACCCTAGCTCCATAGCTATTTTAGCCATGTCTGAGTCATAGTCATTGCCTTGATAGCTAGCTACTTTTACGCCTCTACCGCTTGATTCATAACCATGCATTCTAGACATAAAGCCATCGCACACAGCAGCTCCGTACAATTCAGCTTCTTTAATAAGAGCTTCTTGTTCTGCTGTAGCTAATTTAGCGGCAATCTTAGTAAGATCTGCTACTGGAGAGTTGTTGTTAGCTCTCGCAGATGCTGTCTTTGTTAATGGTTCATTTAAAGCGCGATCCAAAGCATCCTCTAAAGAAGATCCTCTTCTTGCGCTAGCTGTTTTTTCAACAGAACCAGTGTTGCTCAAAGAATTTAAAATTTGAGAAAGTTCCATAATAACTCCTGAAGATATATAAAACGATATGCTTTTTTACGAGAGAATCAAGTTAACTATCAAGTTCTCTGTTTGGTTTCTAGTGATAGTCGGTAGCCTAGACACTCCGCTAAAATTAGCTATTTTAGAGAACTTGCTTTTAGTTTTGTCTCTATCAATAGCTGACAAAGTATAAGGAACCCATGGCATATTAGAAGCTATCTTGTAATTGTAAGAAGGTCTACTCTTCGCTAAATCCAATGCAGAGCTGCTACTATTACTACAGGTTTCTAGTACGTTCATTTTATAACAGGCTAAGCTAACTGCAGCAAACTTAAGTAAATCTCTATCAAAGTTGGTGCATCTAGGTATATACCCAGTACCGATGGAGCTAGCCAGCTTAGTTGACTTAGCTGGATGTAATATATTACCGGCTAACAAAGACCTGAATGGGACATAGCTAGCCATCTTAGACTCTATCTGTTTGTCTATACCTTCAGTACCAGTTGCCACTGCACCAGAAGTAATTAAATCTTCTGCTATATCTGGGTGCTTAGACAGCAAGCTAAATATATCTCCTTGCAGAGATATTAATTTACTAGCTAAACCTTCGGGTGCTTTGTTACCTGTAATTTTTAAGAACATTAGATCTAAAAATTCTGGGGTAGTTAAGAATATGCCCATCTTGCTTAGAGTATTTATGACTTTGGGAAAGTCCTTACTACTCATAGAAGCTAAGTCACTATCTGCTATATCCATGTGAGACTTTGTTAGCTTAGGAACAATAGATAATAGCCACTTCTTTGATAGAGAGTCCGTGTCACTTGAGCTGCTACTACCAGATCCAGTACTAGCAGCAAAGCCTACACCAGTAACTATTTTTTCTATATCAGCGGCCTTGGTTAGGTACTTAGCTATAGCAGTTCTAGCTGCTATTTTTTCAGCTATTAAGCTACTAGGTAGACCTGCTTCTTTAGTAAAGCTATTTAAACCAGCTACCTTCTTTAGCATGTAACCAGTTTTATCTGCTGGTTTATAAACTACAGATATATCAAAGAAATTAGGATCCGGATTATCTGCAGCAACTATTCTACCGTCAGGGTAAATATCGTTAAGCTCATTTAATAAATGGTCACAGTATTCTTTTCTACTAGGCGCTTTATTACCGCATATAGTACATACGTCAAACTCTATTCTGCAACCCATACTAACAGCTACATTCTCGCCGGCATGTATCTTATCTACAATATCTGGGCAGTCAGAATTATTTAGCTTTAATATAAGTTCTACTCTGTGCATATCATTGTTGTAGAAAGCTTTAACGACGCTACCCATTGACTTAGAGGGGTCTTTATTTACGTGAGATCTAAATACATGAGCATTTGTTTCAAACGTCTTGTATTTCTTTATTAGCTCAGCTTCTCTAAAAGCATCGCCGTTTCTATTAGGTCCATAGTACTCACTAGCACCCATAGCTAATACTAATATAAAAGTTTTACCCGGCTCTGGTGATACCGATCTAGACCAATCAGAAGCTTCGCTAGCTACTTTTATTTTAGAATTAGAGTGAAGTAATTGAACTGTAGGTTCAAATGTATGGGTACCTTTAAAGTGCTCATCGAGTTCTATTATTTTATTAAAAGAGCTATTTCTCATATTAACCTTAGTTTAGAATAGAGTTAACTATATCTGCCAGATGGGCGTTACTTCTAAGTATTACACTCTCAGTGTATTTTCTATCTTCTGCTATTTTTATATTACTAACAGAGTTATTTAGTTTCTGATTAAGTGATATAACAGCCATAGCTTCTTTAATAGAATACGAGGCTTGCTTTGATTCTCTACTAGAGTTAAGCGCCCTACCAGCAGCGAGACCCGCTAGTATAGCTGCAGGTGTAGCTACCAAAGCTTTAGTGCCAAGATCTTCGGCTCTGTCTCCTGCCTTGTCAGTAACGTATGCTCCTGCCGCAGCTAAGGGAACAGCAGCTCCAGTACCAAACAACATGCCCTTTAGTATGTCAGAGTTTTTAGATGCTTTTATAGCATCCATAACCGCGGAACCTAGCTTTGTTACCTCAGAAGCTATCTGTGTATCCACTATAGCTTTTTGATTTAAAGCGGAAAAAGACTCTAGTCTACTAGCTGTCTTAGTAGCCAGCTCACCTAAGCTAGAGCTTATAGATGACCAGCTCCTAAGATTGTGTATATTAGATGCTATGTATTTCTTCATTTTGACAATTTATCCAATGAGTCAATACCATCACCAATCAAAGACCATTCTTGCTTGTTCAAGTAAGCCTTTTTGCCTAGAGAGTAAATAGCTTCTTTAATAGTAAAGTATTGTAAACCTTCTCTATCTGCGGCTACTTTATGAAGCATACCATTGTCACGCATAGCAATAGCTTCTTTTGGTATTCTAGAAATAACTTGTGGTGTTAATAAAAGTTCTGCGAGTTTGATATTCATGTTCTAATCCATCCTGGCTGTGTTTTTGCCTTTTAGTGCTTGTTCTGTTCTAGCTAGCTGACCGAAAGTAACAGGATCAACCCCACCTTCATGGGCTAAACCTTGTCTTAGGAAAGATCTAACTGCCTCTCTATGCTTGGCTACTGTAGGTGCTATGTCTCTAAGAGACTCGTACAAATTAGCTACTTGTTCAGGATCTGCTCTAGATATAACGTCATCCTTACCTACTAGCTCTTTTAGTATGCTCTGTTGCTTTGGCATATCGGTCAGTTTTCGATACTTGGATATACCAGTATCTACTATAGAGTTAATAGCTTTGCTGGCTAAGTCCCCAAAAGTGTCAACCACTTTTTTACCTACTAGCTCATCCGCTTTTACTCTAGCAGCTAACCCGCTAATACCTGAGTTTAAAGCTTTATTTACCCTATAACCAGCTGTGTCAAACATCGGGCTGGTAACCTTGCTAGCTACAGATGCAACACCTAGAGTCTTAGCTAAGTCCCCCGCAGATGCGCCACCGCCACCAGTCCCACCTGCATTAGCCATTGACAATCCTAGTATAGCTGCACCAGGATCTAATGCTATTTTATCCCAAGCCGCTTGCTTAGTAAAAAAACTATACATTCTTAACTCCTATTCTAGCGAGAGCTCTCTCTGCCTTCATAAATTCTGCAGACACTTCTATAGCTTCTGCTACTTTATCTAAAAGTTTACTAGACTCAACTATGTTTCTATCTTGTATAACATCTATCTCTTCAGAAGTTAAGGCTCTAGCTATCTTTGGCATACCTAACCTAGATCTAGTCATTTGTAGAACTGGGATAGCTGCATTACCATGTCTGCTTATAGAGTCTAATTCGAATTGAGCATATTTTTCTTTAGAGTATATACCTTTGAAGTCACCTGCTATGGAATCAGCTATATCAGTAGCCGTGATATCGTAGTGTGCTAACTTATCCCGTAGGCTATTCTCTATATCCATTCGTCTAAATTTATTAAGATCTGATTTAAAATCTAATGACTTAAGACTTACAGAAGCTACTTTCTCTATGTAGCTAGCGGCTTTTAATCCTATGTCATCTAAAGAAAAATCTGAGTCAGATTCATCTGAAATTTCAGACTTATCGTACTTATCAGAACCTCCTATATCATCAAAAAACACTGAGGTGTCATTATCTGAGGGATCAAGCTCTTCAATCTCAATCGACATAACTCCTTTAGCCGGAGCATTATCTGGAGTAGTCGAGTAGTACTTTTTAATAACTACACCAGGATCTGCAACTTTAAATTCAACCATTCTATCATCGCCGCTAGTATTCTTGAACATCTCTAAGAATGCTGAGGTATTAGCCATTTCAGTAAGACGTTTAATCTGCTCAGAGTTTAACAGATTATCTTTAGCTGACTCTAATATTCCGTCCTCTAGCGCTGTATTGTTATTTATAAACTTGTCTACTAGAGACTTAGCCATCTCCTCTAAGTCGCTTCTATTAAAAGATCCCATAGGTCACCCCTTTAAATCCTGCATTATCTCTGACGCAGGAACTGTTTTAGCAATACTTAGTAATTTTATCTTAACGCTCTCGGCTTCACTACTAAGTTGCTTTATGCTCTTAGAAGCCATGCCAGCCGCGCTTAGCGCTGCAGGTATCCATGTTCTAGATTCTTTGGTTAATTCCATGCTATTTTTTATTTTCATTTCATTGAACTTCCAGTAAGAATCCTTCATCATGTCTATTATAACAGTATCTGGCATGGTATCATTATCTTTTGATAAGCCTAGCTTCCAGTATACATAGTTTGGTCCTAATTGAAGAGCTGTAGACATTAAGCCTTTATCGAACTCCTCCTGCTTTGTGGAGGATCCAAGCTGTCTTACAAAAGCCATCCTAATCAACTTGTTATAAAACACGGAAGTATCGAAAAACAATTTAGCATACAATAATATAACTTCTTCATCCTCTTGGATTCTGCTAGCTATGTTGTATATATTGTCACCTGCTAACAATAGCGCATTTATAGTACTTCTAGTAAACGGTATATAGTACATAGTATAAGCTTTGTCCATTACGACATCTTTACTGCTACCGACTAGGTACTCATTTAGTATATTCTGGTACTGGCAAGGCCATTGCTTTGCAGACTTAGTTGATTCAAAATAATTAAATACTTCGTTTGATCTCCAAGCCGGAGAATCGGTCTTACTAGGAGCTGGAAGTATATCGTAGTTCATTTTACGCCTAACTTGCTATTAAGAAATACCCTCTGGAAGAGAAGTCATACTCTTCTGCTTATGTAATGATAAGATAATATCCCCAAGACCTCCTAGAACTTTTCTAAGATTGCCTTCTAATTCATTATAGGCATCCTGACCTATCTGCTGAGCTAACTCTGCTTCCCTCATTTGGACTGAAACAAGGATTCTAGCAGTGCTATCCAAAGCCTTTTCTATATTAGGCAACTCTTGGGCTACTGCTTCATTAAGTGGGTTATACTGTAAAAGTGAAGCTGCAGCACTAGCGTTAAAGATACTTTCATCGTTTAAGTTAGACGCAGCTTCCATGGTTTGCTGTGCTTGAGGAGCCATGCCTGGCTGGCCTGGCATACCTTGAGGAGGCATTCCACCCATTTGATCTGGGGGCATACCTTGAGGAGGCATCCCACCCATTTGATCTGGGGGCATACCTTGAGGAGGCATCCCACCCATTTGATCTGGGGGCATACCTTGAGGAGGCTGGGCATCTGGACCGAATATGCTGCTTAGCTTAGTTAGATTAACCGGAGTAAAGGACTTAAATAGCTTACTAGAGTTAGATGCTATCTTAGCTATAGAGCTATTAGCCACCTCTACATTTATATTAGCCGATCCCATTTTCTTTAGAAGACTAGCTTTATCATCACAGTAGCTGCCATTAAACACCCAACTTCCGTCAGAGCTCCTTTTTACACGAACTTCCTTAGACGCTAGGCTAGATATTTTTTCAGTAACTGTAGTTCTCAACTGGTCTGCATCAGTTATATAGTCTGATTCTTGCAGACTTCCAGACACAGATACTGGCCTAAATGACATAGGAACTATTATTACCGTATTACCTTCTGAAGAAAAAGGAGAGTATCCTGCAGAAGTTGAAACTGACTTAGGTACTTTAACTGCTTTAGATGTAGTAAACACAACTTTCTTACCCATGTAAGTTGCATATATATCTCCAGATCCACTGTCAGTTACGTTTGATATCCCTTCAGGGAAATAGGCAGCATTAGTAATATCTCCACCACGCATAGACAGGAACAGCTTATCCCCATTTCTAGGATTCCTCTCAGACATGAGCTCTTCCATTACTGAAGAAGTGTCAATAGTTTCTGTTGTAGTCATAGCAACTATTTTAGAGAAATACCCTACAGACTTGCTTGGCGTTAAGACTAAATACGTTCTACTTCCAAAATTTCTTTTAGTACTTGGACCATAGTCTCCCTTAGTGCTAACCATACCACTAGCACTATCAGATATAGGCATTAGGTCACTACCTGCCATGAACGGATTAGGTACTATGTATACCTTCTCGTTAGTTCCGCCTAGCTTTGAGATGTTATACACCCCAGGAAAGTTAGGTTCAGTAATACCAGACCTAGCCATTACTGTAGAGTCTAAGGGGATTTCAGAGTCCACTAGTATCTCAGCAGTTTTCCTAAAATCTCTAACTACATACCCAGACTTTAATGAGCTCGAAAATGCATCTTGGAATCTATTCCCGAAGTACGTTATGTATGAATCTCTGCTTGACTTTGGATCTAGAACTGCCCACTTACTAACTGAAGCTACCTTAGCTGTGTAGTTATATGTTGGCTTTAGCAGCTCAACGCTTCTAGCTCCATTATATTTCACATAAGACTTCAGTATTTTACTACTCTTTTTAAGCATTTCAGCGAAAGCTACTTTAGTAAGGTTATCACAGTTATCTATTACTCTAGGTAAATCTATATTATTAAAGCTAGCATATACGAACCTACCAGTTGTAGGAGGCAATGTAAGAGCTCTAATATCTACGTCGCTAGATAAACTCTCTGGCGCTTCTACAGGTTCACCTAAATTATTAGCTTCGGCTTTCTGGATTTCCTCCATCCACTTATTGTTTAGTGGTAGAAAAGCGTCTTGATCCTTAGCGTAGAAAACTTCAGGTGGTTTAACCTTGCCATCTGACATCACTATAGGAATCATCACTGATTTACCGTTCAGATCTATACTGAATGCGCCTACCGCTTTATTACTATCTAGGTCTAATTCTATTGGCTTAAAAGAAGTAATATATGGCATCAAATTAGGGGCTTTGCTCTGTAACATTGAGTAAGCCATTTGGGATAGTAGATCTTTAAGTTGGTTCTCTTCAGGAGTAGAAGCTCCCTCTTGACCGCCCATAGATACTATTGTCTTAGGTGATATTGCTGATAGTTTAATCATTTAAAATCCTTACTAGTTAAAGCGTGCATTGATAGATAGGTTAAGGGTGCCGTCCCATCGTTCATTAAGTGAGATACCATACCCGGAGCAACTCTAAGAGCTGTTCTTATAGGTGTGTCGCTGTGTCTTACTGCGTGGGCTGAAGCTGCCAGTTCTTCAAATATATTTGGAGAGCTTAGTATAGCAGATCCTATGGCCATCTTCTTAAGTATATCTCTACGAGTATCTAGATCAGTAGACTTGTTTAACGCCACTATAGAAGCAAGCGGCATAGACAGTAGATTATTTACTCTAGATAGCCTTTTACTTGTACCAAGTATTCCCTTGTAGAGCTCTGAGGCTTCAGATAATCTAGCTGCATGCCCTAGCTCATGAGCTAGCACATCTGGAGAATCAGTATTCACACCTAATCTATTATTACTAAAATCGTAAAAAGACCCAGTAGAAGATCTACCTATAGAGGTTCTATTTAGTCCGGGATTGCTAGTTAGAAAACTTCTAGCTATTCTCTTAGCTCTAGTTAACTTATCTGCATCAGTTGTCTGCAGTAAGCTACTGATATTAGTATCGTCGTCTTGAATTAAATTATTTATATTAAAAGATCCCATGAAAACTCACCAACTATAGTGTTACATAGGTGGCGGCATACCTTGAGGAGGCATTCCACCCGCTTGTTGAGGAGGCATACCTTGAGGAGGCATACCTTGAGGAGGCATACCTTGAGGAGGCATACCTTGAGGAGGCATACCACCCATTTGATCAGGTGGCATTCCACCTTGTTGAGGGGGTGCACCACCGCCAGATTGCTGTTGGTACATCTGTAGCAACTGCCCAAGTATATCAAGTATCTTAGCTAAAGAATCTAGATCATTTGGAGTTATGTAGTCACCTACAGTCTGGAACTCTTGTGGCGTAGCTTGAGCAGCTGCATCTGCAGCAGCAGCTATCTTATTAAAAGAAACACCACTAGGGAGAAGACCGAAGTCTACAAATGCTTTATGCATTCCTAGTATGTAGTGAGATCTTTTCATTTTACCATCTTCTTCTTTGAGGTCTTCTAGAAGCTGTCTTCTTGCCTAATCCTAGTTGTCTAAGAACATAAGAAGCTTTCTTTTCTTCTGAAGATTGAGATTCTTCTTTTGGCTGTTCAGAATCTTCAGAATCTTCGGTGTCTTCAAGTTCTTCTTCTACTGGTTCTTCCTTAGCCGCTTCTTCCTCTTCCATAGCCCACTTTATACGTTGAATATAATTGGCTCTTTCTTTATTGGACATACCAATCATAGCTCTCAACGCGGCTAATTTATCTCGGCTAGTAAGTCTTTTTGGTAAATATCTACCCACTTCAGAAGCTGTCTTTTGAAGTAAATAATTATAGGCACTGGCTTTTTGCATATCCCCTGTAAATGGGGCAGTGTCATTAAAGGCCCCATCACCTTGGTCAAAGTTAGCATAAGCTTCTGGTCTAGGGTCTTCTTCAATATTATTTGGATCAGCTACTTCAGGCCCAACATTGTAGGCGGCGTCTTCAGCTAATTTTCTAAGTAAATAGCTAGCTGTCTTAGCATCTAAACTAACCCCTTCACTTAGATCTTTCATACCTCCAGTGAACGGTTCGGCATTAGCCATTGGGTCAGCTAAACCTTGACCGCCATCTAAATGGGCGTAGCCTTCACTGGCTCTATCACCAGCTTCAGATTCGTAGTCATCCAAAATAGAAGGTTCTGGGTTAGCTACGCCGCCACCGAATATATCACCTTCAGCAGCTCTCTTCAACATAGCTACAACTTCTTTAGCTTCTTGTTCTGTGTCCATTGCTTCTAAAGCTTCAGCAGCATCTTCTGATGCGTCTTGCAATCCCTCTGCGGCTGCTGCTTGTTCTTCTAAAGCTTCTGCAGCTTCGTCAGGGGTTACTGACTCATCAGATTCATCTGACATAACTGCCTCTTGAGCTTCTGCGGGTAATTCTTCTTCAGCACCTGAAGCCATGGAAGACATTGCATTAGCAATATCTTCGTCTGAGGCTAACTTCCAGTTACGTGGCAGAGCAAAAGAAGCGACCTTTACTGCAAGATCTGCTTTGAATTCTGATCTGTAAGGAGGAATAGCTCCAGAGTTAACAAGAGCGTTTTGGCAACCTCTTAAAAAAGCTAATTTTAGTAAAGACATAGTTAATTCTCCTACACTATGTAATAATTATGGCTATATGTGTTAAGTATATATTTGCTACGTTAAAAGTAAAGTAACTACATAAGGGCCCTTTCGGCTAGGCCCATTGTTTGGTCATAAGTGGATTCTTGCTTTTTGTCAAATAAACTACCAGCGCGTTGCCCTACATTTTTACCTATATACGAAGCAACCATACCAGCTGGTAGCCCAAAGTTACTGGATAAAAGGAAGCCAAGTCCACTACCGAGAGCAGCTCCTACTCCAGAACCCTTTCTATCGCCGAATTCTTCCGACTCCCCTCTCATAGCTTTTGCCGCTTCCATAGCTGGAAACCCAACATTGAAACCTATGTTCAAGGCAGCCATCGGGGATCCTGTCAAAAGTGTCTTAGCGTCAGAAGAAGAGAAATCCGTGGGGGAACCTGCATCTGATAGAAGATAATTTTTTAGCTTCTTAGCACTTGAAATGTACTCATCACTTGGGGCTAGCTCTCCTCTTATGAGACCACCCTTGCCGACTAAACCTCCCTGCATGTATCTGGCTTTTGCTATTGGTATCGCGTTTTCATTACCTAATATAATGCTCTTTAAGAACCCTCTATTATTTTTAAGATCGGTTCTTACCGCGCCATGCCTACCTACGTAACTATCTACAAATTTTTTTTGAGCTGAAGATAAGCCAGCTCTATTTCCTACAAGCATCTTAGCTGCAGAATCTATAACTCCAGAAGTTTTATGCTTCATTAGTACTCTCCTTTAGGTCCTCGTTTAAATTCTTTACCTATAGCTAGAGCTGCTAGAGGGTCATAGCCATGTATGTCTGCTTTCTGACCGAATGTAGCTGCATCTATAAGTGTGTCTTTTTGGTATCTATACCCAAGCCTCTGAAGCCAATTAGGGTTTAGTAGAGGAGTTCTAGTGGCGGCAACCATAACTGGTTTAAACATTGGCTTAGAATCAGTTACAAAAACTTCGTCTTTACCCTTATCTAGTATATCTTCAGCTATTCTTTTAGTTATCAAAGTTCCTGGTATGTGCTCAAATACCGGCTTAGCTAATACCTTGCCCACTGAAGACATTACGCTAGACTTTTGCCCCGTCAAACCCATTTGCTTAACAACAGAAGACACTGGAACTACATCGCCCTCTAGCATGTCCCCGACAGGCTTATCTAATTTTACAAAGTTAAGCTGTGTCTTAGCTAGAACTTCTATGTTTCTTTGGTCTATTTTTATACCGCTCTCTTCAAAAGACTCCCTAATGGACTTAACTAAGTATTCTCTACCAGCTCCCATACCCTTGTGTTTTAGCACTTCGTCTGGAGCGGGTACACCTGTACTAAGCAAATCACCCGCTTCTACTTCTGACCCCTGCTTTACTTTTATATCTCTGCCTGGAGGAACATAGTGATGCTCTTTATTTACGTAGACATCAAACCCTCCTTGAGGAGCTTCTTTGATACTATCTACTTTTCCAGCTGAGTTAGCGAGTGTAGCTTTGTAGAAAAAGTTCTTAGGTATTTCTACGAACTGCTTAAAGGCTTTTAACCCTCGCGGTTTATTAGCGTCACCTTTAACCAAGCTAACGCCGTGCTTAGCACTTAACTGCATTTGAGTTAATGGTTCAGATAACGCTTGAGCAGACCTAAGACCTAGAGATGTACCTATATCGTAGTCTCCACCTTTTACACTTGTGCCTGAACATTTCTGGCATACACCTTTTTCCAGCTCACAGGTCATGGGGGATCTCACTAGTATAAACCCTCCCTTCTGACTTAGCTGCGCAGCTTTCTGAGAAGTTACTAACTCACCAGTAGCTGCTAAATATCTACCCTCTATACTAGGGTCATCTACTTTTAGCCTAATGCCGTTATCTGTACCACAGTCATTCTCTGATACTACAGCTGAAGACATAACAGAGCTTAGAACTTTCTGCATTTCCCCAGGCTCTGCTGTACCTAGCTGACCCTTAATAACTTGGCTTCTGCTTTCATCGCCTGCTATCCAAGCCTCAGCGGGGCTTAACCCTTCAGAGTAACTACGCTTTATAATAAATGGCACAGGATTACCATGGAAGTCCCCCACAACTACAGGCGTAGCTATTATCTTCATTAGCTGAGTAGTGTTACCTCTACTACCAGATCTAGCAGTCATAGCCATATCCCCTTTATGTCTCTTAGTTAGATCCATTATCTTTTCTTGAGCAGACATAAAAGCATCAAAAGCCTGAGTGGACTTCGGCCCGTAAGTATCTAGAGTTTTCTGAGCGGAGTTTATTATCGAGTCTCTCTCAGCGTAGTCAGGTTCTATGTCATCTAAACCTACAGTAATAGATTCGTAAGTAGAAAATTCATCACCAAGCTTTTTTATCTTAGGAGCTACAAACTTGTATTGCTCTGGAGCATTTTTGGCCAACTTTACTAAGTTGCTCTTCATCTTTTTTAAGTCTAAGTCACCTTCAGTCCTATAGTCTTTTGGTAAGGCTGAATTTATGAGAACTGTTCCTAGTTTTCCAGATATCATTCTACATCATACCCTTAAGAGAAGATAATGCATAAGCACTATCGTTAGCATAATCAAGTCCTGGCTGTTTTAAAAGTAGATCTGGCCTGCCTTGCTCTGTAGCTTTATGTAAACCGTATATACCACCAGCTAAGCCTCCTAGAACTGCTAAGCCAGATCTATTAAGTCCTCTTATACCTAGCAACTTCGAAGCTAGAGCTGCCGCACCAGTTCCAAGTCCTGCCTGCAAGCCTATGGCTCCGTAAGTAGAAGCTGCTGGGTGCAGAGGATCTCTAGAAGGATTCTGTTTTCTAGTCATACCATAACCAAGGCCAGCCAATCCGCCAACTGCGGAGGGCAGTATTATAGATCTTAGAGATGACTGCTTAACTAAGCCAGTCCCTAGTTTGTTATAATAAGTTTCTAAATGCATTTACATTCCTCCATAATAGGGGTTATATTTGTTACTTGGTACCTGAGCCCTCTGCGGTATAGCTTTGTTAGCTACTGTTTGCCCTATATCCTGGAATGGTACTACGAATGACCCGCCTAACCCTACAGCTGTGGCCCCTGTGTATTTTAGGCCTTTGTTTAATCTGTATTTATTTATAGCAGACTTATCACTAGCTCTGTACAAATCATCTGCTGTCGTCTTAGCTGTCTGCTTAAACTTTTGTACCCCCGCTAGGAAATCATCCGCAACATAGCCTTTGTTAGCCTTAGATATACCTTCAGATATAAACTTCTGAGCATCAGAGTCTAAAAGCTTAAACTGCTCAGATGATGCGTAATTTTTAAGTTTTGAAACATTACCACCAGAGTTAGA
>Ga0078894_10000992_pt1 | contig 20559 bp, 23 predicted proteins | sample LauGreSu1BDMLBSD_2_FD_67506 | JGI IMG/M metagenome (GOLD analysis project Ga0078894, IMG submission 67506) | Freshwater lake microbial communities from Lake Michigan, USA - Su13.BD.MLB.SD (version 4) (version 4) | ecosystem: Environmental > Aquatic > Freshwater > Lake | place: Lake Michigan... | reverse complement strand
TGTAGGGCCTACTACACCAGTAGCTCCTGTAGGGCCAGGGAATACACCGGTAGGGCCTGCTACACCAGTAGCTCCTGTAGCTCCCTCAACACCTGTAGCACCTGTAGGGCCTACTACACCTGTAGCTCCTGTAGGGCCTGGGAATACACCGGTAGGGCCTGCTACACCAGTTGCACCTGTAGGGCCTACTACACCTGTAGCTCCTGTAGCTCCCTCAACACCAGTAGCACCTGTAGGGCCTACTACACCAGTAGCTCCAGTAGCCCCCTCAACACCAGTAGCACCTGTAGGGCCAGGGAATACACCAGTAGGGCCTGCTACACCAGTTGCACCTGTAGGGCCTACTACACCAGTAGCTCCAGTAGGGCCAGGGAATACACCAGTAGGGCCTGCTACACCGGTTGCACCTGTAGGGCCTACTACACCAGTAGCTCCAGTAGCTCCCTCAACACCAGTAGCACCTGTAGGGCCAGGGAATACACCAGTAGGGCCTGCTACACCGGTTGCACCTGTAGGGCCTACTACACCAGTAGCTCCTGTAGCTCCTTCAACACCTGTAGCACCTGTAGGGCCAGGGAATACACCGGTAGGGCCTGCTACACCAGTTGCACCTGTAGGGCCTACTACACCAGTAGCTCCTGTAGCTCCCTCAACACCAGTAGCTCCTGTAGGGCCTACTACACCAGTAGCTCCTGTAACTCCGGAGGGGCCAGTAGCGCCTGTGACACCTGAAGGTCCAGTGGCTCCAGTAACTCCGGAGGGACCAGTAGCGCCTGTGACACCTGAAGGCCCAGTGGCGCCTGTAGGACCCGTGGCACCGGACCCACCCCCCCCTATTGCTGTATTATCTATGTAGAGTGTATTAGCTGTATCTAGCCATAACAAGCCTGCTCCTGCCTGAATTGGATATGGCCTTGTACTTTCTTTTATAAGCTGTATACCAGCCGGATCAAAAAGGCCAGGGAATGTCAGTTTACCACCCGTTGCACCAGAAGGATCAAACCTCAATAAGGATGATGTAGTAGCAACACCGTTTGCATCGATATACACAATACCACCTGAAATCTCCCTTGCAAGTGTCATACCTCCACCAGCAGGGCCCGTCGCACCTGTTGGACCAGGTGGCCCCTCTCCACAGCTACCACCGCCACCACCACAGTCGCGAGCGATAATAGAGCTCTTTGCAAATAAAGTCCTATCACCTGCAGATCGCATCTATAATGTTATCTTTAAAAAATAAATTGCGTAGTAAACTTTAAGATACTTTACATATATATCTCAAGCAATGGCAAACCCCGGAAAGTTTACACTAGCAATCAATACAATTTGTGATAGAAATATTAATTCTATTAAAAATAATACAACAGACAATATCCAATTTATTCAAGAATGGAAAAAACGTCTCCATTCTTTACTACAGTATCAATCCGCAAGTATTATTCAGTTTTTGACTCCAGATGCATCAAATAACCTTCAAGATAACACATATATTCGGAAATGTAATGCACTACTTGCAAAATATGCAAACCCTATGCTATCTGTTACATCATCAACACAAGATATATCTCTCCTATCAGATACATCATCAGGGGAACAGCATCTGAATTGTTCATATACGGGGCTACATGAGGCAATAAAAAGAGCAATCCGTGATTACATACGCACAGGTGAAGAGATACAAGCACTTGATGAAGCACTGCAAGAGAAACTCGGGCGCCTTGATGCAGCTGCATCCGCTATGCAACAGTTAATAGAACTTGATCCAACAGGTGCCCCTGCGCCTCTTACAGACGCTATTGATGCTTATCTATGCAATATCTTTGAGAAGAATGCGATTGAGTCCACATATAGAGCATTTATTGAGGCATATGGGCGCTTCACTGCACTCCGATCCATTATTAGCCTTCAGACAGAAGTACAAAAACCGGCCGGCCCTGCCTGTACAATATGTATGACAAAAGAGGTGACATATGCAGTTACACCTTGTGGGCATACATTCTGTGACATCTGTAGCGCAAAACAGCTCACGGCCTGTTATATCTGTCGCACACAGATTCGTGATCGTCTACGAATCTACTACTGAACTATGAGTCACAAATTGTGGGATAAAGGATGCCGGCTTAATGAAACGGGTCTCGTACTCGGCAAGCTGTGCAGGAGTCCACCCATAGAGCTCGCTGAGGCTCTTTAGATGCCGCTTAGCCCGTGCCACAAACAGCACCGTCATGAATCGTCGTACATGTCCTTCGGCAAACTCCTGGGGTGTTTCCATCCTATAGCTACCTGCGGTGCCACTTGCAGCCTGCAAGTCACTTTTGCGGCTTAAAGTCGGCCCACACAAGTAGAGCAATGGAGGGGATTGACGGATCAACGCGTCAACAGCTATCCGCACTTATCAAGGAGTGGATGACCACAGAGAATGAACTCAAGGCGATCTCCGCAGAAGTGCGCGAGAAGCGCAAGCGACTCAAGGCAGTTAAATCAATGATATCTAATATTATGAAAGGCGGCAAGATTGGCCAGCTCAATATCTCTGCTGGTACTGTCCGTTCAGAGACAAAGAGCTCAAAAGCCCCGATTACTAAGAAGTTCCTAACGACTGCCCTCACTGATTTTTTCAACGGTGATGCGACCATGGCAGCAAAATGCGCAGCGTTTATTGATCAGCACCGACCCATGAAATCTACAGACAACCTGGCACTGGATTCAAAATCGCCACAATAAGCAAACATGTATGCACAGATCTATCAGCATGCTCTTACTGGTGTAGATAGCTTCCAGGGCGGTACATCAGAGGCCGGTGCGGTTATTGCTGCTTCTCTCACGGTTCTCGTATTCCTGGCTATCCATGTATTCATCGTTATGTGGCTGTGGAATAATGTGCTGATGCGTGTTGTTTCCTTTACTCGCCCTATCCCTACATTCTGGTATGCACTGGGTCTAGTTGTACTGACGGCCATGCTGTTTCCCGGTTCTACTGTCTAGATCGTGTGCGCCGTGTAGATGCACGCCTAGTTGTAGTGCGGCGACTACGACTAGAGTTTGAAGCACGTCGTGTTAAACGATATCCACGGCTTGAAAAAACAGCCTCTGCGCATACCTTTATGGCCGTGTCACGACCCATTGCTGGCGTGGAAGCAATGACACACTGCCGGAACCGCTCCTTCTCCTCAGCTGACATTCTATAGTATCATATGATTTCTGTTAGATCATATGATAGTATCACACTCACAGTTACTTTGCCTCAGCACTGATCCCCGTATACTGTGGGAGATCGGCAACTGTCTCGGGCTCCCAAAACCCTAGGTCGCGGGCACCAGCAGGGCGATCCATTACCGGCTGTTCCTTAAGACAAGTCGTTGTCATGGCTTGGCGTGTAGTGGCAATCACATCCGCAAAGTCCTTTTGTCCATCTGTGCAATCACCTAAGATCTGTGCTACAAGCTCTTTTCCGCGCGCCTCAAACTTCTCCATGACAAGATCTATATCACGCTCTCTTACTGCATTCCGGAGACAACGGCCCACAAAGCTGGATGCAGTATCCATATCATGGCTAGTACGGAACTGCAGTGCTTGAGTACGGAATGGGCCACCCGTCGGCGTTGTGATATCTGCCTCCATACAGCAGAGTTTGCTCAACAACAAACGGAGTTCCATGGCAGCAGGATCTGATTCAGGAACAGAAGCAAACCGGGCTAGCAAACTCTGTGCTGCCGGTGATCGCGCCGCGCAGGCCGGCATCCGTGTTGGGTCAACAGCGGCAACAGCAAACCCTTCAACTGCAGATGGGCGATATAGTGTCAGCAAAAAGGCAAGTACTAGCAATGTTGCTATCAGCCAAAAACTTAGTTCCATTCTACTTGAGATTAAGAAGTTCGGGGCCGCGGGGCAGCTCTCTATATGGTATGGGGGCTCGCTGAGGAATTATCTTTTTTTGATTTAGCACATAACCAGTACAGACATCCTCCAAATAGGAATTCTTGTACTCAGACTCTGCTGCAACAATGTGAGGGATTGCCTCTGCACTTAACCAGTAACCATGTCCAAAACAGTAGATAGCTTTCTGATGATTGGGCCTCAATGATTTATCATTAAAACGATTTGCAATACGCCATAGATTAACAATACCTTCGCGGCACATATCTACAGCAAGCCCCCAGAATGGCACTTTCGCATTTACGACAACAGCGTTTACAACATGATCCATTGACTCATATACAATATCATCATCTGTCTTCCAAATACCAATTGTTTGTGGCCACTGACTATAGACCCATGATACTGCAGCGTGGATCTTAGAAGGGAGATCTTCATATTTATCAGATACAGGGAGAGTTACTATCTGCTCCTGTTCATTCCAGATGGCTTCGCCTGATGCATCACCCATGATACCCACTATCCGAAAAAAGGGATGTGTCATACGCCGAATAGCAGCTGTCAGATATTCTTTGTATTTCTGACATCCACATAACAACAGAACTGGCTGTGTCTCCATAATCTATTTAATAGGAAACAGAAAGTCTTTAACCTTCCAACACAGGGGCCCCCTCCTCCATGGATGGCGCACCACCCACCATGCTCTCCCAATTACGCTTCAGATCCTCAAATACCTTACGACTCCTGTCAGCAGCAGCAGAGATCACCTGTCGGGCAATGGTCTCGGGTGTACCAGGGGTCCCCTCACGGATATTGAGTCGGAGCTTCATCACAGTGTCAAGGGGGTGCACCAGCTTATAGGCCGCATATGTGAGAGGCGAATCGGGTGCATCTGCATCTAGATAGAGCTGGTGGATCATTGCCTCAAGGAGACCACCAAGGGTATGCCCCTGCCCCTGGAAATGGATATCTACACCATTCAGCATGCGACTGTCCACCGGACGTGTAGAGATACCGAGTTCCTCGGCGGAGGTATCGGGGTTTGCATAGGGTGCGATGAGGTCAATGGCCGCCTGAATGCCCTCTGCCACCAACTCCTGCACTGGGCGAATACCCACGGACTCCACTGTAAATGTGAAGGAGTTTGGCTCACCCGCCTCATCCACAAGGTAACAACGCTGGATAGACATTGTCTCCCACTCCTTGCGATACCCCTCGCGTAGCTCAGGGGTCAGGGTAGTCGGATCCTGCACCTTCTTGTTTATCTTCACCCAGTCATTGAAGAATTGATCCTGGCGCACAGGATCTGTGTCGCGGGTGTTCTCAAAGGAGCACTGACTTACCGGGCTGAATCCCATGAAGTCGCGCCCGCGACCAATAACAGGATAGGCGGTTAGATCAATCTCCTCTGCCGGCTGCTCAGTATTCCACTGAGGACGGAGTGTTAGAAGGAGAGAGGTATCCTTTGTAATGGGGTCTGCTGGGAACATGGCTGCGGATGCGGCAGCGCCAATGTCCACAAAGCTACCATCCTCCTGCTTCTCACGCACACGGAAGTCTCCTGCCTTCACATGCATCAGTGTTGCAGCATCAATCGCCCCCTTCTTCTCATTCTTTACGGTGAGCTGGCACTCATACTTAGAGACGTCAAACTCATTGACACGGCGAACTCCAAGAGGAAGAAGTGTTAGGCGGTGTGCCAGCATCTCATTGAAGATGGTGGATGTGTTCTTGCGAATAACAACACCGGGATTTGCAGCATCTGTTAAATCTGCACGGAACCCAACGGAGCGTGTCTCCATCAGGATGCAGCGGCGCATCACATTGGCAATAGTAGAAGTTGCCACGGAGGCACGGGGTACACCCGTCTCTTCAAAGAGGAAGGATGCACGGATCTTGGCATCTGGATCCGTGAGAAGTGCGGGGCCTGACTCGGTATAGTTACGGAACATCGTACTGGGTCTCTGTTGTGGGCAGGGGGTTTCAAGTTTGGGGCGGGTGCGCAGAGTGGAGTGGCATCTGCAAGGATTGCTGCTGCAAAAGTGACCCGGCTCATAATAACATTGAGGTAGTAGGATGAAGTCAATACTATGTGCAACCATGCTGGCCGCCGCCGGTGCATTTAACTTTGGGGGGATCGATATACCAATCCCTTCATTACCACCACGCCCCTCATACAGCCTACCACCTTTACCATCAATCCCACCCATGCCATCCATCCCAGAGCTGCCCACAATTGTGTACCCTAGTGTGCCTGTAATCCCATCCATTCCAACGGATATCAATAATCTTCCAACGATTGACATCAAGGTACCCAGCTTTCCGCAACAGAACATCACATCACGACTTCCAATCCCCTCTATTCCTGAGGTACCCTCACTTCCACCCCTGCAGCCCTTTCCGTCCTTTGATCTACCCTCCATACCGTCCTTACCCACGGCCTTGCCCCTCACCGATATCAATAACGCCCTCAAAAGCCTTGGTGTATCAGCTATGCCCACTCTGCGTATACCCAGTATACCCGCTGCGCTTCCTACATTTCAGGATCTACTCGGCAACGGTCGCGACACCACACAAGATCTCGCCGACTACTGGAATAAGACCCGTAGCGGACAGCTGCCCACTTCACAAGATGAACTCAAGCAGTTTCTGCAGAATAACACGCGATTTGATTTCAAGCGGGCGGATGAGTTTGTGGATCGTCTTGGATCTGATACTGGCACTGATATTCATGGTTCTATCCGCATGATTGCGGGACTTGTCCTTCAGAATAAGACATTTGATGAGGTCTATAAGAGAACAACTGCGGAGTTCTCCATGGTTACAACGCGACTCCGCGATCTGGCACATGACTACAATTTCACGCAGATCCGCCTGCCTCCTTCCCTCTCATCCTTGGCAGAAAATGCAACTCTCTCCATTGTCCAGTTCGCCAAGAATCCCTATAGTGCTCTCTCCAGACTGCAGCCAAACACCAGTGTGATGAGTATCATGCTGGGTGATATATATTCGGGGAATGAGACCGCTGTAAGTGGACTTGATCAGCTCATCAACTTCACACTCCCTCTTGCAGAGCCTGTAACCGGCGACATGCGTGATGTGGTATGTATGTTCTGGAATACAACAGACAGTGAATGGTCTACGGAGGGATGCAAGACACTCGGTGTTAGCCTGACATCTATTCAGTGTGGCTGCAACCATCTTACTGACTTTGCGGCAATGATTCTACCTGTAGTAGCTGCATCACCATCTTCAATGTCTGTGAACTCTCCCTCCCCTCTTGTTGCATCTTTCTCGCCGACACCTGCACTCAGAGCAACTGCAAGTTCATCCTTTAATCCTGTTCTAGTAATGGCACAACAGGTTGCAGCCGCCAGTTCAGGAGGAGGTCTAAATCCGAGTGTTACGGCAGGTCTGGCTGCGGGTGGTGCAACGCTTGTTCTCAGTGCAATCGGTCTGATCTATCTGAATAAGCGTCATGCCGATAAGAAACGACGGCTAAAGGCAATCAGCCCCTTGCCTACGGTAAATCCGGTTGTCACCAGGCGTTCATGAAGAAATGGCAAAAATAAGGGCCCCGAACAATGAGCGGTGGCGCCAAGCATGTCTGTTACTATAGCACCCGATGCCCATTCTCCCAAGCCTTTTTGGAAGAGTTGTCGCGGACACCATATACCAAGGAGTTCCGCTTTGTCTGTGTGGATGCCGTGCCCGGTAAGGGGCGACCTACACTTCCCCCAGAAGTCAAGTCAGTACCGATGCTGAAGATAGATGGTGAAGCTGAATACCGCAAGGATAGCAATGTAATGAACTGGCTTTCTGAGAGGCGCTTGCGTGATAGCCCTGCAGGTCCAGGTGCAGGAGATGGTGGCCTGACCCCGTTTTTTGGTGATATGTGCGGTCTCGGCGATGAGAGCTTCTGTTATATTGGTGAAGATACTTCTGCCTCTAAGGGGGCAATGGTGCGGCTCACTGGCAATATGGCATCTATTTCAGATACATCTATGACTGTCCCCGATAGCCGTGTGTTTGGAGGTGCGCAGACGGCCAGAACACATGCTGTTGCATCCGAAATGGGGCCGAAGCAGTCAGCAAAGGCAAAGGCGTTGGATGATGCCTTCACGGCCTTCCAGAAGTCGCGGGAAATGGATCTCCCTGGTCCTCGTCAGAGGATCTAAGGGTTAGCAGACTGCGATTCCCTGGTCCTCGTCAGAGGATTTGAGAGGGGTCCTCCTCAGAGGATTTAAAGCATAGAGAGGTGCGCATGAGGTCGCGGTTACTTAAACCACAAATGCTGACATGGTAGTAGATGTCGGCACTTGGAGCATTTTGCAACGCACTCGTGGAGTTCTTTGAGGATCTCACGGATACGTATCCTGAGGAGAAGGATATCGCCATGGCCACGATGGCACTGAAGTTGATGAAGCAGGCAAATCCCCGTAAGATCCACACTGTATTCATGGAGTCAGTCTATAATGAGTTCGCAGAGCATATCCTCAATGAGAATGAGGAGTATGTGCTGAAGCGTGCACATGAGATCTTGAACTCTAGCTATGCAGAGATCAACTATGCTTTCTGGATCTTTGACAAGCACTGGTCCACCATGACAGAGGTGAACAAGCAGCATGTGTGGAAGTATATTAAGGGGCTGATCCTCCTTGCAAAACGGGTTCCTCTTGCATAATCGTTTGATTTGTTGATGATGACTGCTGTGAAGTTGTACGACGCTTCTTTTCAAGTTCTTCACTACGAGTCTTTTCAATTTCTTTATTTACAGTTTCTGGTGAAGCAAGGACCGGCGGCAGCTCCTCTTCTGATTTTGCTTTAAATACGAGTGCCCATACATACAGTGGGAAATCATCAATTAACCCAATGTCAGTTATTAGTTTTTCCTTTATAAGGATACGTATTGCATTTTCAATCTTTAGGAGCTCAGTCTTGTACAACTTAGTCAAATCATCCAACTCTAGTGTGGTATACCAATTCATGTAACTGGTATATGTATGCTCATCTTGGTTTTTGAAATTATACATGAAAACAGCAACTCTGGCGGCTACTTCTTTTAGTAAGAAACTTTTGTCATCAATTGAAATATGCACATTATCGCTAAACGGAGCTAACTCAGCCAGTTTATCAATGATGAACTCGTTATTGCCGTCACGATATTCGCGACCTGTTTTATCATATAAATCTTTAACGGCTGCAGCCCAATCATTTGCATATAAGTAGGCACCCCCTTTCTGCCGCTGCCCCCCTTTTGCCGATCGCCTTAAATGGCGCCGTGATCTCCGTGATACACGACGAACAGTCATTCCTCTGACGGATGCGGTGATTTTCTCGGATCAAAACGCCCGATCAGGGCAAGGATGGCCACTGCCTTTGCCAAGACGCTTGCCACTTTCTGCAATGAACTACGCCTCACCTTCCCTGAGTTCGGCCCTCGCATTGACCGGGTTACAACTATGACGGCATCTCTGTTCTGGAAGGGTTGGCAGGGTGACTTGGAGATTCTGCTGAATCGTGATATGGATGCGCTACTTGAGAAGCGACGTGGTCTCCTAGTGGGCCCCGTACAGATGACGGCCTCGCTATGGTCTGAGATCAGTGAGAATACACGTGCTGCTATCTGGCGCTACCTGCGCACCCTCACCCTGGAGTCTGTACTGGAGATTGGTACTGAGGGCCTATCTGCGGAGACTATGCAGCTGCTGATGGATATCATGACGGCAGAGCGCCTGGAGGCTGGTGGTGCCGAGGCGGAGGCAGCTGCAAGTGAGATGTTTGAAGAGTCCATGGGACATCTGAAGCCGCTGATGGAGAAGCTCAAGGGTATGATGGGTGGCTTCATGGATCTATCGGGTCTGTCTGACATCCCCATGCCCGAGATCCCGGAACGTCTTCGCAATGGTCGCATCGCTAAGCTGGCCGAGGAACTCGCGAAGACATTTGATCCCTCGGAGTTTGGCATTGACCCCGCACTCATGAAGAGTGACAATGCAGAGGCAGTCCTGAAGGGACTTGCAGAGATGTATCAACGGGATCCTACTATGCTGATTGCCGGTGCACGACGTGTAGCCGAGAAGATCAAGAATCGTGTACTGAATGGCAGTATTAAGCGTGAGGAGCTGCTCGCAGAGGCACAGGAGTTCGTGGCACTGCTGAAGGATCACCCGCTCTTCAAGGAGGCGATTGACAAGTTCCAGGGCATGGTCGGTGGTGCAGATGGGCTCTCTGCCATGTTCGGTGGTGCTGCTGGTGCGGGTGCGCCTTCTGAGCGTCTGCGAACGGTGCAGGAGCGTCTCCGCAAGAAGATGGCTGCACGCAAGGCTGGTCAGAAATAGACGTATCCAAGTAAGGGAGAATGACAGATTCGTGTCCCGCATTTTGGTTGGAGAACCCGCATATTCTGGTCACCCAGGCCACGGAATTCTTCCCATTTACCGAGCACGATAAGCGATGCACGGCTGCTGCTCTGAACTCATTCACCCGATTTGGTATCTATCTGGGTGCAGTACTGGCATTGGTCCGCATGGAACTAACATGGTTGTTAGTCGGTGTTGTATTTGCCGTATTTTCCGCTGCGGCATGGTATGTCATGCGATCTAACGGTGCCATGCGCGAGGGGTTCATGGATACAGAGGCGCCTGTGATTGATGGTGCTGATGTGCAGGAGAAGTATGTCCCGGATATCATTGGGTCACAAGGGCGTACCACGCCAACCGCTGCAAACCCGTTTATGAATGTGCTGCTCACAGAGATTTCTGATAACCCGTATCGCACACCCGCTGCGAGTGTAGAGGGAGTCGCTGTAAAGTCCGAGTTGGATGGGTACTTTGATACCATGTTTGCAGCGGATCCCGGTGATGTCTTCCAGAAGACACAGAGCCAGCGTCAGTGGTACACCACGCCTTCCACAACAATCCCTAACGATGTGGAGTCACTGCAGAACTGGCTTTACCGCACTCCTGGTCAGACATGCAAGGAGGGTAACATGGGTGTCTGCAACCCCACGACTGGCCCAGAGGAGTATCCTTGGCGTCAGATCCGCAAACTCACGTGAACCCATACAAAAAACAGATTCCTGGATCAGAGATGGCATCGTTTCAGATCCAGCAGTTTACCCGTGTGCACGATGACCCGTGCGATCAGCAGGTGCAGAATAAGGAGTCTGCCGGCCCCGGTTCCTATAGCCTGACCAATCTTGTGCCTGCCGCCGGTTCGGTGTATCCTATGGCCTACCAGCAGCCCGCTGTTCCTGCAGCACCTGGCTATGGCTGGTCTGCAAGCGCCATTGATGCGGATTCGCTCCTGCGCAACCACGCAATCCAGACAAACTCCCCTCATTGCCCCGTACGCAGCCGCACTCAGGCGCGCCCTTTTGCCACTGTCCCTTTTATGGGGAGAGGCAAGGGTGAGGTGGATCTGGAGTCCCGTATGATCATGCCTATGTTTGTACGCCAGGGTAAGGAGTGCGGCACGGTGTCTGACAAGTTCTACGAGAACCAGTTTACGCCGCAGATCCCCTATCTGGCACAGAATGTGCAGAACCCCGTGCACTTGATACCCGAGGTGGCATCCAACGGTTGGGTACGCGCGGGCATCCCCAGTCGTCAGTGGGTGCGTGACCAGAACTGCTAAACATATTCATCACCCCCTTTTATGATTATTGAGACATTCGCTAGAAGCAAATCTCTCTAAAATCGTGTGCCAGAGCAGAATGTTTGCACTTGGACTTCCATCTCAGACCCAGGCAGTTACGCGGCCCACTGATGTGATCGCAGGTGGCTATACTGCGATACCACAGAAGTTCTATCATCCTTCTGCTGCACGGAATGCTCTGGGCCTGGTTGGTGGCAATGATGTGACACTTGCAAGCGGGAACATGGTGGACCTGGAGTCCGATCTCCGGAATATTACACGAGATCTGTCACGCTGCCCGTCTCGTAAGTATCAGCCTTCATGCCCTCTTGGTTCCAATGAGAAAGCCGGTGAGAGCTTTGCACCCGCCACTGGCTCCACCTGCCCTTCCTGGCCTAGAAAGATCACTTTCACCGAGCGCCCTACTGGTCGTATGGTGACTGTAAACACGGAGCCCCGACACCTGCCCACTATGCAGATGTTCAGTTATCCTGGTGTGCCGGCACCTGATCCATTTGTGCAGGAGGTGTACGGTGCTCCATGGCGCTTCTAAACTCACCCTCCATTAGAGGGAATGGAACTTGCCGGTTTCATGCAGGACTATGCAATGAGGGGACAGCATACAGCAGATCGCGCGATGACACGGGTACGCCATGATCTGCCTAAAATGGCGGAGAATAACGAGATCTCCACGGGTCCAGGTCGCTATCGCCTGGGTGTACCCAATGCGTACGGAAATGCAGTGTTCGTACCGGATGTCACAACACGCATGCAGAAGTGGGGTGCCAGCCATGATATGACAAGCACCAAGACCGATGTAGAGAGTGATCTATGGAATATAGGTCGTCCCACTACCCGGACTGTATGTGGCCAGTATATGCCAGAGGAGGGTGCTGCTGTTGCAGCGCGACTGACTTCAATGCCTGAGGCGGATTTCCCCCAGACACATGCCCGTCTGGTGGATCCTCCGTGCACTCTGCGCGGCTCTGGCTGGAATAGATGGGAATGGCTCTGTGACAATCCACAGGAGAATGTGATGATGCCATTTGCGTGGGCACTTGATACGCGCCATGCAAACAAGGATCAGTTTCACCGGAAGCTTATGTCGGCACCACTTGGGTCTGGCCCTGTTGCGCGGGACAATCAGCTGGTCTGCAATATGATGTACATGGATCCGGCAGTTCCTGTGGCGCGCCCACGTGGCCCAGGTCAACCACAGACATTCTCGGATGTCGTACCCGGATCTCTTACACAGTCTGCTACAGGCGCGCCCCCTGCTGCACGCTTCACACCACGTGGTGGGCCTCAAACAGGCGGTGGTTATCCAGATGCTCCTACTATAGGTCCTGTGGCGAATCCACTGGATCGCAATCTAGCTATCACCGGCATCTTAGAACCACCGGCACCCTTCACTGCTTACATCGCGCCACACTAAATGGTTGCACCATAATACAGAATGATTTCATGTGTGAATCGCTCACTTAAAATCATTCATGGAGGTTAGAGGAATGGAGGTAGCAGCTCTTGCAGGCCTTTTAGCTGTTGGTTACGCACTTACGAAAGGCGGGCAGTCAACCCCAACTGCAAATGAAGAGGAGGGTTTTGAGTCGCAACAGGTGCCATGGAATGGTGGTCAGCCGCCCCCACTGTATCAGCAGGATAAGACACCTCCGGGTCAGCCCACGATACCAGGTAAGCCTCGTCAGCCACGGGCTCTGCCAGACGGTGAAATGGATCTGTACTATAAGCTGCCATCGGGTGGTTCTGCGCCCGCACAGCCTGCCAATACGGATCTCTATCCCCGCAGCCTGGTGTTTGGATCTCCCACGCTGACTCCACAGGCACCTCTGAAGGCAGTCACACCCCAGGTGCGCTTCAACATGGATGGTGCAGAGGCACCACCTGTCTACAACTCAGGTAAGACTATGATTTCACCTCTCACGGGTATCCCCATGAAGGCCGATGAGTTCACACACAACAACATGGTACCCTTCTTCCGTGGATCTGTAAAGCAGAATATGACAGATGAGGCGAATCAGCAGCGGCTGGATAGCATGGTTGGATCGGGTTCTGTGGATATCGGTAAGCGTGAGCAGGCACCCCTGTTTGAGCCCCATCGTGAGCCCATGGGCAACATCACTGGTATGGAGAGCTCTACCGATTTCATGCAGGATCGTATGCGGGTCTCTACAAATCGCGCGTTTGAGCGCCCTGTTGAGCCGACACGTGTAGGTCCAGGTGTAGCACAGGGGTATTCGGCCTTTCCAGAGGGCGGTTTCCAGCAGTTTGAGATCAATGAGATCATGAAACAGCGCCAGTCTATTGATGAGCTGCGTGTAGAGTCAAATCCCCGTATCACGTACTCGAATCCTATCATCCAGGGCAAGGCGGTTAATGACATGCCGGCGCAGATTGGTGAGGTGCGCAAGTACAACCCTGATACATTCTATCTGAATGAGTCGGGTGAGCGCAACTTCGTCACAGCGGGTGAGAATACAAAGCCCATGGAGCGTGCGGCACAGGTGATGAAGTTCCAGTCGCGTGAGGAGACATCCACCGAGTACATGGGTGCGGCTGCATCGGCAGACTTTGAGGCAACGTATACTGTACCCTCTTTCCGTGCTCCGCTGGTTCGCCAGCATGATGGATTCGGATTCCGTAATGCGGATGGTTCCACATACGGTGTTAAGAACACAGATGCCACAAATAATGACTTTGGTCGCAGCGGCATTGAGTTGCCTGTGAACCAGCGCAATGTAACATCGGAGCGCGGCCAGGGTCTGAATCTGACGACCGCCGGTGGACCAAAGGCACTGACTGTCTATGATCCGAATGATGTGGCGCGCACCACTGTGCGTGAGTCAACCGGTGCGAATGATTGGATCGGTGGTGCGGCGCCGGCTTCTGCAGCCACGAAGCTGACAGTCTATGATCCCTCAGATATCATGCGTATCACGAACCGTAATACGATGGCGGAGCCCGATAAGGCGCTCAACGTAACACGTTCGGGTGTGCCTGGTCAGGCCACACTGTCGTTCCCTGATGGAATGCGTGCAACCACAAAGGCGACCATCTCTGCCAACTCTGCGTATGGTGGAACAGCGGGTCCAGCAGCTGCGGGTGGTGCCAAACAGACATATGACGTGGCATACGCTATGCGTCAGAACCCCACGAAGGAGGTGGTGGCATCCGGTCGCCGCCCCGTGGCCGGCAATGGTTCTCTGCCTATTTTCAATGGTGAGGACAACATCAATATGACATTCCGTAGGCTGGACTCTGATTCTCTGAACGATCGCGCCAATGCATCAGATCGTGTTGTGGGTCCTCCTTCAGGTGTGGAGGTGATTGGCCTGCAGCGGCCTCGTCAACCCCTCAAGATGGATATTTCACGGGATCGTAATATCCATGAAATCCTGGATAGCTTGGATGAGAACCCCTATGCACTTCCGATTCATAAGATTGCACAGCATGCACAGTCGGCAGGAGCAGGTCCAGCGGCTATGGCTGCAATGTCCATTGGTGGTGGATGGTAACCGACACTCCTACTAAAGCCTGGCAACTAGTGAAGAATAATGGATACTGCAGAGGGTGATCCGTATAGACCATGTGCTATTGGGGAGATGGCCGGCGCGAGCGATTGGATACGCCTACAGACACTCTTGACACAGACAGTGCCACCCAATGTTGTGATTGTGGGGCCTGCTGGTATCGGTAAGTCATGTGCCCTTCGCTTGACTCTCAAAGGGCATATCAGTATGTGGCTGCGCTGCTCACAGGACCCAACACTCCGCGATTCACGTGACCGCATTAAGGCGGCGGCACGACGACGTGTCGTGGACGGCACTGTACAGTGGATTGTACTTGAACACGCAGATCTCCTGCATACGGATGCACAGGCGTTTCTGCGACGTATTATTGAGACATCCATGGGTGCTACACGGTTTGTGTTAGAGGTACGTGATGTGGCCGCCATTGCAGAACCGCTTCTGTCACGCACTGTGTTATTCAATGCCCCACAACTAGTGGCACACGAGATTCGTTCGGAGATCCAGCGGCGTGCACCCACTGTTCCACTGGAAGTGGCTGAGAAGCTGGCATATCAGAGTGGTGGAAATATTCGCTGGGCTATACTACAGGGACTCGGTGGAGCCAATGGTATGATTGATGAAACCATGCCATCCATGTTAACAGTAACTTCCTGGCAGCAGTTGTTAGCTGTAATGGAGCAGTTACAACAGACAGGTACGAATCCACGTACATGGTTGGGGGATACGTCACCTGTCTGGGAGCGTGCTGGTGGTGCATGCCCGTGGTCAATCACTGCTCATCAGATGGCGAAACATATTATGGACTCATAGAGATGAAAGACATAGGCAAATGGCAGATCATTCGGTTAATTGATGTGCTGTTTCTGGGGCCGTTCATGATATGGCTGGCGGCAAAGCTAGAGTCACTCTCTGAAATAGATAGCTGGATTCCTGTAACACTGATATTCTTTGGATGCACGACAATCATGATCAATCTCTATTTCTTCCTCAAAAATACACGGGCCAGCTAATCCCGTTCAAACACATGTTAGATTCTCGTTTCCCGGTTCAGAATGGAGAACGTGGCTACCTATTCGGAGGCACGATCAGAGTACACGAAGCAGCTGGCTACTTTCATTGTACCCTCGCTTGTGAACTGGTTCCAGCAGCTCTGGTCACGTAACGCACCCAATAAGCAGCAGTGCCTCTCACTGTTTCAGACAGACTGCGAGGAGATTGCGCGCTGGAATCAGGATCGCATTCATGATGAGGTGCGTGTGCTGATTGAGCGTACGGGATGTGACTACATGGAGGATCTGATGACGGCTGTCTTCATTGCCCACACGAAGGTGCTGACGGCGGTGCGTCTCTCACAGAAGCAGAAGAAGCTGTCCATTACGGTGCCCAAGCTGGATCACTTTGTTCACCGTGTCTTCCGCGAGGCAGCTCGTAGCTTCTGGAAGTCACCCTTTCTGTTTATGGATGTGGGTGCCGTTGTAGATCGTCAGAAGAATGTGCTGCAGATTGAGGCACTGGCTGCAGAGGCAATTACAACGGCGGTGCGTGGCTTGCTGCCTGTAAAGCAGATTCTGCAGGACTATCTGGAGGCGGATGGCCATGAGGAGATTGAGGATGAGACGGTGGCTGCACCAGAGACAGCACCAGAGACAGAGGAAGAGGAGAAGTGTGCTGTAACGCCTGAGAAGAAGGAGGTTGCTGCACCAGAACCGGCGCCCGCATCTCCTGAAAAGAAGGAGCAGAATACGCCTGCCGTCGTCAAAATTGATACAGAGCCCTCCGTAAAGTTCTCCGAGTACGATGCAGTATTTGATGAGACTGCCGGTGCACCTGAGATGCGCTATGCACCCAAGGATGGTGATGATGACGATGATATCAGTGATGGCCCCTCTGATGGCACACTAGACGTTGACGAGGCATCCACAAAGCCACTGGACGATGGTGATATGGAGGATCTTGATGCTGTGGGGCCTAAAGTCGTTCCTCCGGCACCGCCAGCAGATGAGGAGATTGATGCGGAGGTTCTTGAGTAAAGAGCAGTGGCGGCTGCGTGCGCTTCTAACAAAATGGAATAATCACCACACATGTGCAAAGATGGATATCCAAAAGATCGTCATCTTCGCGCTGATCGGAGCGGTGATTCTGTTCGTGGTTACGGGTGGTGCTGTGAGTATGATGGGAGATGATGGTGCTTCTCCTGTACAGCTCAGCGGCGGTGCAGCGGTTGGTGGTGCTCTAGGTGCCGCAGCTGCCTACTTCATGGGCGATGAGCTCCCTGCACTCCCTGCGATGATTGGCGGCGGTGGTGACCCACAGATGAAGGTCGGCCTGCCTGGCTTCTAGATATAGAGATGGGAGATGCTCTCATCCACAGATGGCTTCTTCTTCAGGAAGAGATCAATGTGATCCTTCTTAAGTGTGAAGGGCAGCGCGAAGTCCTTGATGGCGAAGGGGACACGTGCGGGATCATTATAGAACCGGAGCAGATTCAGCTTGCTGATCACCGTCTGGATGCAGCGCTTGAGCTCACGCACGCCGGGCTCATCGCCTGTGAAGTTCTCAATGATGTGCGTAATGATATCCTTGTTGATGCTGATCTTCTCATAGAGGTTCACCTCGCGCAAGGCAGAGTTGATGAGATACTGCTCAGAGATCACGAGCTTCTCCTTCAGGTTGAATCCATTGACCTGGATATTGTACATACGGTCACGGAGAATGGGGTTCACCTTCTCGTGTGCGTTGTGACTGAAGATGAACAGACAGCGGCTCAGATCTAGGTCAATACCCGTGAAGTACTTGTCCTGGAAGCGATCATTCTGGCTGCCATCCGTCAAGTGAATCAGGAGATTGTTGATCTCCTCGCCCTTGGGCGTATCAGATACCTTGTCCAGCTCGTCAAAGTAGATCACCGGATTCATACACTTGGACTTGATGAGTACATCTACGATGCGGCCCCACGTGGAGCCCTCATACGTGTAGGAGTGTCCGTCCAGGAAGGAGGCATCCGTAGCACCACCCAGTGTAATGAAATGGAACGGGCGACCTAGTGCCTTTGCAACACCATCCTTTACCAGTGTCGTCTTACCTACACCGGGTGGACCATGAATGCTGAGCACATTGCCGGCACCCTGGGGATTGGCGATCCAGCTGCTGACAAACTGCATAATCTGGAGCTTGGCTTCATCGTGTCCGTAGATCGCATCATCCATGCACTTGCGAACATTGGTCATAAATGACTGACACTTCTCCGTGCCATCCTCGAGCTTCACAGGGAGATCCTTGTAGAGACCAAGTGGCAGCTGTGTATAGCCCTGGATCCACTGGTTCGTCTTATAGTACTCCGTGGTGGAAGGGTCAATATTCTGGAGTGCCATAAACTTCGCCATCGCTACACGCTCCACCTCCTCAGGAACCTCCTTAGCAAGAATCTGGAACTTGAGGGGTACAGATGCAATATCGGGCTCCACCTTGTGCTGGAGCTTCGTTAGAAGGCGATCCTGTGCACGGGGAGTCAGCGACTTGAAGTAGCCGATGTCACGATCAATGTCCTCCTCATTCGGATCCACCTCCGTCTGCACGAGCTTGACGAAGCGACGAACATTCTCGGGCTCCTTACTGAGCTTATACTTCTTGGGCTTCTGCGGGCGCATGGCCTCACCCAGGTCAGAAATGAGGAGCTCAATGCCGGATCGCTGGGGCTCCTCATCCTCTAGATCCTCGTCATCATAGTCCTCCTCATCCTCAGTGTCCTCAATATCAATATCGCCCTCATCATCCTCATCCTCATCCTCATCCTCATCCTCCTCTTCAGACTCCTCTTCCTCAAGGCGACGCCTGCGATAGCGACGGAGTGCCTCCTCTTCCTCAAGGCGCTGGGCAATGCGCCGCTCAGCTTTGACAGCGGCAGCACGCCGCTTAGGTGGCGACTCCACCTCAGAGTAGGTCTCTGCTTCAGACTCCTCTGACTCCTCCTGAATGCGTGCAGGGCGCTTACGTCGGCGAACTGGCGAATCAACCTCACTGAACACCTCATCAATGACTGCTCCACGTCGACCATCACGGCCCCCAGATGACTTGGAAATAAGAGTGGGCTGAATACGACGCTTTGACCTGGGGGTCTCTACTACCTCTTCCTCCTCATCGGATTCTGACTCAACAACTACAGGTCGTCCCTTGCCACGCCCCTTTAGCTGTGGAGTAGGAGGCTTCTTACTCTTCTTCTTTGGCGATACCTTCGCCTTTGCCTTCCCCTTACCCTTCGCCTCCTCGCTTGTACCAGACTCGCGCCAGGAGGAATCCATGTTCTCAGAGGAATCCTCATAGGCGATCAGATCACGAATATTTCCGTGACTGTCAACACTGCTATCATCATCGCTCCCTGCGCTGCGGCGCTGCTTCTTAATCTTCTTGTGAATTGGCATTCTCTTCGTCGTCAACGGGTGCATAGGCTTAAGTGCAGGCGGGTCAAGTTTTGCCTGGGTCACAGAACCAAAAGAATGTGCAGAAGCCATACACTTAGAACATCTCTGTGATATCCATGAGGCTGAAGCGGGCTTTGTTGGTCAGGCTTACATCCTTTACACTGGCCTCACGCACACGGGTCACAAATGGTGCGGCGGATGGCTTGATTATCCCAAGGCAGCTCTTGACCAGTGTCATCAGACATTCTGCATACTCCTCACACAGCTGCCCACGCCCCTCCTCCTTCTTTGCAATGAGGAGCCCATCCAGGATCACAGTGCATGTACGCATCAGATCATCGCGGTTGAGGACACCCAACTTGGTGATCTCACCAACAAAGAACGCATAGCCGCGGCGATAACGACGGCGTTCACGGAGGGCCACATAGGCATCATAGGCCGCGCTGCCGGCATCAGGCTCCTCAGCTGCATCACCGAAGATGTGGATGAACTCGTCAAAGATGCGTCGGAGATCCACCTTGATATGCGGGAAGTCACCAATAAGCTCAGTGATCAGACGAGCATACAGGGCACAGAACGGGGGCTCTGCAGCTGCCTTCTCAAACACCAGGGTGATAAACTCATCCAGAAACCCCGTCTCGCCGCTATCCAGAAGCTGGGAGAGCCACGTCTTAGTGGCATCATAGGTCAGCGTGCTGAACTTATTCATCTTATCACGGATGCGGTCCATCATGCGCTCCTCCGTGGTGACATCCTTGCGTGCCTTGTTGCCGAAGCGGGGTGCAGCAGAGGGTGGTGGGCGGCGCACAGGAGGAGAGGGGGCTGCACTGCTCATTGAGGCGGGAGAGCTAGGGGAGGCAGGAGGGGTGCTGTGCGCAGCAGGGTGTCGTGATAGGCTAGACCAGCTTCCGCGACCAAACCCATTATTGGGGCCAGGACCTGCACCTGCACTCGGGGCAGGGCCCCATCGCCCACCACCACCACCAGAAGGCTTAGAACCCGTAGCTGGACCAGACCGCCAGTTCGTGGTCATGCGAGTGCCATGCACGTCATCGGCTGGAACACGCAGAGCAACAATC
>Ga0078894_10000990_pt1 | contig 20566 bp, 14 predicted proteins | sample LauGreSu1BDMLBSD_2_FD_67506 | JGI IMG/M metagenome (GOLD analysis project Ga0078894, IMG submission 67506) | Freshwater lake microbial communities from Lake Michigan, USA - Su13.BD.MLB.SD (version 4) (version 4) | ecosystem: Environmental > Aquatic > Freshwater > Lake | place: Lake Michigan... | reverse complement strand
GATATTCCTTTAAATGCCAAAATACGTCAGGGCGATTCGGTAATTACCAGTGCATTGTCAAGCATTTTTCCAGAAGGTATGTTTGTGGGTACTGTTTATTATTACAAGCGTAATCCCAGTGAATCGTTTTATACAGTAAAAGTACAGTTGAGTACCGATTTTAAACGTCTGCAACACGTTTACGTTTTAGATTATAAATTTAAAACCGAACGCGATTCTCTTGAGCTAAAAACCAAATCCGTTTATGATCATTAAAGGGCTTTACGTGTTATTTCGCTGGTGTATGCTTATGGCATTTCAGGTTTTGGTTTTACGTCATGTGCATGTGGGTTCTTGGATTTATTTTTTTCCTTATGTATTATTTATTATACAATTACCATTTGAACTTAATCGTTTTTGGGTTTTAACTCTAGCTTTTATAACCGGTTTTGGCATAGATTTATATTATCATACAAATGGAATACATGCATTTGCATGTATTACACTTGGGTTTGTTAGAACATTTTATATTAAAGAAATTGCATTACGTGAAGGCCTAACCCAAATATACAGGCCTCATGTTTATGAAATGGGAACTGCTTGGTTTATCAGGTATGCAATGGCATTAATATTAGTACATCACTTTTTAATTTTTTCAATTGAACAATTTTCTACTGACCACATTGCTGTACTCGTTGTAAAAGTTATACTGAGCACATTTGCCACACTGTTTATGAGCCTGGGTTTACAAATAGTATTTTCTAAAACGAAATCTATTTCATGAGTCGCAATGCATATTTAATTGGTCGTAAATTTTACATTATTAGTTTTTTTTTACTGATTGCCGTTGTGTATACATTACGATTGGCATATATCCAATTATGGGACGATAGCTATGATTTAGCAGCAAAAAATAACGCCCTACGTCGCATGGTTGAATATCCTTTTAGAGGTTATATAATTGATCGTAACGGAAAACCTATAGTTCAAAATGAACCCTCTTTTGATTTAATGGTTACGCCTAAAGAAATTCAAAATTGTGATACGCTGGCACTCTGTAAACTTTTAGAAATTACAAAAACCGAGTTTTTAAAGCGTATTAAAAAAGCCATTCAAGCCCCCAACTCACCTATTAAGCCAAGTACGTTTGAAAAACAAATGAGTTTTACAAACTATGCCCGTATTTCAGAAAGCTTATTTAAGTTTAAAGGTTTTTATTTTCAAAAGCGATCCTTACGAAAGTATTTTAAACCAGTTGCAGCACATGTTTTGGGATATGTTGGAGAAGTTTCAAAAGAAAAAGCGCTGGCCGATCCGTATTATAAAGAAGGAGATTATATTGGTATTTCAGGAATTGAGCGGAGTTATGAAGCGGAGTTACGTGGTAAAAAAGGAATACAATATCTAGTTACCGATGTTCATAATAAAATAATTGGACCTTACAGAAATGGCACATGGGATACCTTGGCAGTACCTGGAAACAATCTCTATGCTTCACTGGATATAGATTTACAAGAATATGGGGAGCAGCTGTTAAGAGGCAAAACCGGTGCCATTGTAGCTATAGAACCGGAAACCGGTGAAATTTTGGCTTTAATTTCAAGTCCTAATTACGATCCAAATTCATTAATTGGCGGTAAACAGCGCAACCAAACCTTTGCTCGTTTAAACAAAGATTCCACTTTACCACTCCTAAACCGTGCACTTCAGGGCGCGTATCCGCCGGGATCTACTTTTAAACTTCTTGGGGCACTCATTGCACAACATGATGGTTTAATAAACCGAACTACTGTATTTCCTTGCCGAGGGGGCTATCCACCTTTAAATGGTAAACCCAAATGCCATGCACATGGAGTAGTAAATTTACCAGGCTCTGTGGCACAATCATGTAATTCATATTATGCTTATGTATTTAAAACCATTGTAGATCAAAATAGATTTAAAAGTGTATACGACGGTTATAACCATTGGCGCGACATGGTTATGAGTTTTGGGCCCGGACATCATTTAGGTACCGACTTGCCCTATGATAAACCCGGAAATGTTCCGAAAGCGGAATACTATGATAAGATTTTTGGCAAGGGTGCCTGGCGCCCTAATACAGTAGTTTCGCTTGGAATTGGACAGGCAGAACTACTTCTTGTACCCCTGCAGATGGCTAATATTATTAGTATAATTGCCAATAAAGGGTATTATTTTACACCTCATGTAATAAAGGGTATAGGAACAAAACATGCAATTGATAAAAAATTTAAAACACAACACTGGGCAGCGGTTACAGACACTAATTATTACAATATGGTAATTGACGGCATGCAACAATGTTTTGAAAACGGAACTGCGGCTGCAGAAAAAATTTCAGGAATTATAGCTTGCGGTAAAACAGGTACTGCAGAAAACCCTCATGGAAAAGATCATTCGGTATTTGTTGGGTTTGCTCCACGACATCATCCAAAAATAGTATTGGCATGTATTGTTGAAAATGCCGGATGGGGTGGAACGTGGGCAGCTCCAATTGTAAGTTTAATGATGGAGCGGTATTTAACCGGTAAAGTAGTACGTCTTGATAAAGAAAAGCGAATTATGGAAACGGCTATTAAAGTTCCTGTAAAATCTATACGTAAAAAAAGATCCGCATGAGGTCTGAAAATTCATATTTCTATGGAATAGACCGGTTAACTGTTTTAATATACCTGCTACTTGTTGTAATGGGGTGGTTAAATGTTTATGCTGCTGTATATGATGAAAAACACGCAGTCATTTTTGATATTTCGCAAAAGTATGGAAAACAGTTAATCTGGATTTTAGGCGCGTTTATTCTGGCTATTATAATATTAATAATTGATGCCGGTTTTTTTACTTCGTTTGCATACCCTATTTATGCATTGCTATTAATTGCTAATATTTTGGTTGTGTTTATTGGAAAAGAAATTAAAGGGAGTAGATCTTGGTTTAGAGTGGGGGATATTGGCGTACAGCCTGCAGAATTTATAAAATTTGCAATAGGATTGGCCTTGGCTAAGTTTTTAAGCAATCAGGTTTTACATGATGCAAAGTCTGTTAAGGGCATTTTAAAATCCTTTTGGGTACAACGTAATACATGGTTTGCAATGTTATTTTTTGTAGTGCCATTACTGGCAATTAAAATTTTACAAAATGAAACCGGACTGGCTTTAGTGCTTACTGCATTTATAATCGTATTATACCGTGAGGGATTAAATGTAAACTACATTTTATTTGGATTTTTTATAATTGTAATTTTTATTTTTTCCTTGTCATATAGCCCTATTATAATCACATTATCATCAATTGGATTATTTTTATTTTTCTTATTATTTATTCAGCGCAATTTTAAAAATTTAACCCGTTGGGTATTGGCATTGGGATTTTCTATTATGCTGGTATTTGGTTCAAATGAAATGTATAATCGTTTGTTGCCGCATCAGCGTACCCGAATGGATGTGCTGTTGGGACGTGGTTCTGTAAATTTAAAAAAAGAAGGATATAATGTTAATCAGGCTAAAATTGCTATTGGCTCAGGAGGATTATTTGGTAAAGGGTATTTACAGGGTACGCAAACCAAATACCATTTTGTCCCTGAACAAGAAACCGATTTTATTTTTTGCACCGTAGGTGAGGAGTGGGGCTTTTTAGGCAGTATTATTGTGATTGCATTGCATTTTACATTAATTATCAGAATCATTACGCTCGCAGAGCGGCAACGTTCTGATTACAGCCGAATTTATGGATACGCAGTAGCCTCTATATTATTTTTTCATGTAACTGTAAATATTGGAATGGCATTAGGCTTACTGCCGGTAATAGGCATTCCTCTACCTTTTTTTAGCTATGGTGGTTCTTCCATATGGGCCTTTACAGTTTTATTATTTATTTTTATAAAACTAGACGCCAGCAGACTTCTCATTTTAAGATAATGACAACGCAAAAATCAAACCAACCTTTGCCGTGGTATAAACGCCATTTTCGTATTTTAATTTGGTTGGGCATAACCAGTCCGTTTTGGTTACTTATGCTTGTTATATGCGGCATCATGGTATTTGGCGATTTACCCGAAGTGGAAGACTTATTAAATCCAGAAACCAACCAAGCCAGTTTGGTGTATTCTATGGATGGTAGAGAACTTGCCAAGTATTATAACGAAAACCGTGTCAGCGTTTCCTTTAAACAATTAGATTCTAATTTGGTAAATGCACTCATTGCCACCGAAGATGTTCGGTTTTTCAGTCATTCAGGAATAGATTTTCAAGCCTTATTCAGATCGGTATATGGCGTAATTACTGCTTCAAACAAAGGTGGCGGAAGCACTATAACGCAACAGCTTGCTAAAATGATGTTTCCCCGTGAATCACTGTCGCGGCCAGCACTTGTATTCCGAAAATTTAAAGAATGGATCATTGCGGTAAAACTAGAGGGCATTTATTCTAAACAGGAAATTATTGCACTGTATCTAAATAAATTTGATTTTTTAAATCAGGCCGTAGGCATTCGATCTGCAGCTTATATTTATTTTAATACACGACCGGACAGCTTAAGTTTAGAACAATCGGCAATGTTGATTGGTATGGCAAAAAACCCATCATTATTTAATCCCATTCGAAAACCTGAAAAAGCAAAAGTGCGCCGAAATGTTGTGCTGGCGCAAATGAAAAAGTATGGTTTTATTACAGAGTCTGATTTCATGACGGCCACCAGAAAACCCCTTGGCATTCATTTTAATTCTGAACTAAATCAGGATATAAAAGCTTCATACTTTAAAGAATTTTTAAGAACCCACATGTTATCAGATTGGGCAAAAGCTAACATAAATCCAGAAACCGGTAAGGCGTATAATATTTACCGTGACGGAATTAAAATATACACAACATTAGATTCACGCATGCAGCATTACGCAGAACAAGCCGTTACAGAACATATGCGTGCACTACAACAAACGTTTTTAAAAGAATGTAAAAATAAACGAAACGCCCCTTTTGCATATGATGTTACACCCGAACAGATCCGCTCAATTTTATGGTCTTCACTACGTCGTACCGATCGTTACCGAGTATTAAAAAAAGAAGGCCTAAGCGATACTTTAATATTGCATGCATTTAAAGAAAAAGTATCTATGCGTATTTACACAATAACTGGTGAACGTGATACCCTCATGTCACCATGGGACAGTATCCGGTATTACAAATCGTTTTTACATACAGGATTTGTTGCACTAGAAAGCTCTACAGGATTTATTAAAGCCTGGGTTGGAGGGATTAACTATAAGCATTTTAAATACGATCATGTAGGTGTCGGCCGTCGTCAAGTGGGTTCAACGTTTAAACCTTTTGTTTACGCGCTAGCCATTCAAGAAGGAAAATCACCATGCTATAAAGTACCTAATGAGCCTATTTGTATTGATAATTGGTGTCCTGACAATTCGGATGGTTCTGGAGGTGGTAGGCTTACATTAAAAAGTGCCTTGGCACGTTCTATAAATCGTGTATCGGCTTGGTTAATTAAGCAATATGGACCAAAGGCAGTAATACAATTGGCACGTCAAATGGGTGTTACCTCCCCCTTACCGGATTACCCCTCAATTTGTTTAGGTACGCCAGAAATTACACTTTTAGAAATGGTTGGTGCAATTAATACGTTTCCCAATCAAGGTACTTATATTATGCCCGAGTGTGTTTTACGTATTGAAGATCGAAATGGCCGTGTAATTTATAAATCCGAAACTAAATCAACGGAGGTAATGAATGCTGGCCGCGCGTATACCATGGTGCAATTAATGCGAGGCGTTGTTGACATAGGTACGGGTACCCGTTTGCGACATAAATACAGGCTTATGAATGAAATTGCCGGAAAAACCGGCACAACACAACGAAATGCCGACGGATGGTTTATTGGCTATACGCCTGAGTTAACCGCTGGTGTTTGGGTGGGCGGTGAAGAACGCAGTATACATTTTAACTCTACAGCTGATGGTCAGGGGGCTAGTATGGCCTTACCAATTTGGGCTTTGTTTTTTTCAAAAATTTATAATGATCCCGAATTAAAAATGAGTAAAGATGGTTTTGTAAAACCGGCTTCACTGGATCCCAATTTAGATATGGACTGTTCTGATTATACCGAAGAATTAGAGGCCTCTGAACAGGCTGAAACCGACTTATTTTATTAAAACATGATAGATAAAACTGTACATTCTGTTGAAACGGCTCTTGCAGATCTAAGCCACAATATGGTTATTATGGTGGGTGGATTTGGTTTATGTGGTATCCCTGAAAATTGCATAGCCGAATTGGTTCGTAAAAAGGTTAACGGCTTAACCTGCATTAGCAATAATGCCGGTGTGGATGATTTTGGATTGGGATTACTTTTACAAACCCGTCAAATAAAAAAAATGATTTCCAGTTATGTGGGTGAAAACGATGCATTTGAGCGTCAGATGTTAAGTGGTGAACTCGAAGTAGAGCTCATACCGCAAGGCACATTGGCCACGCGTTGTTTGGCAGCCGGTTATGGTATGCCAGTTATTTATACGCCTGCAGGTGTAGGCACCGAAGTGGCCATGGGCAAAGAAATCCGGCGCTTTACATACAATGGAGAAGAAAAGGAATATTTAATGGAATCAGCCTTTGAAGCCGATTTTGCTTTGGTTAAAGCATGGAAAGGAGATACGGCCGGTAATTTAATTTACCGGAGCACGGCACGTAATTTTAACCCTTTAATGGCCATGGCCGGAAAAATAACCGTGGCTGAAGTAGAAGAGCTGGTTCCCGCAGGAACTCTGGATCCTGATCACATTCACACCCCCGGGATTTATGTGCATCGCATTTTTCAGGGTAAAACCTATGAAAAACGTATTGAACAACGTACCGTTTTAAACCCTAAGGGCAGTTAAGTTTTTGCGAAAGCCACTTTTAATATTTGTACTTGGTTTGGTAACCTTAAGCGTGGTTGCATTGTTTTCATATTATCAAAAAATGATGTTTTTAGGCCCTTCAGGCATGCACCAGTGGCGGCAGGCCGATTGCTACTCCATTGCAAAAAATTATTACATGGAGGGTATGCAATTTATGGAACCAAAAATTCATTATCAGGGGGGCATGCAAGGGCATGCCGTTAGTGAATTTCCGATTTTAAATTATACAGCGGCCTGTTTATGGAACGTATTTGGAGAATCACCATTTGTGTACCGATGTTTAAATTATACAATATTTTGTGTTGTGCTGTTAATTATATCATGGCAGCTATACAATATTTTTAATTCAATTTTTAAATCCTGGTTTGTAATGGCTTTTATGGCAAGTGCACCATTATTGGCGTACTATGCTCCAAACTTTATTGCCGATGTGCCGGCATTTTCATTTGCTATACTGGCTTTTGTATTGGTATGGCGTTTTAATTTAAAACCAAATTACTTATTATTTAATGCTGCACTTATATGTTCACTTTGTGCAGTATTGTTAAAAGCCAGCAATGTTGTGCCTTTGGGTATATTATTGCTGCAGGTTATATGGTCGTGGAAAAATAATAACACAGCCGTATACAAATGGCTTTACACTAAACGCCGCTATGTACTTATATTTTTAATTACGGGCATTTTAGCTATTGCCTGTTGGTACCGATTTGCATTACAGTACAATCAAAATTTTGCAAATAATGTATTTCTACTTACTATTTTACCCATTTGGAAAATGCAAGCCGCAGATATGGCAGATAATTTTTCAGCCCTATTACACCAACATACGCCCGTTATGCTAAATCCATTAATGTGGTTGGTGTTACTTTTACAACTTTTATATTGTATATGGCACTGCAAACGCGCCAGTGCCTTTTTAAATTTAGCTCTTGTATGTTCAAGCCTTTACACACTCTTTTATATTTTGGCCTTTTTTCAGGTGTTTAAGCACCACGATTATTATCTTATAACGTTAATGCTGTGGCCGCTTATAATTCAAGTTCATTTTTGGTCACTGGTTCAATTTAATACGCCACGTTTAAAATGGGGTATGGCATTGGCTGTATTATTCTTTTTATTTAATGCATTGCATGCGGCAGCTATAGTTCGGTTGCGTTTAATTAAAGACGATAAACTGGTTTCTTGGTATCCGTGTATTTCAAAAACCGAAAAAGATTTGGCCCAATATTTACATTGGGATTATGAACGGCATATCGGTAGTATTGAAAAACTGGAACCGGAATTACGGCGCCATTCCATAACCCGAAACGAAACCATAATTGCCATACCCGATCAGAGTTTTAATATTGCTTTAAATTTTTTAGATCAAAAAGGCTGGACCATTGCATTAGATCATTTACAAAACGATTCAAATGTTGTTTTAGAAGTGATGCATCGTAATCCCAAGTATATAGTACTTATGGATACGCATTTACTGGCTTTACCTGCTTTAAAGCGTGTTCAGCAACAATTGCAAGTGGTATTTAAACCCGGGCATGGTGCCGTTTATAAAATTAAACCCCATGCTCTTTAATTCTTTTGAATACCTGCTGTTTTTGCCTTTGGTTTTAGGTTTGTATTACGCATGTCCCAATAAATGGCGTTGGATTAGTATATTTGCTGCGAGCTGTTTTTTTTACATGCAATTTGTACCAGCTTATATTTTTATTTTGTTTTTTATCATTTTACTCGACTTTACAACAGCCCATATTATTTGGCGAAGCACAGGTTTAACAAAGCGTCTTTGGTTAATAATTAGCTTAAGTTCAAATATTTTGCTTTTAGCCGTTTTTAAATATGCAGCCTTTTTACTAAATAATATTTTTGCTTTTTTTCAAATGGTACATTTTACCAATGCAAGCGCTCCGGCTATAGATTTTATTTTGCCCATTGGATTGTCGTTTCATACGTTTCAATCTATGAGTTATACCATGGATGTGTATCGCGGGCAGCAAAAACCCGAAACCCATTTGGGCTACTTTGCCAATTATGTTTTATTTTTTCCGCAAATGGTGGCCGGCCCCATTGAACGCTATAAGCGTTTAGGAGTGTCGCTTAAAGCACCGCAAGCGCTTAGCTTTGAATCATGGCGTGCAGCCCTGTGGCTTATTGGTTTTGGTTTATGTATTAAAATGGTAATTGCCGATAATTTAGCACCTGTTGTAAATCAAATTTATGAATTAGAGCAACCAAATATTATACAAGCGTGGACGGCTGTGCTCTTTTTTTCAGTTCAAATTTATGCTGATTTTTTTGGGTACTCTACAATTGCCATAGGGTCTGCTAAGCTGTTGGGTATAGAGATTATGGATAATTTTAAATCGCCCTACCGTGCAGCATCTATTACAGAATTTTGGTCACGTTGGCATATATCGTTAAGTACCTGGTTTAAAGAATATGTGTATATACCGCTTGGGGGAAATAAAAATCGCTATGGGCCCTGGGTAATTTCAATTCTTGCGGTATTTGCACTTAGCGGTTTTTGGCATGGTGCCAGTTGGACATTTATAGTTTGGGGCCTCTTACACGGTATAGCGCGCATTACAGAAGGACGACAAAAGCCGCCAAGAACTATTTTTTTTAAACGCGTAATTATTTTTTTAATCGTTTCATTATTTTGGATTTTTTTTAGAGCTCCCGATTTTAAAACTGCGTGGGTTATGTGCAAAGCATGTTTTGGTTTTACCGATAATACCATTTTTACAAATTATAATTTAGGCCTGTGGTTTTGGTTTTTTTTATTATGGTTAATAGAATGGTTTTTAAACGATCAGCGCTTTGATATACGAATGTTACAAGTATCGGTTTGGAAACGTTGGTGTGTTATTTTGGCCATGGTATACTGTATTTTGGCATTTGGCGGTACCCAAGCCTTACCCTTTATTTATTTTCAGTTTTAATGCGGCACGTAAAAACCATAGCCATATTTTTTGCAGCACTTATACTAATGGAAGTATTGTATCGCATAACCAGCTTTACTTCAGATTTAAAAAAATTTAGTCCGGAGCAATACCGACTTTTACATATTTCCGATTCAGCAGATATTTTATTTTTTGGTGAATCGTCTAACACCACATTTGCACCCTATGACAGTATACCGTATTCTATTGCAGAACTTGCGGCACAGCAAATGCCTGCATGGCGCTGGAAAAGTATTACCAAACATGCCAGCCACGCAGGAATTTATAAACAATGGTTAAATGCATTAAATCCCAAGTCTGTACCTGCATGTATTGTTATTACCGTAAATCTCAGATCTTGTAATGCCGATTGGCGTTATTCAGCACTTGAACCGGCTTTGCAGCAAGCACTGGTTATGGGTAAAGCCAGGCCAAGACTGCTTAACCGTTTTTTATTGGCATTGGGTTTTTATCCCCATCTGTCAGAGCGTTTGGCGCAAAAAGCAAAACTTACCGAATGGGATACTACCTGCTTGCCGGTATCAAAAAACTATCCTTATAAAACGGTTCGTGCCTGGGACGATGCTTTTGCCAACGGCTATTATTGCAAGCCGGACGGTTCATGGGATATGGATAAAATACAATTGGCTTGTCACTACATAAAAAGCTATGCCTTTGCATTACATGCTGAAAATAGCCGCATTAAGGATCTTGATGCTATTGTGCAATGGGCGCAAATTAAAAAATGCACACTTGTATTTAATATTATGGCCGAAAATTTAAACTATGCAGAAACGCTGGTAGGACCTGAACTTACACGTTTAATGCGCTTTAACCGTGATTTTATTGTAAAACGGTATTCCACTAAAGGCGTTTTGGTTATTGATCATCTAGAGTCGGTAAAAGGAGCAGATTACATCGATCAAAACTGGACTACCGAACATTACAATCAAAACGGCCGAATAGCCATTGCAAAAAAACTAAGCCAAGTACTTTTAAAAAACCTGTTAAACCCCTAAATTCATTGTTTGTATGCTTGATAAAAATGGAATAGCGCGCCGCATAGCTCAAGAAGTTAAAGACGGCATGTATGTAAATTTGGGTATTGGTATACCAACGTTAGTCGCAAATTATATTCCTGAAGGTATTCGTGTGGTATTGCAATCAGAAAATGGTATTTTAGGTATGGGACCCTTTCCTGTTATGGGTAAGGAAGATGCCGATTTAATTAATGCCGGTAAGCAAACCATAACCCTATTAAACGGTTCAAGTATTTTTGACAGCGCTATGAGTTTTGGCATGATCCGCGCTCAAAAGGTTGATCTTACCATTTTGGGCGCAATGGAGGTAAGTGAACAGGGCGATATTGCCAATTGGAAAATTCCGGGTAAAATGGTAAAAGGCATGGGAGGGGCCATGGATTTAGTTGCCAGTGCAAAACATATTATTGTTGCTATGCAACAGGTTAATAAGGCCGGGCAGTCTAAATTATTACCACGTTGTGCATTACCTTTAACCGGTGTACGTTGCGTTAAAAAAATTGTAACCGAATTAGGTGTATATGAAATTGCCGAAGAGGGTGGCTTTCGTTTGCTTGAACGTGCCCCCGGTGTAAGTGTAGATTACATTCGCGCATCTACAGCGGGCACCTTAATTGTTGACCACGAGGTATGCGAAATGCATGACTAACGTTGACGTTGTTTTACCCTGTTATCAGCCTCCCAGTCAATGGCAAAAAGGGCTGATAGAGTTGTATTACAACTTAAAAGCCACATATAAGCTGCATTTTATTGTAGTACTGGACGGTACGCCAAAATTGCAAATTACAGAGGCACTTAATGACCTAACAGCCCTTGAAATTACACATACCTGTATAGAACTTAGTACAAATTTTGGAAAAGGCCATGCAATACGCCAGGGTGTTATGCGGGCAGAGGCATCAATAATTATTTATACCGACATTGATATACCTTTTACTGTACAGAGTTTTAATTTACTATTACAAGTCCTGGTTCATCAAGAAGCTGATGTGGTTGTAGGCATTCGGGATGTTACCTATTATCATAACCGCATGTCGGGATCGCGTCGGGCATTATCTAAAGTATTTAGAGCCTTTATAAAAACCTGCGTAAAAATGCCCATTAGTGATACCCAATGCGGTTTAAAAGGCTTTAATAGCAATGCAAAACCACTTTTTTTAAAAACCCAAATTAAACGCTACCTATTTGATTTTGAGTGGATTTATATTTTATCGCGACAAAAGGAATTACGTTTAAAACCGGTGGTGGTTGAATTAAAGCAAGGGGTTAATTTTAGACGGATGCCGCTTTGGGTGTTAATGCAAGAATTTTGGAATTTGATGCGTATTTTTATAAAACGTATATTATAAATCTTTACGCATTATTTGTTGAATATTATCATTAGCCAAACTAATTTAGTTGCCTAATCAAAATACATCACCTTTAATAAATTTCTAATTTATTTCTTTTTACCAAAATATTCGAATTCATTTTTAAATCGTGACGATTTTATTAAACATGCGATAGGAATGCGAAGGGCTTGGTTCTTTGCGTTTCAATAATCGAGCGGCAGAGAAATCCGTATATGCCCGATTCGAAGGGACGCGCCCAGAAAATCTAAAAAATCAACACAAAAAGTATTTCGCTAATTATTTTCTTAAAGTAATTTTTTTTGGCCTTACCGCTATGCGGTTGAGAGCATTTGATTCAGTGATTTGCAGCTATAGCGAGTCCGGAGTAGCCCGGGCCGATGGCATCGCCCTATTTTCTGTATTTATTTTTTGGGCCTTACCGCTTTACGGTCGCCGTCTTTCGGGCTTCACAGGTTCGGTTTTTTAACCTAAAGGTTAAAAGAACGCTACGCCCCTACAGCCGGCTATGGCAGTTGAGAATATTTGCTTCAGTGATTTGCAGCTTTAGCGAGTCCGGAGTAGCCCGGACCGATGGCATCGCCCTATTTTCTGTATTTATTTTTTGGGCCTTACCGTTATGCAGTTGAGAACATTTGCTTCAGTGATTTGCAGCTTTAGCGAGCCCGGAGTAGCCCGGGTCGAAGGCATTGCCCTATTTTCTGTATTTATTTTTTGGGCTTATGTGTTTTAGGATGTAATATGTTTTTTAATGCCAAAACCATCGATGCCAATTTCTAAACGTAACCATTTTGTGAAATACGCGCGAGGGATTCGCAGGACCCGAAGGGGAACCATCCGCAGGATGTTCTGAAGCGTAGCGTAATCCGTAGAAGCCCGACCCGTAGGGACGCGCCCTAATAATTTTAACAATAAAGACATCGCCTTTAAAATAATTCAAACAACAAAATCCCGGGCCGAAGGCTTCGCCCAAATACTTCTAATTATTCAAATAAAAAATTCTAATCAGAAGGCATCGCCCATAAAATAATTCCACCAAAAAATAGTTCAATAAAAAAAATATTTCCACAAAAAAACATCACCAAAAAAAACTCAACAAAAAACAAAACCTAGGAAATGGTTAAATATAATTTAAGCAAATGCCTTGCTAATTAAAATATTGGTATGGCTTGCCATAACCCATATTCGTCAAAACGCGGCCATTCACGAACCGATGTAATGCCTTTAGACTTTAATACATTGGCTGTGGCTTCATTATTAACTATATAATGTTTTGCAGTACACTTAGCATGTAAAAAAGCTTGTGCCTGTTGGGCAGAGGTAAGCAGGGCTTTATCAAACGTCATATTTGAAATTTCGGAGGTTTTGTTTGCAATACAAATATCTACTACATGCACCTGCGCATTACGTTTTAAAATGGATTGAATGCCCTGAGGGCCATTTTTTATAACCGGAATTACTACACGGCCCTTGCCTAAAACCAATTGAAATTGTTTTGCTAAAGTAATAGCCGATTCGCTGGCACCAATAAATTCTGCTTTTAACCCCATTTCTCGCAATTGCTTTGCAAGTGCCGCCCCCCAGCATGCATAACGTACTTTTTGATATGGTGGATGGGCATTAAAATAAAATTCTAAAAGCATTTTAGAAGTAAAAAACACCCAATCGGTTTCGGGCCATTGGGTTATAGTAATGGGGCGATATTCAGACAATGACTGTGCCCTTACCGAAATTTGTAGTTTATTGCATAATTGCATTAACAAACCGTGTTCATGTATGGCGCGGCTAATAAATACGGTTTGTGGAAATTGACGTGCAGCAATTTTTTCTATGGCATCTAATACTGTATGTAGTACGCGACCTTTTTCAATACATAACACATAAGGTAGATGTGCTTTACGAGCAAATAAAACATAGCTTGTAAACATCCATCGGTATGCGTCTTCTACGTAGGCAGTTGTATACACCAATAAGGGAGGTGTATTAAACACACTACGAATATTTAAATTGTGTTTAAAAATACCATACAATTGCAAATCCATTAACTCTGAAAATGCCTGAAAGGTTTCAGTTCGGGCTTTTTTATAATACACCATTGCTAAACCTTGATTTTCATTAGGAATAAGCTCCTCTGTAGAAATATCAAACCGGTTTAATGTTTCAGGCACCCTATCAAGTTCGTTAATACTACATACAGCAGTTGTGGTATTCCAGTCTATGTCTTTAATATGCAGATCTAAAAACTGATAATCGGGACGCCACTGTTGCAATTGTATTTTGGCAGTTGCACAGGCGCAATACAGTTTACAATTACGAGGTAATTTATAAATGGATTTTGGAATATCATGTAAACAAACCCCTACATAGCCGCTTTCAAATAGTTTTGTAATTGCAATGGCATCTGTAGCCCAAGATTTAGGAATGTTAATACTTGGGCCGGCATAAAAATCAAGCAATTCAAATTCAGAATGCAAAAGGTTAACAGCGTCGTTTATAACAATATTATGAACCTTGCAAAATTTTAAAACGGCATTATACCATGCATCAGAAAATGTAGATTGATTAAAGTTTATTAAAAGTGAACCACTCAAGGGTTTATGGAATCGGTAAATATAAGCGTCAGCGCCTGCCCATCTGAGCTGTAAATATGCACTTCGGCTTTTTGTATTGCAACAGGGGTAGCACTGGGTTTAATTGCTTGTAGTACACCAGTATCATCTATCCATTGAATTTGCGCAACCACTCCATTTTGCACTTCAACAGTTCCAATACCACATAAATTTTGTTTATCAAATTGGATTACAACGTGTTCATGCGTTCCGTTTTTAACTTCGGTAGTTCCTTTTTCTGTAATCTGTGTACGGTAACTTTTTAGACATGATGCTTGGGCAAAAATTTTTGCATTTACCAAAAGCACTATAACTAAAAAACATTTAAGCAACGAATAATGCATAATATAAAAATACTAAATTTTACACATTTACAGATTTAAATTTCATGGCATGTACCATTGGAAAACTCATATGTACGTGCAGGAAATTTGTTGTATAGTATCATATCATGTGTTGCAAATACTACGGTGGTTCCACTTTCATTAAGTTCGCGCAGCAATTTTAAAATTGCTTCGGATGACACAGGATCTAAGTTACCGGTGGCTTCATCAGCAATAATAAGTTTAGGTTGATTTACTATTGCGCGTGCCACACAGAGGCATTGTTGCTCACCCCCCGAGAGCCTACTGGGTTTTTCATCACGTTTATTCCAAAGTCCAACCCGCTCCAGTACTTCTTGTATACGCTTTTGGCGTTCAATTTTTTCAAATGAGGTGGTGGCACGTAATACAAAATCAATATTTGCCCCGCAGCTTTGATTATACCACAATTTAAAGTCCTGAAACACAATTCCCACCTGGCGTCGTAAGTATGGCAATTGGGAGGCTTTTAATCCCACCAAATCCATTCCACAGACCCTGCCAAAACCACCGGCTAATGATACCGCACCATACATTGATTTTAACAAGGTGCTTTTACCGCTTCCTGTTGAGCCTAAAAAATATACAAAAGCGCCTGCTTCAATTTTTAAGTTTACAGCATTAAGAATCATTTCATGTTCAATTTGAAATCGGGCGTCTTGAAATTCAACTATTGCATTCACAGGAACTACGAAACTACTTGCAAATTTAGTGCTCATATGTTTAAGTTCATTTGAGTTTTAACACAGATGCGTTAATAACTGAACACAGTTATTTAGGATGGTATTGCTTGTGTGGGTACTTTTAAGACGTATGTACAAACGCTTTATTTGGTACGGAGTAATATGGCTATGCTGCAATGTACATGGATGGGCTCAAATAAATACGTATTACCGGCTTTGTAGTACAACCTATGAAAATGCCATGCAAGCGGTTAAAGCCGAAGATTGGACCACAGCGCAGCATCTTTTTAAATCGTATTTAGAGTCGTGTAATGAATCTGAAAAAGTACCGTATGCAAAATACTATACAGCATTTGCTGCACTAAAATTAAATCAAAAAGATGGTCCCTGGCAATTACGTGAATTTGCAGAATATACCACATCGCTTGAACTGCATTATAGGGCTATTATGGATTTGGGACGGTATTATTTTAATTTACGAAAGTTTGAAAAAGCCCTTCAATACTTTGATTCCATACCGCCTTTAACAGTAAATAGTAATTTTATAAACGAGCTTACATTTAAACGTTCGTATGCATATTTAATGCTTAACAAATACGAGGATGCTAAATCGGGCTTTTTTTTACTACGCCAAGACTCCAGCGACTATTCCAAAGCATCCATTTTTTATTATGCGCACATCGCATACATTCAAAACCATTATGGCCTAGCCCGAAAATTGTTTAAACACGTTGAATCGCTTTCTGCATTTAAACAGCTTATCCAAAATTATATGTTACAAATGGATTTTGTAGAGGGCCATTATGAGCGGGTTGTAGAAAACGGCCTACAACTTTTATCTGATTCAGATGATGTGCAAGCACCCGAACAACTGAAACGTCTTATTGGCCAAAGCCAGTTTCATTTAAAAAATTATAACCAAGCCATTGTTTTTTTAAGCGAAGCGGGTACACTTGCGCCGGCTATACGCTATATGCTGGCATTTTCGTTATATAAAACTGCACAATGGCCTGCGGCTATAGACCAATGGGAATCCTTGTTAAACACTGCAGATTTAGACACAACGTACAAATCAAATATAGTGTATCATTTAGCAGATTGCTATGTAAACGTAAAGGCCTATTTGAAAGCGCGGCATGCATTTGCAGAGGCCATGCGCTATTCAAATGACAGTATTATTATTGAAAATTCAAGCTATAATCATGCCAAGTTAACCTATATGCTTGTGAATCAATTTCAAAACGACGCAGAAGATATTTTAAAATCCTATATTAAAACTTATACAAATACCATACATGCAAATGAAATGGAACGCTTATTACTTAGCATGTATCAAAAATCCAAAGATTATAACCGTATTATTACTTATATAGGACGTATTGCAACACCAGACCCGATTTTAAAGGAGTTGTATCAACGGGCTTGGTATAGTAAGGCATGTGTATTAATGAATACCGGCAATACAGCAGAGGCCGATGCGGCTTTTAAACAGGCTGAAGGGGTACCCGCAAATCCGGAATTAACTGCATTAAGTGTGTTTTGGAGAGGCGAACTGGCGTATCAAAATGCCGATTATCAAACCGCCGTTGAACTGTGGAAACGATTTTTTTTAACAGAGGGAGCCTCATCCACTGCTGTATACAACGAATGTAATTATCATTTAGGATATGCCTATTTTAAGCGAAATGAAAACGGCGATATTAAAGCCGCCAATCTTGAATTTCGCAAATTCATGGAATCTTTGGATGCTAAATCACGCGCCAGTTATACGCTTAATGCCAACAATGCATTTAAATATGCAGACGCATTGCTTCGTATTGCAGACACCTATTTACTTAATAAAGACATTAAAATGGCCTCTCAATTTTACGAAACGTCCTATTTAAATGCTTCAGATAATGTTTATGCACTGTATCAATGGGCCATCTGTAATGGGGTTTTAAAAAATCACAATAAAAAAATTGAACTATTAAAACGAATTGAAACCCAACACCCTAAAAGTGAATATTATTTACCTGCACTTATTGAAATTGCCGAAACCTATTACAAAAACTTAGAACAATATAACGATGCCATTACTTATTATAAGCGTATAGAAGCACAGTATCCAAATTCTGAACCCGAACGTAAGTCTTGGGTCCAATTAGGCAATCTTTATTACGCCATTAAAAATGACGATATGGCCTTTGCATATTTTGATAAATATGTACAACTCGACCCAAGTTCTGAAATTTCAAAAAACATACAGGACATTCTCAGAAAAATACTTGAAGAGCGTCAAAATGTAGAGTATATGGAAGCGTATTTCAAAGCTTTAGGAAATCCATTAACCGATCAACAAGTTGAAAATGCACTTTACCGGCAGGCATATATGCTTCAAGAAGACACTTTAAAGCATGATGCGGCTGTTGTAAAATGGACAGCGTACATTGATAAATTTCCCGATGGCAAATATATTTCAGAAGCGCTTAATAATCGTGCCGATTACAAATACCATAAACAACAACAATCCGAAGCGCTAACCGACTATCTTAAAATTATTCAGTTAAAACGAAATGTATATACCGAACCTGCTTTGGCAAAGGCGGGATACATATTATTTAAATCTAAATCGTATGCAGAAGCCTTGCCTGTATTTATTAAATTAGATAGTCTTGCGGAAAGTTCACAAAACAGTTTGGCTGCCCGCTTGGGAATAATGCGTTGCGCATTTTTAACAGCACAATATAACACCGCATTAGATGCCTCAAAACGTGTTTTACTTCATGATAAAGCAAATACAAATCAGCAGGCAGAAGCACAATTTATTAAAGCACGTTCGCTGTTTGAAACCGGAAGTTTTGAAGATGCCCGAAATATATTTAATGCAATTGTAAAAAGCTCTAAAAATGTAAACGGGGCCGAGTCGTATTATTGGATAGCTAAAATTTATTTTATAGAAAAAGATTGGAAAAACGTAGAAAAAACCATTACAAAACTTATTCATTTTCCGTATACGGATGATCAATGGAATCAAAACGGCATGTTGTTATTATCAAAATCATATTTTGAATCGGGAGATTTCATCAGTTCTAAAATTATTTTAGAGTCTATTTTAAAAGACAATCCCTCAGCAGATATTAAACAGCAGGCACTAGAGTTACAAAATAACATTCAGGCTCAAGAACAACAAAAACAACAAATTCCTGCAGCGCCTGAACCTGCTGAACTACAAGTTGAACTTAATGAGGCTCAATAAAATTATAATTATGCAGCACATCGTTACTAATATAAAACGGTTTATTTTAAGTTTAATTTTATGCGTTCCGTACAATGTATTTTGTCAAAACAACCCAACCTTTAACATCATAAGCCAGTTTGAGCCAAATGTAAAAAACGGCACTAAAAGTACTTTAAATCCCGAAATACCAGATTCTATTTCAGCAGACATTCCATTACAATTTGGAATACTGCCCAATCCCCAAATACAAAATGTACATCCCGAAACAATTGCGCCTGCAACCTTAAAAGCGCATCCTGAGCGTCTAGCACCAAAAGCATTGATTACAGTGGGATTAGCACCAATTTATGTAATGCCCCTATTACAGGTCAATTATGCTGCGAAACCCACACGCACAGGTTTGTTTGGCATACAAGCCTATCATACGTCAGCAGATTTTAATACAAATAAGGATTTACCTCAGGGATTTGCAAACAGTAGTTGCGCTGCATTTAATACATACCATGTAAAAAACCTCACTTTAAATACCGATGTAATTTACAAGCGCCATACAAACCGCTATTTTGATGTAACCGATACATTTACAAAAACGGTAATTGATAATGATCAAAAATCTTCAATTCGACAAGAACTTCAGTGGATATCACCACAATTACATCTGCAAACACATAATGCAGACAGCTTTAAAATTAACTATACCGCACTTGCAAACTATTACATTGTGCAACGAAATTTTACTGGTTCAACGGAATGGGAGCAAAGCTTTAATCTTAATACCACTGCAAACCGCTGGATTAACCGAGAACATGTTTTTGCCGACATTAATTTGATGTACTTAAAATATGCGTTTCACGACACTACAAAACAAAACCTATTAGGCGCATTAAATCCGTATTTTAAAACCCGTGGTGTGTATTGGCAAAGCCGAGTAGGTTTTAAATTGGCATACAGTCAAAATCCAAATGCGTCGGGATTAACCTATGTATATCCCGATTTACAAGCCAGTTATGATGTATTTCCCGGATGGGCAGCATTACACCTAAATGTAACCGGCGATTTACAACGTAACAGTATGTTTTCTTTGTACCAACAAAATCCGTTTATTTCAAATGCGTTACTTCTTAAAAACACTAGTATGCCTTTATTAGCCAGCATTGCACTAAATGGTAAAACATGGATTAAAAGCGAATACGAACTTTTTGCAAGCTGGACACAATTAAAAAATGCACCTGTATTTAACCGTGCCTTAAGCAATGAGCGTTACCTTTTTAAACCTCAGTACCTTAATTATGCGATGTTTACATTAAAAGGATTTTGGCAACATCGTGTTAACGAGTTGTTTAAATACGACATAAAAGCCGAATGGTATTCATATTTTGCCGATACCAACGTTAAACTTCAGTATTTACCAGATTATTCAATTAACGCAAACCTCATGTATTCATACTCAACAAAATTACATC
>Ga0078894_10000989_pt1 | contig 20571 bp, 19 predicted proteins | sample LauGreSu1BDMLBSD_2_FD_67506 | JGI IMG/M metagenome (GOLD analysis project Ga0078894, IMG submission 67506) | Freshwater lake microbial communities from Lake Michigan, USA - Su13.BD.MLB.SD (version 4) (version 4) | ecosystem: Environmental > Aquatic > Freshwater > Lake | place: Lake Michigan... | reverse complement strand
ATTGCGCCCTTCAACCCCGATTGGACGTTAACCAAACTCACCGACCAGCGAGCATTAATGTTTCCTATGTTGGCGGTGGAAGACGGGAAAGGCAATTATGACCATTGGGGACAGGGGGAATATCACCGACAAAGCCATCGCGCCAATTACAATGCGGACACTTTTTTATAACCACCCACCACAGAACTGCCAGACAATTTACCTACAACAATGAAGAACTAATTTGGACAACCGTCATTGTAATAAAATGATACGCCGGGGTAGTATCCGTTTTCTCCCGAATTTCCTCGCTCAGAACATGTGTATTACCATACAGGATATCGTCCCCGATGGTAGGAAACCGAGCAACGGTGTCTGTTCCCTCCTGAACGGCAATGGGTTGGCGAACAAGGGTTAAATAAAGAGTAGAACAAAAAGGGAGAAAAAGACGGAAGATTTCTTCTCCCCCAATGACAAATACTTTTTTGGGAACTTCTAATCCCGATTGGATATAGGAAATCCATTGATCTACGTGTTCATAGTTGGTGTATATGGTAGCAGCCCCAGAAGATAAGAGTGTGTGTAAATGGGAATGAGCAAGGGTGGTGGGGGACGGTTGTGGTTGGCGCGTTAATACAATGTGTATTCGGTTGGGAAGGGGACGTTTCGGGAGACTGTCGTATGTTTTTCTCCCCATTACAAGGATATGATGTTGTGTGAGTTTGCGAAACCGTGCTAAATCTTCAGGGATATGCCATGGAAGGGCGCCGTTGATGCCGATAATATTGTCGTCATTGGTTGCAACAATGGCATTGTATTCATGATGGGTATTGGGAGATAATGTCATAGTTATTCTTTTATGTGTTATGTCTTTATATGATTATAAATCCAGGACAAACGTGAAATCCGGCGGAAACCATAAACGTATAATAAAAAATTGAAATGTTTATTTCGTATTTCAATAAACTACAAATCTAAATCAAACTGTTTAAATAAATAACTACTCAACAAACAAGAAATATGGGAAACTCCGTCGATATCATGCTGTCTGAAGAACAAAAAAAGGAATTGGAGGACCTTGCTGTGGAAATATTTCCGAAAACCTTTTATGACGTATACAAACGCCCCGGCGCATACGATGAATATAAAAAATATTTGGAGAAATGTGCGACCGAGAGTAAAGAAAAACATTCTACCACATCGTCTACTGTCTCGACCCCTCGTGTCGACGAATAAATCGGCGACTGACACGTTTTGTATTTTATCCGCATAAAACACAAAACAAAAAACAAAACACACACAAAAACAAAATAAAAATAAAAACAACCCCGTCTAGACTTCATTCGCACAATTGCCATAACATTTACCCTTGTAATAATAAAAATCCTTATTTCGCAACAGAAGATCGCCATAGTGAGAACGATTAATGGGACCCGTCGCCTTGCCACTCACACATTTCGCCCCGCCCAACAAGACACAACACGAAGAAGACGCACACGCATCGGGAGGTAAGTCATTACATAACGCTTCTAATTTCTCTTGGTCTCCCTTATACGCCTCACAAAATCCTTTTTTCACATCCGTGGGTTCGTATCCGCTATACGTATGTACATATGTCGCACGGCTCAAAAACACGCTATCCTCGTAATTGGGAACATAATTGGTAGACTGATATTTGAATGACCCGGGTGTCAAAAAAGTTATGTCTCCCTGTAGGTTATTGCGCGGCAAGACAATTAAATTGCCATCTTTGTCGCGCACCGTAATGGCGCCATAACTCACATTTTCATCTACATCATTCTGTTTCAAAATGTTTTCCGCCGTATCGTGGTATTGTATATCTAAATCATCCGCATCAAATCGAACCGCATTTTCTTTATATTTGGGGTCTAATTTACTTAAAATCAAATCTTTGTTTTCCGAATACCCAATTCCGTTTGTTCCTTCCGCATTGGTTCCATTCGCTAGTGTGTTGGCAATCGTTCCATATGGTAGCATAGACAATCCTCCCTTGTCATTAAAATACGTTCCGGGAGGGGGAACTTTCACCCTTTCCGGAGGAGTAGTTCCTGGTTTATCTGGAATAGGTAAACTCAATGCGTAATAATCGTTTTCGTTTATATATCCAGTATCATAAGTCATTACTCCGGCCGCATCAATGGACCTAATCTTCGGTTTCATTCCGGGCGGCAATACCGCCATAAACCCAGCACTTACCATATAATACCCGTCTGGAATTCCAGTGGACGGAATTTTAACAGGTGTCGCTCTAAAAAAATTGGATTGAGTGGAAGGCATGATTGTTTTTTTAGTTGTGTCAGTTGGGTCCAACTGATACCCGTATGGTATTTTTGCCATTTTATCTGTTCCCACCATGTAGTAGCCTTCAGGAAGCCCTCTTTCGGGTAAAGGTACCGTGGTAATTAATCCTTCCCGGGAAACATTCCATTGACGAATGCTAAACGATATTGCCAAACTCCCCAAAATAATCGCAATAAAAAATAGCATCGTCCCTATTGTTTCTGATTTCATATTCATTTGTCTAGCGTATGTTCTTATAATACATAAACATAAAAAACCAAAAAATTGATTTCAAATCCACAAGAATATAAACAAACTATATACAAGTTATACAATCGTTGATACTGACAAAATGATTATTCCCATCAAATGCTTCACTTGCGGAAATGTTTTAGCCGATAAATACCGATTTTACCAGGAAGAAGTCCGTAAAATCAAATTGGGACGCGGACAAAACCCCGAGCGTGTGGTGTATTTGACGAACAAAAATGCGGAGAAGACGGCGGAAGGCGTAGTCCTTGACCAGTTGGGATTACACAATATGTGTTGCCGAAGACATATGATTACACACGTGGATATTGAATAAACGGATGACCCCGCACACAGATGATATTTTCCAGGTAAGAGCATACACGCTGGTTTAGGAAGAAGAGGAAGAGAGGTAAGAAGAAAGAGAATAGTGTTCTCATTCGGTATTTCCTTTTTTATGTGTATTATGTATAGCACACCGACAAATGTCCAAATCACACAAGAAGCGTCAGCAACGCCAACAACGCGGAGGAAAGACGAAACGCCGCCAGCGTCAGCAACGCCAAAAACAATCGCGCAAGCGTTCAGGGGGTGGGTGCGGTTGCGGAATGAAGGGGGGTAGTAGCACGTTTGCGCCCAGTTTTTCTGGATTGGCGGACAGACATTTTTATCCCCAAAATACGTTCCAAAACGATCCCACACACATGGCGGCCGGCAGTCGCACTTTGCCCGATATACCCATTGGTATGAATATGGTGAAGGGAGGTGGAAAAAAACAACAACGCCAACGCCGTCAACGCGGAACCAAGAAGATGCGAGGAGGGTTGAACCCCGCCGGAGTAATGGCGTCGGCCTATAGCACTATTTTAGGAAACGGACTATACGACAATCCGGTGGTTAATCAGGGTGGAGTGGGGGGTATGGTTTCCGCCGCCCAAATCATGAATGGCAGTACACCACAAGTTTTTCCCAACGGACCGGATTCCATTAAACTGTATAATCAAAACAATCCTCCATTGGCGTAATCGCGTCGGTTGTTTATGAGAAATGAAAAATGTATGTATATAAATACACCATTCAAACAAATACATTGTATGAATTGTGTATTCTGTAGTGTGTTTTACAATCCCGATTATGTACATTTGCTATTTTTATTGTTAGAAAGCATATTCATTTACGGAAGCATACAGAGTGGAGAGTATGAAATCGTAATATACACCACTTCCGAATATGCTTCCACTATAGTGTCAAACGAATTATACAACCCCCAATACATCCATATTTACGTCAATGATGATTATACGACGAAAGAAAACGCGTGTATGGCGCGATATGATGTGTTTTATATTCCAAACATACAAAAATACGAAAAAATATTATATTTAGATACCGACATTCTAGTTTTTGGCAACTTATGCGATGTGTTTGCGGTATGTCAATCCGAACAGTTGTATGCGTTAGAAGAAGGTATGATAACGCACGAATATTGGGGAGGCAAACTGTTCTCAGACACAGAAAAACAAGAGCTCGGGAATACCCTTGGATTTTCTTCCGGTATTTTACTTTTCCGCAATATTCCCATGATACGGTATCTATTTGATACTGTTCGCAAAGACGCGATTGAACGAAAAGAGTTAATGAACGAAGTGTTTGACCAACCGTATTTGAACTATCACGCTTACAAAAACAATATGGCGTTTACGAAAATGCAAGCTTATTTTACCACTCGTTATGAAATAGAACAAAGTATTCAAAACATCAAACACATTGTCCATTTTTGTGGTGGTGTAGGTAATTATTCTGTAAAATACGATATGATGGTCCAATGTCGTGATATTGTATGGTCTATAGTATCAAACAAATAACAAATAACATAATGTAATGAACAATATAAATAGTGTTTATTACATACAACCAACCAACTACACAATACAATACAATGGAAATTGCTCCTCCCTGCGAAGACACTTATACTGTATATACTAAGTCTGGCTGTGTATATTGCGACCGCGCGAAACGGGCGCTGATTGATAACGGGATTGGGTTTTTCTTGGTGGAATGCGATGATTATTTGGAACAAAACAAAACGGAATTTCTGGAGGCAATCAAAGCGTATACACATCGTGTGTATCGTACCTTTCCGATGGTGTTTTATAAGGGCGAGTTTTTGGGTGGATATGTGGAGTTGAAAGCGCATTTAGAAACGGAAGCGAGACTGACGGCGGCGTCGGAGAGTTTGTCGTTTCATACGGGTTTTTGAACGAGTACAGCTTGAATGATTTTTTCTGTGTGTACTGTATATTATGTCTTATCGCCCTATTCGTTTAGGAAATTTTGGAGATAAAGGAAAACCCTTATGTTTGGATGTTCCTGGTGGAAAAAAGAAGAACGGTGAAAGTCTGATTGCTTATCCATGCCACGGCGGTCCAAACCAGCAGTTCCGACGCAATAAAACCGGATCTATTCAAGTCAAACATAGTCGGAAATGTATTGTTATTCAGAACCACCAAATAAAACAAGTGTCGTGCAAATCTGCGACGAAAAAACGCAGAACAAATAAACGCAAGACGCAGAAAAGAAGACGGTAAATGTTTCGTGTGAATATAATTATTATGGTTCACACGAAAGTTGATATTAAAAACCGATGTACTGTACTGGTGAGCCCCGGTAGGCACAGAAATGGAGAATAGCCATTAAGTGTTTTATCGTTGACGACGTGTTCTTCGTTGCTTCTTTTGACGACGAGATCCACCGAGTTTAGCGCGTTTATTCTTGCGAGTTCTTCTTCTTCTTTTACCGCCAGTTTTAGCGTCTTCAAAAAATTGAGTTAGCGCAGGGGAAAAATTTTTATTAAGCATTATATTTACTTCCTGTCCTCCATTAGCTGTCACGTAGCCTAATGCGTCTGGTTCATTTATAAGATCATCCTTAAAAGTAGGTATCGGCGAAGACCCGTCTTTTAACAAAATAATATTTTTTGTTTCATACCCTTTTACATTATTATACTGTATTAAATGTTCCATAGAACTCTTCACACAATGCGTTCGCGCTTCTCCACAAACAAATACTCTGTTTTTACCACCATTGAGTATGTTTTCCATTAAATCTGTGTTCAATCCTGTTTCTAAATTTATTTTTTTTATTACTTCCTCATAACTATCACAACCTTTACCTTTATCATACTTATCTGTATTGGGTCCAGAATAACAAATGGATTTATCATTTTTTGTATTGTCAATATCCTCTACAGGAACGACCGCACCAAAAATACTATACATCTCAGACAATTCATTTTGACCCTTAATATGGTATTTTACAATTCCGGTTGTATTAATTTTTTTATATTTTTCTAAAGCATTTACAATTGTATCCGCTATTTTATGACCCTCTGTGTTTTCAATACAATGTTTTGCCCAAATAACAGATACACCTTTTTTTTCGTTATGTTTTAATAAATACTTCTTCGTATAGTCGATTAGATCTTCTTTTCTCGGTTTATATACATCACCTGTGTTTATATTTGTAATAATACCACTCTTTTCATCTATACTTAATAGTGGCCATTCTGTATTATTCTCTATATTTATTGCGTCAGTAAACTCTCCAGAGCCTTTTTTTTGTACTTTCCAATACCCATAATGTCCAATATGGTTCACAGTATGTGTGTCTAAAGATACGTGTATTTCATCTATTTGACTTGCATACTCATTAATTAATCTTGCTATTCTTATATAATCGTCAGCCGCACCGTCAACTGCTAAAGAACCGGCGGGTTGGCCGTTCCCATTAACATCCGTAAAATCCCGTTGTGGATCAATAATCAGTAAAATAGTTTTACCTCCCTCCGACATTTGTAATAACTATACTATTCAAACAGAAATAATACAAAAACATCATGTCTATTTTCAAAAAATGTAATTTCCTATAGGATATAATTGTTATCCTATAGAAAAGTAGTAGCCTGGAAGATATCTCCCCTCCACCTAGATGGGGCTTCGCCCCTCCCTAAAAAAATCGTTTAATCTCCAACTGTTTGTATTGCCGGTCGTGATTTAACGGCGGTTCCATTGGGACCACGAGTGTACTCTGGTCCATAACATATTTCATATATCCCACTGCCTCCCCATAGACCGCCGGAACGGCGTATTCCAACACAATATTATTTAGGCGTTCCACCTGTTCCGTGATTTTATCAGGGTAATGTTCCGCATACTGTAAATACGTGCTGCGCATAATCACCTTCAGCGTATCTATGTTCTGGTTCGGAACCACAATTTTGTTCTCCGACATCTTGTACACCCCCGCGCGGATACCATTCTGAATAATTTGGATATTCTCCCCACTAAAAAATACATTCGCTAAAGTATTCCATTCCCAATTTCCCACCAATGCGTCGTAATATGTCCCCGATGTGTTGCGCGCATTGATTTTTTCAAACATCTTAAATTTGGCGTCGGGATCGGTGGGTGTAGCAATATTGACACGGCCATTGTATCGTTCCATATCAATAATACGACGGACTTTGCCCACGTCATCGTATGTAAGTGTGTGTGTAGCCATAGTAGTATTGTGTTATTGGTATATGTTGGCTGGAGATAAAATACAACATATCTAGCCACGAGATGATTTTAGGCAAATTCTTCTATACAGGAACATTTTTATGGGAGATATATATACATAACTATTCAAAAGACAATATGGAAGACACTTTTTATCTAACAGTTAGTATCATTGCCGCCGTTATTTTGATTTTATCGTTAACTTACGTGGGTGTTTTATTGTATAGCACAAAATCAACAGACGCTTTTCCACCCACCCAAAGCAAATGCCCCGATTACTGGGAAATCGATATTTCAGGGAAATGTAAAGTTCCTTCAGGCTCTGACAAAAAGAATGCCGGCAGTTTAAATTACAAAGGTAGCGCACCAACGAATCAGATTGATACAGCAGGTACCTATGCGTCTGATATTAATAGTGTTATAACTAATAGTGGTAGTAGCGATAGTTTAATGGACGTATCCGACGCAAGTTGGAATGGGTTAAAGATAAATGGTTCAAACACAGGAAGCGCGTTATGTAATAAAGCGCGGTGGGCACGTTTCGCCAATGTTGTCTGGGACGGAGTTTCTAATACTAACCAATGCTAAATGACTTCATACATCTTCTTTTTATACCCTACCTTATTTTATGTTATCACTACATAACACAAAATACCTACACTTGAAACGCCTTTACCGCCGGTGGTTTGCCATACAAATAATCCAACGACGACATTTTGGTGTCGCGCTGAAACAATTCAAAGTGAGTGTTCATCGAAACCATTTCCATAACTTCATATTCGACTTGGCGGAGGTTTAGGATTTCCGGCATATACTCCTCCTTATATATTCGCATAATCGCATGTAGCACTTCGCGGTTCCCCGTCTGGGAATACTCGTTGCGCAATTCACCCATAGCATATTTGAGTTTGTATATTTTGTCGATTTTCTGTTTCCGCAGTTCGCGTTTGTATTCGTTGTCGTGTAGCTCCCGGTATTTTTCCGACAGTTTCTTGTAAAATCCCCCGTCGGAATTATACTCCTCCAATTTTTGGTTGAACATCTTGACCGACTTTTCTTCGCTGATATAGTGAAACAGTGTATCTAGTTTCTGACACATCATCTCCGTTTTCATTTTTTCTATTGTTTCGCCATACAAGTCCAGCAACCATTCTAAATTATCGTAATCTCCCCGAAACAGGTCTATTTTCAACCCACACGGCGCCGTTTTGCTTCCACAAATAGCCACATACTGTGTTTTGGTCTGTTCAAAAATCGTTCCTACTCTACGTCTACATTTGACGCATTCCGGAACCACTTCTTTTGCTCTCCGTTGTTTTTCTTTCAACGTTTTGCCCTGTTCATACGCCGCCGTCCGTTGTTCGCGCGCCTTCTTTTCGTATTTGGTTTTTAATTTAAAATATTCACGCACCGCTTCTTTGTATTCATATTTCCGTTCCATCGCAGACGAACCATCGCGTACAAACTCATCCGACCCGACGCCCACACTTTTTCCGACGGGTTCATCGTCTTCCGCTTCTTCTTCCACATAGCGTTTCTCAGCGTCCGTCTCGTCCATAACTAAATCCAGAGTGGTGCGCGGAATATTGGACACCACAATATTGGGATTTCCCGCGCAATGTAATACACGCAAATTGGGCAACTCTTTTAAGTCCAGCGTTTTTATGCGATTATGGGAGGCATATATTTCTTCTATTGAACTCGGGATATGTTTCAGTTCCGTTATTTGATTGTGTCCAACATACAGGCGTTTCAAACGCATACACGTTTTTAAATCCAACGACGATATACAGTTATGTTCTAAATGCAATTCTTCCACCGATGGCATCCATAAATTCATGTCCGCCAGCAGTTGCCGGACACAAGAAAAGTATTTTATTGCCAACGGAATGTTTTTTACGGACGTTATTTCTCCCTGTTGTTGTTTCCCATCGTTGGGTTCAAATCGAATACTTTTGAGTTTTGTATATCCTCTTTCTTCTAATACAGTTAAATCCAATTCGCCACTTAGGGGTTTGGTTATATTTAATTCGGCAACGGTGGGAGAAATACTTTCCAACATTCCTTCCAATTCCGTTTGCGCGGTGTTGTTTTCACGTAATACTTGTTCTCTTTTCTGACACAACAAGTTCATTCTCCCCAACACGGTATATAAAATATCCGATATATTCTATATACCGAAAGCATACGCCACTCGATAGTCGCATTCATCCAACCAACATACTATACTATACACCTAAACCCATTACATTCGGCAAAATGGGGAGGTCGGTTATAGCCGATGCGGATTGTGCGGCAGCCGCATCGATTTTCTGTTTCTGTTCTTGATAATATCGGATTTTAGACAAGATATACTCTTGGTCTTTCATCATCTTATTGTAGTTTTGTTGGGGCGTGGATTTCGTTTTATACAAATAATACAGAATGCCTCCAAACACCGCCACGAATGCTAAAAAGACGCCGATATTGAGTATGACCGTATTGTATTTGACACGCATCTCATGGCATTTTGTCAATGTATGAAACAAGTAATTCTTTGCTTGTGGTTCAATTAAATTCGGGAGATTGGTATCTATTTTACCTCCCCCACCACCACTCATACCAATACTCATTAATCCAGTTCCAAACATGCTTATGTCGTGTGTATTAAATTATATATATGGAAAAGACTATTCATATAGGATAATATCGTATATGAATAAACAATAACACAATAACACAATAACATTCGGTATTCTCCCTCTACCAAAAAATCAAATAATACATAACGCCTAAATAACACAAAATCGCCAACAAAATAGCCACTATCCAAATCGGAACCACCGTTTTGTGTTTGTAGCCCACCCCGAATTGTCTAAATCCGCCCTCTTTCGTATACAACAACGGCGGTTTGGCAATATGGACAATGGAAAACAGTACCACAAACAAACTCACGGCGATATTGAGTTTATGAACACGAACGAAATTCTTATACATTATTTTGTTTGGTTGCTGTTTCTATATGTTGAAAGACGATAATATAGTGTTCAATTCTCCCAATTCTCATCATTATCTTCGTCCTCATCTTCGCTATATACGACCCCATCCATAAACCCACCGTGTAATTGCCGTATATCATTCGCCTCCGCATCATATTCTTCGTCCGCCTGTCTGCGTTCCAATTCCGCCAATTCTTCCGCCGTCATTCCTTCCTCCGCCCCCGCTTGTGCGCGAATATTGTTAATTCCGTTGATTTCAATACCAAACTGGTTTAAATCCGCCACAAAAAACTGTTCCGTTTGTTCGCGCGCCTTGTCATACACCTCCCCGTCATACTCGAAAATACTCTTGCGCAAACCCTCCGACCAAATATCTCCCAATTTCAGTTGTTTCATTTGATATTGTATCCGGCGTTCGTCGTTCTCCATGTTTCCGAAAAAGTCCGTTATCTTCTTCTTTTCGGTACTCTGGGTTACCCCCACTCCCAATTCCAATTTCGCATATGGAATATCCATCATTTTTTTATTGGTTTGTCCCATATTCAAATACACCACCAACAGTTTAGCCACGTGTTTGAACAATTCGGTGCGGTCTCCCGCCACGATTTCTATTTCATGTAATTCCGGGTCCACGTCTAAACCATATACACCGGAACCTTCTCCAAAATATTCTTCCAATAACTTTTCCTGTGCTCCCGTAAAAGGTTGACGTTGTGCGGTGCGTGTTTCCATCGGAACCGCATCGGGTCGTTTTGCCGCCATAATGTATTCGTAAAACACGGAATACCAGCAATACTGGTTGAGTAAATGAACGGTTTCGACGCTAAACAAAGAATAAAACGTGGTTCCCGATTTATGAATGGGAGAAAATACAGGAATAGTTTCCATGAATTCCACTATTTCCTGTAATGCGGGTCGAACCGTTTGAAACACAGGCAATAACAACGGATTTTTAGAGAACGCATTCAAACGTTTGTTGTTGGCTTCTACAAATCGGGAGATATCTCCCTTATGAAGTAGCGACAAGTTCCAGTGTTTCGGAATGGTGGTAAAATTGCCCCCGTTGGTCATGATCGACGGCGCAGTTTTAGACATAAACACAATTTCGTTTTTGATATACTGATGTATCGTATACAGTGTGTATTCACGTGTGTTAGTCTTGGAAGCATCGTCTAACTGCCATTTGGTTATTTCGCGCAAAAAGGTTTCCAATTTATTGTACTCGTTGTTGGAAACCCCCGCATAATTATCGATAAAATCCAATATTTCTTTCACCATTCGGGAGATAGAACGCGACAACGCATTCTTGAATTCGCGCAAGGCATCATTCAGCGCATTTTCTGTTTCTGCCGATACCATGACATTTGTGTTATAGTGTTTCAGCACCTCCCACAATTTCGCACGAACGGGTTCTTCAATGACCACCGAGTTTTTCAGTTCTAAATGTTCTAAAATGTCTTTAAAACGGTTAATGGCGGAAAATTCACGTTGATACACTTCTGGCAACAAGTTCCGGCGGTTGACGACTTGCATGAGTTGGTGGAGGTGTTCCACAGTATAATTGCGCCCATTGCGTTTCAAGAAATCCACTTTTTCCTCGATGGACCATCGGCGGTCATAATCGCGCGGTTTATCATTACACACCGGAATAATATCGGGAGAAATAGGAACATCGCTGTCAAACCGGCAATAATGAATAAACGCTTCATATACCGAAACAACATCCAACCCGTTAGGTAATACCGGATATACATTGGCTGTATTGGGTTCGTGATACACCATATCTCCGCGAGTAATGCTGTTGGCGGTATACAACAACGACGCCATCTTGACGGATTTCTTGATGTATGTTTCTATGTTCGCATTCTCCCCAATGAAATACTGAATGGGATGTATTTTGGCGGGGTCTTCATTACAACACGCATTTTGAAGGTAAGGATTTTTAGATGCGGTCAGAAACAGCGCATCTTTGGTTTGGATAACATGATTGATGGCTTCTACGATAGCATATGAATGTTTTAACAATTTGGTTTTCAATACATCCAACATTTGGTGTTGCGATTTGTTTCCATTCCGCATCGCACTCCATAATTCTCCCTCGTAGTCCGCAGAAATACCCTGAATAGTTTTCGTCATATGGATAGGAACCATCGGAGGCTGAAATAGAGGCCATCGTCCGCTCACGTTTGCGTCGGGGGCGATTTCTTCGTCGGGGTGTAATACCAAAAACTCACGTTTGAGAATATACAAGTTTTTAATATCCTGTCGGGTCATTAAAAAATCCTGAACGATTTTCACTATCCGTTTTTCGAACGCATCCGATTTTAGGGTAGCAACGGATTTCCACAATTTGGAATGCGACCCCCGTATTTTTTCCAATACACAAGAAATGTATTTGATACCCGCGGTATTTTCCATGCCCGTTTCAATGGGATACCCGCCGAATGATTGAACGCATCCGGGGAAAGTAATGTTGGTTTTGAAAGAGGGTATCATCGTCTGTATGGCCACCAACGTGGTGGCAGAAACAATAATAATAATCAACTCGTCGCGATACATCTCGTAGGGAGGTGGCGTCGTTTTGCGTTGTTTTTCCTTTTCTTTTTCCAGACGTTTTTGGTAGGCTTGTTCGCTGGGAATGACCACGGCGTTTTTATTGTTAATCAGTTCCAGGGAGACACGTAATACGAAATCTTCTATCCCCCCTTCAATCGCATCTTTTTTTATTCCTAAATTGGTGGAAAGGGTCAAAAAGATATTATACACCTTTTGTGTATCCGGGTGTTCAAATACTTTATCTTTCTTCGCCGCGGTTGCTTCCATCAAAATGGCTTCTAAACTGGTTTCCATAATGTCGTGTGTTTTGATTTTGAACCCCGCCTCGTCGTATTCCTCCTCCACTTCCAAATCCAAATATTTCAATACCCATCCACTGGCCTTATCCACAATCATATTATCCTCTTTTTTCCCATTCTCCCTACATAGGATATCTAACTTGATAGTGTATTGTTCAGGAGTATACAAGAACGTCTTGGCCAACTCATAGTGCGCATACGGAAACAGTTTGGTATTCGTTTGTTTACAATATCGCCACGTATCTTCTTCATTCAGGGCTTTCATCGGTTCGCGGGTAAAGAGTTCCACAAATCGCACAATATCGCTTTGTTTCTTAATAAAATCGGCTTGTGATAAAATCAAATCGCGCAATCGCAAATGGGGGCTCACCGCAATTTCTTCATTGGGACGCAACAACTGTTGGCCTAACGCGACACAGATATCGTTTTGTTTGTGTAGTTGGGTTTCGCGCAAAATCAGACTGTTTCGGATTTGACGTCGCAGAAACACAATGCTGTCGCTCAACTGTTTTTCAATTTGTTCCACAGAAAGTTCATACCGGTTATCCAATTCCTGTAAAAGACGTTTTTGGGAGGCATTCCGCATTCGCAATTCCGCAATCGAATTCGGCATACATTTCTCCCCCGTTGCCGGCGCGGCGGCATCCGTATAATTGCATCCGGCATTCACATTACAAAAAATCTGGTTGGTATCTAAGAACGTTTCGTCGGAAACAGAAGTATCGTGTATCCAATTGTCGCCCACGCGTTTGTAATACTGTATCCGTGTTCGCAGTTCGGCTTCATGTTCCAAATCCTCTTTTTCTTTTGAACTCAATTTAGAAACATCCACTTCGGGAGAAGGCATCGGACGAATAGTAGCTATCGCAAAATGCCCCTCTTCCACTTTGCGTTTGCCCGCCACCAATGTTCGCGCCAATTCGGGGGCTTGCGATGGCGGACAATCGTGTTTGGAAATCAACACTTCTTCTAAGTATTCTAAGAAATGGTCGGGGGTTTTGGATTTGCGTTCTTGTTTGTACTTGTCTAGCAATTTATAGGGCGTATCGTCATATGCCTTGTCAAAAAATACCTCCGATGTATTATTATCTTTCTGTAATAGGGAGATAGAGGTATATTTCTTGGCCAATACACGCACCGCACAATCTTTTGCTTTGACCCTTTCCGCCTCCGACAAATCGTCCAATTGTGGAGCGGCCAATACATCCAGTATTTTGTCGGGGGTAATAAGCGACAACATCAAATAATTTACCATTTTGGAATACAATTGAGCGCCGTCTTTTTCATAGATCGTATTCAACATTTCTTGTGAAGATATTTGTACACCCACCTTTTCTCCCTTTTTCTCTTCAGAAAGAAAAGGATCAGTGGGAGAATTCGCCTCTTGTATGTCGCCTTCCCCTTCACGATGCGATGATAAGAATTTGTATGCATCCCGCATCCATTCCAACATTTCGGTGCGTTCTTTAAATACTTCCTGTATCCGGTTCATTGGAACCGTATTGGATGCGGTGGCGGAAATGTATTCCAAATAGGCTTTGGTATTGGTCGCCAGCACCTTCTTGTGTTCCTTAATTTGTTCTTTGATATAGTATCTTATTTCCAAATAATGGGAGAATGTTAGGTGTTTTGCTAAAATACCGTAGGGTTCCAATTCTTTGATAATTCCATGAAACGAAAATTCGTTCTTGACATATTTTCGCAACAAACGGATAAACATTCGCGTTTTAGGCAAAATAACATTCAAAAACTTTTCAAATGTCAATTCACCTTCTATTTGAATTCCTTCATCCAATACATAATGTTGTATTCCTTCTAAAAACGGAATAGTAGTATTCTCCCCCACACCCGCTTCTAATTCTGTATTTGTATCTGTATTCGCATTCACATCCGTTCCTTCGTAATCCAGTTCTTTCTCTAAATCCGAAACCACTTGTGTTTGTATTGCCTTCTGTGTTCGCAACGCCAGAGAGGGATAAAAGTGTGTATGGGCCAATTCAGATCGACGTAGGATGTTGGTGCTAGGCAATTGTGTTTTGGAATATTCCAACACGGTTTGTGGAAACATCAATACAGATTGAACAAATATTTCATCATTTAGGGAGACAGGTTGTTTGACCACCACTCTGCGTCCAGAACGCAGCGTTTTATCCGCATTTCGCGTTTCTCCCAAAGAGTATCTTTGAATAACATATTGATGTGTAGTTATGCGGTTCTCATGAACCACGGAACTACGGAACCGTTCAAGGTTTTGAACAATACAATCCAAGGATGTTTGAACACGTTGGTGTTTGCTCATGAGTGCGTGTCTATAATTTTCTGTATTGGGAGGGAGAATGGGGTTCATGTTTCCATCCATCGCCGACATCATTTTTAAGTATTTGATTTCTTCGCCCAATGCCGCCTTGTCGGAAAATTCCTTCTGAATATCCTGAAGCGCCAACAGTTCTTCCGTTGCGTCTGTATTTTCTACATCCATCATTTTGGGTTCCGCGACATACAATTTGCGTTTGTTTGCCACCACTTGGACCAGCCACCGTAATTGTCTATCCAAATTCAAGATGTTGTCCACCACCGGTTTATACAATCCGCCCACGCGTTTGGCGTCTACTACATTTCCTGTATCATCAAAAAGGGAGAATTCATTACGGAGTTGGACAAAACGCGATGTCAAATGATGAATGTTATCTAATACACGTGTGGTCCGTTTATGGTCGGGTATTTTCGACAACAGTTGGTCGGTCAGGTCGGCGACCTGTAATTCAACCGTATATCGTTTTTGTTTTTCGGATACTTCCACCATTTGTGTTATTTCTCCCAATTCTTCTTCTAAAATATCGCTGGCTTGGACATACATTTTGTGTAAGATTTCGCGGAAGTTTTCTTCCGGTTTTACCCCCGGCGGAATATTTAGGATGGTTTCTCCCAAATCGGTTTGTTCTATAGAGATTTGTTCCACCAATTCGTCGTAATCGTCGGCCGCTGCCTCGCCCATTTCAGACATAGTATGTGCGCCCATTCCCGCGGGTTTGTCGCGAATGACAATACGGTCAATCGGCAGTTCTTTAGGAATACCCTTATACGCAAAATCAATATAAATGGTTTTCATATCGGGAAAGGTCATTAGTTCTATCATATCCTCTTCCAAATTCATTATTTCACCAGTGAGGATAGCGGGAATTTCTCCCCCAAAATGAATATCTATCCATGTTTTTGGGAGAAGACGGTTTTGTCTGGCAAACCCCTTTTCTTCGCTTCGATTTAACAGAGAAATACGATGAATGGACTCGTCGCTCAATTTTCCATCTAAACCGATTTGAATAGAAACAATATTGCGGGTGGCAACATTGAACAGCCGCATACTTTCTTTGTCTACATACAACACGTAAAACACCTGTTCGTCAATGTCGGCATTGGATGCGTTGATTTCAATGATATCTCCCAATTCAATGATAAAAGTGGCCGGGTTTGCCATATCGGCTCCAGGTTCAGGAACTGTTTCATTCATTTTAGGCGATGGTTCGGGAGAATTACCGGATGTGTTTAAAATGGTTGTGTTTTCTATATTTCTTTCTTCCGTATTCGCATTTGGTAGCGACATTCTATACTATTGCGATTATATAATACACGTCTAAATAATCCGTTTCTCCCACTGGACGGCTGACAAACAGAATACTAAAACGACATAAAGGCATACACAGTATATTCAGTACATACCCGGCTCCGCCGACTATCCCTGCTCTTTTTTAATACTTGTATACTATTCTTTTTGTTCGATCAATATCTGATAACCATGACCACGAATACAGACTGTGATTTATTTACTTTTTCAAACCAACTGGATACGGTTCTATTGCCAGACGGTGTTCATACCAAACACTGTGTATCGAAACATTCACAACTGAAATATTCTGTTTTGACACACGAAGGAACATCAGGCAACGCCGAACACGACCAACTGGAGGACGACATTGAATCGAACTTGTCGGAACGCAGAGCAACTACACCTGCGGATTTATACCACCTGAAATACCGTTCGGTTATTGTTGACCCCGAAACCCACCGATTGTTGTGTGTGGCACCATGGACCGCGTTAACCTCGTCGGATTATGTTTCCAATGGATACACGGTATCTCATTTGGTAGACCGCGACGCGGCGGATGCGGGACAACCGTGCCAGCCGGTGGTTTGGTGGAAAACTGTGCTCGACCAATTGTCTAGTGGAAACCACACCCGATTTATGTTGGATGAGATGGTGGAGGGAACGATGATCAACCTGTTTTACGATCCCCGCGGCGAGCGTTGGGAAATCGCGACACGTAAAAATGTGGGCGCGGACTGTTGGTTTTATCGCACTCAATATTTCAATTCGGACAATACACAAAAGACGTTCCGCCAAATGTTTTTGGATGCGTTTCCATCTCATTGTGTGCGGTTGGGAGAGGGAACCCCCGATATCAACGACATAACACTGATACGCGATTTGCCTAAACATTTATGCTACAGTTTTGTATTACAACACCCCGAAAATCATATTGTGTTTCCGGTCCATTCTCCCGCATTGTATTTAGTCGGTGCGTTTGAGCTGATACACCATACACCCGAAGGGACGGATTGTGTGTTTGACACAGAAGCACAGCAATGGAACCATCCACCCAGAGTGCGATATATGAATGCCCATTCGGACGCAATCAAGGAATTGTTCGGAAAATGGTTTGATGAATATATTCTGTATTTGCCTACCGAATGGGGACAAGCCCGCATTTCCGCCGCGTCCGAAATCATAAGCCAATGGGCAGAAACAGATACAGATAATATGTATTATAAGATGCACTACAGTCAGTTCAGTTATCGCAACCAATGGCTGATGGGATTTGCTTTTACCGATATTCACAGCGGATTGCGATTTTCAGTGGAAAATCCGTATTATGTGGCGACGAAGGAGTTGCGCGGAAACAATCCCAACTTGTTTTACCATTTCTTGGAACTGATGCAGGCAGGAAAAGTAGATGCGTTCCTATATTCGTTTCCACAATACCAGGGACCGTTTTATGATTTCCAGGGGGTACTGTATGGGTTCATACAGGCGGTGTATGCTGGCTACGTGGAGTATTACGTGAAACAGATTAAGACGCCGATTGAGAAGCGGTATTTCGTTCATATTGCCAAACTACATCACGAGGTGTTTTTGCCCTCTGTTCAAACGCCACCGCGAAAACCGATTACCTTCCGTGTGGTTCAAGAGTATGTGTGTATGATGGAGCCGAAGAAGTTATATTATTATTTAACTACTATGGGAACCAAGTATGGGAACCAAGGTTCCCATATCCCCTCCTGTCCGGTAAGTATTTAGAGTATAGACAATAAAACATATAAAATATCAAAAGGAGACAACATTTCCTTTTGATAAAAAAATTGAAATATATTTCATGAGAATGGTAACAAAGACAAATACTGGAATACGAATTATAATACACGACAAAACAATGATACAAGCAATTCTAGCAAAAGGAGAGAAGAAGTGGAATGAGAAAGAATGTGAACGTTTGTTGATTGAACACCCAGAATGGGACAAAGAAATGGATGAAAAAAGTGAATACACCGCTTTCATGACGGCATGTCTTTACCGACAAGAACATTTGGCGCTAGCTATGATGGATACAGGAAAGGCAAGGGTGGATTATATCACTCCTAAAGATAACATCAGTTCCTTTTATTGGGCGTGTTATTGCGGAGTACCGGACGTCGCGTTGCGGTTGATTGATATGGGAGTTCCTGTAAATATCAGAGTATCTACAGGCAAAAATGCGTTTGACTTGTTGAATGCCGAAAAAGAACCCGATGAAGATATTGACGATTATCAACAGTATCACGGAGAAATGGAGCCGGTTATGGAGCGACTAGAAACAGGTAAGATTACAATCCTAGTGCGACGTGCTGTCCCGCAAAAATGCCCTAAATAAATGAAAAAGAAATGAAAGCACAAAACACAAAATAAAACAAACAAAATAATACAAAAATGAAACAAACAAAAATAAAACAAACAAAAACCAAAAAACAAAACCTTTTTTTATTGTTTATCTTGTATGTGAATAACTTTACTAAAATCCCGTCCGCGATGTTTCTCTAAATATTCCAATAAACGATAATGTAAAATACGAGATTTGTATTTGGAAAATTCGGTTACAAACAATCGGTCAGGAACATATCTAAGTACCCTTTTTTTCATAACCTCGTCCGCGTCGGCTAACGCCTCCGGATACGATTTCCCATTCCGCAACATATGAAACATGACCGCACGGTTATAATCGTAAGCACTCAGTAAATCCGCCTCCCGCACCACGTGATACGCAGTCTGATATACCCCCAACTCCGGATAACCACGCGCCTTCACAGTGGAATACGACATGGATTGTATAATTGCTGACACCACATCGATTTTATGGGAAGGCAACGTTTCTCCTAAATGTTTTCGTATTTCTCTAATTCCTTCTTCTTCATTCAAATACTTTTTATCACACATATCGTGTAAAATACAAGCGCATTGTATGATATCCTGCTGATGGTTGAGTTGCGGATGATGAGAAACGGTGGCATTGAATATTTCATAGGCATTATCTAAAACTGCCAAACTATGTCCTAAAGAATGGCTTTCATCAATTCCGTATTTCCGACTGGCGTGAATAACATAGTTGAGGGCGGAGGATACCAAACGCATGATATGTGTGCGTGCGTGTGTGTATTTACATACACACAATACTTTATGTTGGTTTATGTGTTGCGATATTGGAGAACAAAATATATACGAACGAATACAATATAAAAGGTTGTCCGGGAAATCCAAATATAAACGCGCAAAATGGATGAAGAAAATAACGTATTAACTATAAAAACTATTCAACTTCAACCCATACGTAATATGATTACGGCCATCAAGGATATACTTACGGATGCCACGATTACGTTTACGAAAGACGATATGAAAATACTCAATTTCGATAAAACACATACCATCTTGGTGGATATTGCGCTAAAGGCTAAAAAATTTGAGAAATACGTTTGCGGACCGGAGAAGATTATCGTGTGTGCGAATACACTCCACCTTTTTAAGGTTATTTCCACTATGTCCGACGATGATACGCTGTCCATGTATATTGAAAAATCGGATTATCATGATGGGGTTGTGTCGCATTTGGGTTTACAGTATGATAATGGAGACATTAAGCAGTGTTATAATCACAAGTTGCGTTTGATTGAACCGGATACAGATGAAATGGCAGTTCCGGATGTGGAATATTCCACCATTATTAACCTACCTACTTCTGATTTTCAGAAAATCATTCGTGATATGAATGGATTGTCTGACCGCATTGAAATCCGTTCGGTGGGCAACGATTTGATATTTTCGTGTGAAGGCAATTTTGCGTCGTCGCGGATATACCGTTCGGAGTCGGATGGGAATATGGAGTTTATCCAAAAACCGAGTGCGGATATTATTGTCCAGGGCGAATTTTCGCTAAAATCGTTGTCGCAGTTTATTAAATGTACGCCATTGTGTTCGCATTTGGAAATGTATTTAGGAAATAATCGTCCGTTGGTGGTCAAGTATTATGTCGCTTCCTTGGGAGAAATCAAATTGTGTTTAGGGCC
>Ga0078894_10000988_pt1 | contig 20577 bp, 17 predicted proteins | sample LauGreSu1BDMLBSD_2_FD_67506 | JGI IMG/M metagenome (GOLD analysis project Ga0078894, IMG submission 67506) | Freshwater lake microbial communities from Lake Michigan, USA - Su13.BD.MLB.SD (version 4) (version 4) | ecosystem: Environmental > Aquatic > Freshwater > Lake | place: Lake Michigan... | reverse complement strand
CGTGACAGGCATGTATTCTAACCAGCTGAACTACCAGACCAAGTGATCCCGCTGGGACTCGAACCCAGGACCCCAACATTAAAAGTGTTATGCTCTACCAGCTGAGCTACGAGATCATCTTTGTTAGAACGAATTCTCTGATTTTTTTCAGAAAAGTGAGGCAAATATAGCGTTATAAACTAAAGCCTGCAAATAATAATCAAAAAATTAGGCAACCGTGCCATCTTTCATTTTTTCAGCGTTTTCCGCCAACTGCAAAGCATCAATCACCTCCTGAATGTTCCCATTCATCACATCCGGCAAATTGTAAATCGTTAAGCCAATACGGTGCTCCGTAACACGGCCCTGCGGATAATTATACGTCCTAATCTTTGCCGACCGATCACCCGAGCTCACCATCGTTTTACGCTTGCTTGCCGTCTCCGCATTACGCTTCGCCAACTCCAACTCGTAAATACGACTACGCAAAACACTCAAAGCCTTATCAAAATTCTTCAACTGCGACTTCTCATCCTGACACTGCGCCACAATACCCGTCGGAATGTGCGTCAAACGAACAGCCGAGTACGTCGTATTTACCGACTGTCCACCCGGACCAGAAGAACAGAATAAATCCTTACGGATATCGTTCATATTAATCTCCACATCAAACTCATCCGCCTCAGGCAAAACCACTACCGAAGCTGCCGACGTATGCACCCTACCCTGCGTCTCAGTATCTGGCACACGCTGCACCCGGTGCACCCCGCTTTCGTATTTCAACTGCCCGTAAGCATCCTCACCCTCTACCTCAAAAACCACCTCCTTGTAACCACCAGCAGTACCTTCCGTCACATCCATTACCTGAATCTTCCAACCCTTGCGCTCACAAAACCGGCTATACATCCTAAACAAATCACCCGCAAACAAAGCCGCCTCATCACCACCCGTACCACCGCGAATCTCCACAATCGCATTTTTCGAATCCTCAGGGTCCTGCGGAATCAACATCACCCTAATCTCCTCCTCCTTCAACTCCTTTTTCTCCAGCAACTCATCCAAATCCAGTTTCGCCATCTCCCGCAGCTCCTCATCCTTCTCCGTCGCCAAAATCTGCTTGTTCGCCTCAATATTGCTCACCATATTGCGGTAAACCTTATATTCCTCCACAATCCGGGTCAAATCCTTATACTCCTTATTCAATTGCGCAAAGCGTTTCATATCGCTCATCGCACTCGGCGAACTCAACTCACGCTCCACCTCTTCCCACCTAACCTTAATAGCTTCCAGTTTATCTAACATATCTATTTTAAGAAAATCAATTACTCCGTTCCAATCAAGCGGCAGCCCCGCTTTACACTCCAAGTCCGCAGCATATAACTACAAACTTTAAACACACAACTACCCTAACTCCCAACTTACTACTCTACACTCCAAACTCTGCAACGCGGCCTTTCCGCTGCAATCGGGTTTAGTTTACCAAAATTAGCACCACAACCTTCCCCTCCCACGTAGGGGTGTCCCGACACATCAGGACGGGGTGGACAAACCCACAAAGGCACAAAAATAAGCTTTTTAACCCTAAAAATTAAGGATTCATTAAGTGCAGATCCTCACCATCAAAAACAGCATAGCTGCTGTAATGCATCCACTCGCCCAAGTTCACATAACGCGATTGCTCATTCAAACGAATATCAAGCGGCAAATGCCGATGACCAAAAACAAAATAATCAAAATGCTGCTCCTGCAATACCCCCTTGGCATAAGCCACCAGCCACTCCTTATCCTCACCCACAAAAGCCTCCTTAGCCTTATTCGCCAAACGGCTACTTCTCGACCAGCGATTCGCCAAACCAATGGCAAAATTAGGATGCAACCTGGCAAACAACCACTGGCACACCCTACTTCTAAATATCTTTTTCAAAAACTTATACTTCGCATCCCCAGGTCCTAAACCATCCCCATGGTGCAAAAAGAACGTCTTCCCATTGCGCTCAATAATCAATTCATCCGACACCACCTTCACCCCCAATTCCTGCTGAAAATAAGTAAACATCCACATGTCGTGGTTGCCCTTAAATAAAGTCACCTGAATACCCACATCCGTCAACTCCGCAATCTTACCCTGCAAACGCACAAAACCCTTAGGCACCACAGCAGCATACTCAAACCAAAAATCGAAAATATCGCCCATCAAATACACCTCAGCCGCATCCTTTTTAATGCTGTCCAGCCAAGCCACCACCCGGTCCTCACGCTCACGGCTCGAAGCATAATCAGGCACACCCAAATGAAAATCAGAAGCGAAATAAATCTTTTTGCCAGCAGACATAGCCCAAAAGTACATAAAATTAAATTGGACTACCATTTGGAGCGCCGGGCAGACAAAACGGCGGGCCGGGAGTCTGGCCTGTGGGAAGAAGCTTCGTTTTGTCTTGATTTTTTTGTTTCCTTTTTGATCAAGCAAAAAGGAAAAATAAACAAAACGAAGAAATCAGTATTTTTAGTCCTCATCAAAATCAACAACATGAAAAAAATAGCGGCTTTCTCCTTACTTATCCTAGGCAGCACTTGGGCCCTAGCACAACACAGTTCCCCAATGACAGATAAAATCACCTACCCTAAAACCCAAAAAGGCGATGTAGCAGATACTTACTTCGGCACCAAAGTAGCCGACCCCTACCGTTGGCTCGAAGACGATCGCTCGGCCGAAACCAAAGCCTGGGTAGAAGCACAAAACAAAGTCACCCAGAACTACCTCAATAAAATTCCATTTAGAAAAGACATCCAGAGCAAACTCACCCAACTCTGGAACTACGAGAAATTCTCCGCCCCGTTTAAAGAAGGCAGCTATACCTATTTCTATAAAAACGACGGCTTGCAAAATCAATCGGTTTTGTACCGCCAAAAAGATGGCGCTGAGCCCGAGGTATTCCTCGACCCCAATAAATTCTCTAAAGATGCCACCACCTCATTGGCCGGCATCGAATTCACCAAAGACGGCAGCCTGGCCGCCTATCAACTATCCGAAGGCGGTTCCGACTGGCGCAAAGTAGTAGTGCTGCAAACAGCCGATAAAAAACTAGTAGGCGACACCCTAATCGACGTCAAATTCTCAGGCCTGGCTTGGAAAGGCAACGAAGGCTTCTTTTACAGCAGCTACGATAAACCCAAAGAAGGCAGCGCCCTCTCAGGCTTAACCCAATACCACAAATTGTATTACCACAAACTCGGCACCAAACAAAGTGAAGATCAACTCATCTTTGGCGGAGCCGAAACTCCACGCCGTTACATTGGCGCTTACCTCACCGAAGATCAACGCTACCTCATCATTTCGGCAGCGAATTCAACCACCGGAAATGAGCTCTACATCAAAGATCTGAGTGCAGCAAATTCCCCAATCATTACGGTGGTAGCCGATATGAACCAAGAACACTCGGTTATTGATCATCTAAACGGAAAGCTATACATCTACACCAATTTAAATGCACCAAATTACCGTGTCGTAACTGTAGATGCCGCCAATCCGAAACCAGAAAACTGGAAAGACCTCATTCCGGAAACCGAAAATGTGATGAACGCAAGCACAGCAGGAGGCAAAATTTTTGCCAGCTACCTCAAAGATGCTACTTCCATGGTGCAGCAATTTGATATGGAAGGCAAGCTTGAGCGAACCATTGAATTACCTGGCGTGGGTTCTGCCTCTGGTTTTGGCGGAAAAAATACCGATAAAGAAATTTATTACAGCTTTACTTCGTACATCTACCCTTCAACCACCTTCAAGTACGATATTGCTAGCGGAAAATCTACACTCTATAAAAAATCGGGCGTACAGTTTGATCCGGAGAAGTATGAATCCAAACAAGTATTCTATACCTCCAAAGACGGGACCAAAGTGCCCATGATCATCACCTACAAAAAGGGAACGGTACTGAATGGTAAAAATCCTACTCTGCTGTATGGTTACGGAGGCTTTAGTGTTAGCTTAACCCCAAGCTTCAGCACCTCAAACATCATTTTGTTAGAGCAAGGCGGAATTTATGCCGTACCTAACCTGCGTGGCGGTGGCGAATATGGAGAGAAATGGCACCTGGCCGGCACCAAAATGAATAAACAAAACGTATTCGACGATTTCATCGCGGCAGCAGAATACCTAATCGCAAATAAGTATACATCCAAAGACTACCTGGCTGTTTCGGGTGGCTCAAACGGAGGTTTGTTGGTAGGTGCTGTCATGACACAGCGTCCGGATTTGTTTAAAGTTGCATTCCCTGCCGTGGGTGTAATGGACATGCTGCGCTACAATAAATTTACCGCTGGAGCGGGATGGGCCTACGATTATGGCACCGCCGAAGATTCGAAAGAAATGTTTGAATACTTGAAAAAATACTCACCAGTACATGCTTTGAAACCAGGCACCAACTATCCGGCAACCTTGGTAACCACCGCCGATCACGATGACCGCGTAGTACCTGCACACTCGTTTAAATTTGCAGCAACCTTGCAAGAAAATCTGGCAGGCAATGCGCCGGGCCTAATCCGCATTGAAACCAATGCCGGTCACGGAGCAGGTAAACCAACGTCTAAAATCATTGAAGAAGCCGCTGATAAATGGGCCTTCATGCTCTACAACATGGGCTTGACGTGGAAGAAATAAGCTAAATAACAAAGCCCCTTAACGGGGCTTTGTTATTTAATGTGCTTCGAGCCAATTAAGCCCTTGGCCAATCTCCACCTCAATAGGAACAGCAACCGGCATAGCGTGCTTCATACGCTCAGCGATAATGGTTTTCATCGCTTCCACTTCGCCCTTAGGCACATCAAACACCAATTCGTCATGCACTTGCATGGTCATCCGAGAAGCCAATTTTTGATCAATAATATCCTGATGAATCTTAATCATCGCTAGCTTGATCATATCGGCTGCCGAACCCTGAATTGGCGCATTGATCGCATTTCGTTCCGCAAAACCACGAATGGTAGCATTTTGCGAATTAATATCTCGTAAATACCTACGGCGACCCATAATCGTTTCAACATAGCCTTTCTCACGGGCAGAAATCATGGTATTTTGCATGTATTGCTTAATCCCTGGATATTGATTGAAATAACTCTCAATAATCTCGGCAGCCTCTTTACGCGGAATTCCCAAATTCTGCGAAAGTCCAAAAGCCGACTGACCATAAATAATCCCAAAGTTCACCGCCTTGGCATTACGGCGTTGCGTAGAACTTACTTCAGCCAAAGGCACCCCATATACCTTGGCAGCAGTAGCCGTGTGAATATCCAAACCCTGCGCAAAAGCATCCAACATATTTTTATCCTGACTGATCTCTGCGATTAGGCGCAATTCGATCTGCGAATAATCCGCCGAAAGAATCACGTGGTTTTCATCTCTCGGAATAAAAGCCTTACGCACCTCTCGACCACGTTCAGTACGTATCGGAATATTCTGTAGGTTCGGATTGTTCGAACTCAATCGCCCAGTAGCCGCTACCGCCTGGTTGTAGGAAGTATGAATTCGACCCGTCTTCGGATTAATCAACTGCGGCAGAGCATCCACGTAAGTCGATTTTAATTTCTGTAGTTGGCGGAAATCGAGGATATCTTGTACAATATCACTCTTATGCGCCAGCGTCAGTAACACATCTTCCCCGGTTTGGTATTGACCGGTTTTAGTTTTCTTCGCCTTAGAGTCTAATTGCAATTTATCAAACAACACTTCACCCAATTGTTTTGGCGAAGCAATATTAAAACGTACCCCTGCTTTTTCATAAATACTGCTTTCCAGCTGGGCGACATCTTTTTCCAATTGTTTCGAAAAATCTTCTAAAGTCTGGCGGTCTACCTTCACGCCTTCACGCTCCATATCAGCCAGCACATAAATCAGCGGATTTTCAATTTCGTTCAACAATTTATCGCCATTTACCGGGGCTAAAAGCGGCTCAAAAGCCTGCTTCAACTGCAAGGTAATGTCTGCATCTTCGGCGGCATATTCCTTAATTTTTTCCAGTTCCACATCCCGCATATTGCCTTGGTTTTTGCCTTTGGCACCAATTAAACTCGTAATCGAAACCGGCGAATAACCCAAATAATTTTCGGCTAAAATATCCATACTGTGGCGGCTATCCGGATCAAGGATATAATGCGCCAGCATGGTGTCAAATAAAGTACCTTTCACGCTTACACCATACCATTTCAACACCAGGATATCGTATTTGATGTTCTGCCCAATCTTAGCAATCGATGCATTCTCCAAAACCGCTTTGAATTCGTTCACTACTTGCTGACACTCCGCTTGGTTGGCTGAAACCGGTACATACCAAGCTTCGCCAGGTTTAACCGCAAACGAAAGGCCTACCAATTCGCAATTATTGGCATCAGTTCCGGTAGTCTCGGTATCAAAACAAATTTCATTTTGCTGACTCAGCAAAGCGATAAGAGCAGCTCTTTTTTCGGCTGTATCGGCCAAGTGATAGGTATGAGGCGTATTCTCAATGTTTTTCGCGGCTACTGGAGCCGGCAAATCCAACTCGTCCAAATGCAACTGCTTGGCAATCACTTTTTCGGCATCTACCGGATTACCAAATAAATCGGTTTGACCGGCATGGTGTACCGGTGCCGTAGCAGTAGCCGGTCGTGATTCGGTTACGCTAAAATCTTCTCCAAAAACCCGACGGCCCAGCGTACGGAATTCCAATTCAGCAAAAAGCGGTTCCAATATGCTGCGATCTGGCTCCTCTACCAAAAGAGATACCGGATCCAAAGCCACCGGCGCATCCAAAATAATAGTGGCTAGCTTTTTAGATAGCAAACCCTGCTCTGCAAAATTTTCTACATTTTCTTTCAGCTTACCCTTCAGTTCGTGGCTATTGGCGATGATATTTTCCATCGAACCGTATTGCTTGATAAGCGCCTTGGCCGTTTTCTCACCCACACCCGGAATGCCCGGTATATTATCCACCGCATCGCCCCATAAACCCAAAATATCAATAACCTGTTCCACCCGTTCCACTTCCCATTTCTCACAAACTTCCTTCACGCCCAATATTTCCACATCATTTCCCATACGAGCCGGTTTATAAATGAAAATATTTTCAGAAACCAGCTGCGCAAAATCTTTATCCGGAGTCATACAGTACACCGTAAAACCCTCTTGTTCTGCTTTCTTGGCCAGGGTGCCAATAATATCATCCGCTTCATAGCCATCTGAAGTAATCACCGGAATATTGAAACCCTCTATCAAGCGAATAATATAAGGAATGGCTTTCGCCAGATCTTCGGGCATAGCTTCACGATGGGCCTTGTAAGCCTCAAACTCAACATGCCGTTCGGTGGGTGCCGAAGTATCAAACACCACGGCCATATGTGTTGGTTTTTCTTTTTTGAGCACCTCCAACAGGGTATTGGTAAAGCCCAATGCCGCCGAGGTATTTAAACCAGTAGCTGTTAAAGGCGGATTTTTAATGCGGGCAAAATGCGCCCGGTAAATGAGGGCGAAGGCATCTAAAAGAAACAATTTTTTCATGTATACAGCTTTCGCTGGATGGGACCAGCGTTTCAAATTTAAGTAAACAGCTCGGATTTATTGCCGGCAAATGCAGTCGACCAAGTGATCATTCACCATACCCGTAGCCTGCATGTGTGCATAGCAGATGGTGGTTCCAAAAAACTTAACACCCCGCTTCTTGAGGTCTTTGGCAATTTTGTCGGATAATTCTGTCCTGGCGGGTACTTCTTTTAAAGATTTCCAGTTATTCACGATAGGCTTTTTATCAGGCAGGAAACCCCAGATGTATTCTGAGAAACTGCCAAATTCTTTTTGTAATTCTAAGAAAATCTGGGCATTGCGGATAGTAGCAATAATTTTTAAGCGGTTGCGGATAATACCCGAATCCTGCATCAACCGTTCTACATCAGCTTCAGTAAACAAAGCTACTTTAGCCGGATCGAAATCGGCAAATGCTTTTCGGTAACCTTCTCGTCGGCGTAAAATGGTAATCCAACTTAAACCCGCCTGTGCCCCTTCAAGTATCAAAAACTCAAACAGCAAGCGATCGTCATAAACCGGTTTGCCCCACTCCTCATCGTGGTATTTTACATAGAGGGGGTCGGTACCACACCAGCCACAACGGATAGACAATTGATCAGACATCGTCAATTTGAATAGAATAATTAGCTAATAAACCCGGCAGGCCCTCCAAAGAAAATTTAGCTTGGTAAATACGATTGGTATCTGGATTAATGGTAAAGTTGCGGGCTGTTCTTAGATCTACTTTTTCCAATACGGTTTGATCAAAAATGGCCCGACTCAAATCACAATGTTCAAACTCAGCACCTGTTAAATCAGCTTCTCCAAACTCTACTTCCTGCAAACTGCAATAACTAAATGAGGTTTTTTTGAGCTTACGCTGAAAAAAGGAAGAAAAATCCAAATTACATCGGGTAAAGCTAACCTCAAACAAGAAATCATTACAATACTCGAACCGCAGGCCCATGAGTTTGCAGTCTGTAAAATGAACCGTTCTAAAAGCAGTTCGTGTAAGGTAAAGATTGCTCAAATTGCAGCCTTTAAATTCGCAATTGGCAAACACCATTTCGGTAATATCGCAAGCCGAAAAATCACAATTCACGAACGTACATTCCTCGTATTCGCCCTTGATTAATTGGCTGGGTGCAAAACTGGTATTTTCGAAATGTTGCTCGAAAAAATTTTCCATCGGTTATTGGGCATTTAATTCATCCCAATACTCTACGGCTCTGCGGTAATGCGGAATCACGATCGAGCCCCCCACCAAATTGGCAATCATGAAGATTTCGTTCATTTCGTCGTGTGTAACGCCGGCTTCGTGGCATTTACCCAAATGGTAACGAATGCAATCGTCGCAACGCAGCACCATCGAAGCCACCAAACCGAGCATTTCCTTGGTCTTTACATCCAATGCGCCATCGGCATAAGTAGTGGTGTCTAAAGCAAAGAAACGCTTGATATTGGTATTGGCCGATTCCATAATCCGGTCGTTCATCCGGGTACGGTAAGCATTAAAATCGTCGACTAGTTTTCCCATAATTTATAAAGTTAGTTCGGTGTTTGGATCCCAAAACACTGTTTTAAAATCTTGTATTTGATCGTCTTTTACGTGTATCCCCTCTTTTTCGAGCGCCTCCTGCATCGCGGTAGCTGACGCAAAATGATGTTTACCGGTAAGCAAGCCTTGGCGGTTAACCACCCGATGTGCCGGCACCGGCGGCTGCACCGTATGCGAACCATTCATGGCATAACCCACCATTCGCGAAGATCCCCGGGTACCTAAATATTGAGCTATGGCCCCGTAAGAAGTCACCCTGCCCTTGGGTATCAGGCGGACTACCTGATACACTTGATCAAAAAAATCGGCTCTTTCCATCAAAAACTAAATTTAAGATAATTGATGTTCTTTTCGTGAGCCAGGTATTTTTTTTCGTAATAGGTTTTGATAGAGAGCACCTCGTCTACCAAATCTGAGTGATACAAATCTTCGGTGCGGGCAAATAATTTTAGACCCAATTCCTGAATTTTCTCTACTGTATAAGCATGTAGACCGTCGTTATCTGTTTTAAGGTGGATGATGCCTCCGGGTTTCAGTAGCTGCTTGTATTTTTCCAAAAATCGGGGCGATGTCAGGCGTTTTTTCTCCCGGCTGATTTGCGGTTGCGGGTCGGGAAAGGTGATCCAGATCTCATCTACTTCTCCTTCGCCAAAATAATCCAGGATATTTTCTATTTGGATGCGCAAAAAAGCCACATTCGAAATATTTTCTTCTAAAGCCGTTTTGGCGCCACGCCAAATGCGGTTGCCTTTGTAATCTATCCCAATGAAATTGGTATCAGGAAACAGACGGGCTAGGTTCACGGTATATTCCCCTTTACCACAGGCTAACTCCAAAATTAGTGGTTGTTGGTTCTTAAACTGCTTGGCACTCCAGCTGCCTTTGAAAGGTTTTCCGGCCTCCAATTCTACCACATTCGGAAAGGTGGCAATCTCAGCAAATCGTCGTAATTTATCTTTACCCATGATTCGGTTTAGGGCTACAAAAATAGTTTTATCTTTGAAGGCATATCAAAAACCCTTGGAAAAAAACGCGAAAATATTTGTAGCCGGACATCGTGGAATGGTGGGTTCGGCTATTCTAAGAAAATTGCAAGCCGAAGGCTTTACGAATTTGATCACCCGCACCTCGGCCGAATTGGACTTGCGCAACCAGCAAGCTGTAACCGATTTCTTTAAGCAAGAAAAACCGGAATACGTGTTTCTAGCAGCTGCCAAAGTGGGAGGTATTGTAGCCAACAATACCTACCGGGCCGATTTTTTATACGAAAACCTGGCCATCCAGAATAATGTCATTCACCAAGCGTATGTGAATGGTGTCAAGAAGTTAATGTTCCTAGGCTCTAGCTGTATTTATCCGAAGCTGGCCCCGCAACCATTGAAAGAAGAGTATTTATTGACCGGACCGCTGGAACCGACCAATGAGCCTTATGCCATTGCCAAAATTGCAGGCATTAAACTTTGCGATGCTTACCGCGACCAATACGGCTGCAATTTTATTTCGGTTATGCCAACCAATTTATACGGCTATAACGACAATTACCATCCGGAAAACTCGCATGTATTGCCGGCGCTCATCCGCAAGTTTCATGAAGCAAAAGTAAGTGGAGCAGGCAGTGTGAGCATTTGGGGTAGTGGATCGCCGAAACGTGAGTTTTTATTTGCCGATGACTTGGCCGATGCCTGCTATTTCCTGATGCAAACCTATAATGAGCCGAACTTAATCAACATCGGTACGGGCGAAGATCTATCGATTAGGGAATTGGCATTAGTAATAAAAGAGGTTATTGGCTTTGAAGGCGAATTAAGCTTCGATACCAGCAAGCCCGACGGCACACCCCGCAAATTGATGGATGTATCTAAACTACACGCTCTAGGCTGGAAACACCAAATTGAATTAAAACAAGGCATCGCCTTAGCTTACCAAGACTTTTTATCCAAAAATTAAGATGAAGAAATTATTCCTTTCCCTTACGGGGATGTTTTTGCTGCTGAATGTTTTCGGCCAAAACCTAAATCAAATTAAAGAAAAAGAAGTGGCTCGAATCATCGCAACACTGGCTTCAGATGAAATGCAAGGTCGTGCTACATTTTCTCCGGGTATTGAAAAAGCGGCTCAATTCATCGAGGCGGAATTTAAAAAAATTGGACTGCAACCGTTACCTAATGAAAAAGGATTTCGCCAGTCGTTCAGCATTAAACGATTCAAACCCGGAAGCGTTCAGGTAAATTTTAATGGCCAAGTAATCGGCTCAGAAAATGTACTGGCTTCTACCGACCAAGAAGTGTTAAGCTGGACGGAAGCCAGTGGAATTGAACAGATTCAGATAGGCTCAGGCGTAAATTTCTTGAACCGTTATCGGGAGATTTTGCGCACCAATAAATCGGCTATTGTTTGGGTTGATCCGCAATATGCCGATGCATTCAAACGCCTGCGTGAATCTTCGTTGCGTGTGCGTCCGGTAGTAAAAGCTAGAACAAGCTCGGTTGTATTTATCCTGGCCGAACAGCCCGCCAATGCCTACAGCATCAACATCAAAAACACCTTGGAAGAAAGCCAATTGTTTAATGTAGCGGGTGTGATTCCTGGTAAATCCAAAACGCAGGAACTGGTGGTTTTTTCCGGACACTACGATCATTTAGGAATTATTAAACCAACTGAAGGTGACTCGATTGCCAACGGTGCCGATGACGATGCCTCAGGAACTACGGCTGTAATTAGCTTAGCCAAGTATTTTAAAAAATTAAATAACAATGAACGCACCTTGATTTTTGTGGCCTTTACGGCCGAAGAAATCGGCGGCTTTGGTTCTAAATATTTTTCAGAGCAATTGAATCCAGACCAGGTAGTAGCCATGTTCAATATTGAAATGATTGGCAAGGAGTCTAAATTCGGGAAGAATAATGCTTTTATTACTGGCTATGAGCGTTCTGATTTTGGAGAAATTTTGCAAAAGAACCTGGAAGGCACAGATTTCAAATTTTACCCGGATCCGTATCCACAGCAAAACTTATTTTACCGCAGTGATAATGCCACTTTAGCTGCTCTAGGCGTTCCGGCACACACCATTTCTACCGACCAAATCGATATTGATAAATTATACCACAGCGTTAACGATGAGGTAGAGAGTTTAGATGTAAAAAATATTACAGCTACCATTAAAGCGATTGCTCTGAGCTCGAGAAGTATTGTAAGTGGAAAAGATGCCCCTAAACGGATTCCGAAGTTATAAAGTATGGATTCAGAAACTGGGCAGTTATTCTTTTAACATATTTTCTGGAGGGATTAATTCATTTCACAAGTTGTACATCCATTACAGTAATACGCTTCATAACCAAACATCCCTGCTCTTCTAAGTTTGCAAACCGTACCAGATGTACCACTACATTTGCAAGATTTAGATGCTTCGAAAAGTGACATCACCTTTAGATCAGGCATCCATTTGTTTATTTCCGGATCATTTGGAAGAATAAGGCCAATCTCAAATCCGTATAAATAGGTTTTTGCAAACATATATTTTTTTTCATTTTCGAAATTTAAGTCCCGAAAATTAGGCTTAGTAACATGTTTGTAAACAATATCGTAAGTTCTTTTTATCTCTTTCTGAACTTCTCTGAGATCAAAAAAACTGGCTTTGCCGATTTCAGATAAACTGGCATTCTTAAAAACTAATCTTCTATCAATTCTATCATTACCTAAAACTAAAACGCCTTCTATATGCTCAACTGATTCGCTCTTTGTTGTTTTACCAACACAGGATCCACTGCAGCTGTGTTGTAAACAGCCATAACCGACATCTTCACTGTAAAATGTTGTGCAACCTCCTCCTCCGGTACAAGTACAAGAGTAGCCTCCTCCTTCTGTGGCAATTTTGCTTTCTCCGGTTTCTTTATTTCTCAACAAAAATGCATATCCCTTTGGTAAATTAAACACAACTTCTCGATGACTTTCATCTGTATAGCTCCACTTAGTTCCTGCAGGGAGATATATTTTCTTACCCAATAAAGTAGCCTGGGTCAAAACATTTGATTTTTGAGTAGATCTTGTGTTACCAGGACCACCTGTCCAACCCCATACACTTTCTTTAAATAGTTCAGATTTATTACATGCTCCTATCACTATAAAGCTTAATAATAAAAATGCTTTTAAGATGTTATTCTGATGATTCATAGCGGAGATGACTTCGATATAATAAAATCAACCCGTCAATTGGAACATTTGTTTTACTAGAATGCGGTAAAATTTTGTAGCGTAAAATCAGAGGTCTTTACGCATCACATAATCGTTCAATACAAAAGTGTGATAAGGGATATCCAGGGTTTGATGAATGTCAAACCCTATTTTTTTGTAAAAATACTGGGCCTTGTTGCCGCGATTAACATTTAGTTCCAAGATTTTGCCACCATCGCCCCTAGCTAATCTACTTACTTCATCTACCAAAGCTTTTCCGGTGCCTTTGCCTTGCTCTGAGGGCAATATGTAGAGTTTGTGTAGTTTGAAAATTTGTTCGTTAGCGTTTGTTAAACTAAATCCGGCGAAGCCGACAGGAACTTCATCTCGTATAGCCAGTAGAAAAGTAACGCCTTCGGCCATTTGCTGACCTAAAGAACTGATAGAGTACATTTCTTCGAGCATAAAGCTAATCTGCTCTTCCGAAATAAAATCCCGGTAGGTAGGCCACCAGATCTCATCTGCCAAGCGGCTAATGATTGGTATATCTTGGGCTGTAGCTTGGCGAATGCGTAAACTCATAGTTCTTCGGCAATAAAAATAAAGGGCTGATGAAAAGCCAAGCTATAAAACCCATCTTTTTCGGTTTCGAAACGATGTGGTTTTAATTGACGTAAGCCCTGTACTTCCAGGTGATTGATATCGTGCATCAATTCAACTTTTTCTCCCGAAACCGCCCATTTGCTAAAACCCGTTTTAACTGGAAATATTTTTTTACCCGGATTGTAGATAACCAAATTGATCAGATCTACGAACAGGGCATAATCTTTCAATAAAAATTTAGAATCGATGATGTTTACGGCCGGATAAGCCTCAGCTACCAAAAACTTCAAAGCGTCTTCTAACACATCTTCCTCAAAAGGGATCAAACGCGTGTGTTCCTGCGCATAAAACTGTCCGTTATTGGTGATTAAGCCATCTACTTTGATGCCCATGCTATCGGCTTGTTCGTAAACGCTTTCCGTTACGATCACCGTGGGGCTCCATTCCAGCAATTGTCCAAGGTATTCAGAGTCAAAGCCATCCAAGCTCATGATGAGGAGCGCTGGCTCTTGTTTTTCCCTAACAATGTGGTGCGACGACATCTTATTTCAGAGCCTCGGTAATGGGTGTGCCAACCGTACCATTGGGCATTTGGATATGCAATAGCGTAGAAATAGTTGGTGCAATATCAGTCATATAGATTGGGCGATTGGTCTTACCCTTCTTAATGCCCCATCCCATAAATAGTAAAGGGATATGCGAATCGTAAGGGTTCCAGCTGCCGTGTGTGGTTCCGGTTAGGTCACTGCTGTGGTACCAACCTGGATTCAGGACCACAAAAATAGCACCACTACGATCAGGATGATAGCTATTGATCAATCGGGTTTTAATGAAAGTAGGTATAGATTCCTGTTCAGGATTTTTCATATCGACTACATACTCCACCCCTTGCTGACGTTTCAAAAATTCTACACAGCTTTTTCTTACAGCTGCCTCGTCTATACCTACACTTTTAATGAGATTAGTATTTAAGGAAACCTGATAATTGTCTAAACTCAGCGTTAGGTTTTGATGCCCGAATTCTTTTTCTAATTGAGCAGATAAACGTTTGCTGATCTCTTTCTCGGGCCAGATACCAGCCGGAATTTTGCGGTCTTTTAAGAATTGTGCCACCTCAGCGCCACCGTGATCTGCGGTTAGAAAAAGCGTATAATTCCCTTTACCAACTCGATTGTCTAAAAATGTAAAAAAGGAAGCCAGGTCTTTGTCCAAACGCAAAAACGTATCCTCAACCTCTATCGATTTAGGCCCGAAGTCATGACCCACATAATCCGTTGAAGAGCAAGATACCGCCAAAAAATCGGTCTCGTTATCTGTACCCATTTCTTCATTGCTGATGATTGCCTTCGCCAAATCTAAGGTCAGCGTATTTCCGTATGGGGTAGTGCGAATAACTCCTAAATCTTTACTAAACAGCTGAGAGGTTTTGACCGGGAAAATCGGGGCTGAAGTTCCTTTAATCTTACGCTCATACGAATTACTATCGGGTAGGCTTTCGGTGTACGTTTCAATTGGATAGAGTGTCTTCCAATCCTGACTCAAATACTTTTCAGGCAGTTTTTGTGCATTGAAGTTTTTTAACCATTGAGGCAAATCCTTCATGTAAAAAGTAGAACTTATCCAATTGCCAGTTGCGTCGTCAAACCAATATGCTGCATCGGCCGTGTGACCTGCGGGCAGAATACCGCCTCTATCTTTCAAAGCAATACCAATTACTTTCGATTTTGAATTGCTGGCAATTTTCAGCTCATCGGTTACGGTGGTGGTTAATAAATTTCGGGGCGACATTTTACCCGCTTTGGCTGATCCTCCAACAGATTGAACTGAACTATCTGCCACACAATACATCGACTTACCGGTAGATTGGATAATAAAATCGTTCTCCGTTATACCATGAATAGCTGGTATTGAACCTGTATACACCGTTGTATGTCCGGGAGCTGTTACCGTTGCAGCATACGGAATCTGCGTGTTGTCGCATGAAAAACCCTCGTTCAACAACCTTTTAAATCCAGCATCACCAAAACGGTTGTAAAATCTAAATAAATAGTCCCAACGCATTTGATCGACCACCAAACCTACTACCAGTTTTGGTCTCTGTAGGCTAACAGTAGTTGTTGGATTAATTTTTTGTTGTGCATGAGTACTGCCAATACACGAAACCAAAACCAGAGACCAAAAAACTTTTTTCATTGACGAAGGGTTCATAATCTGCAAATATCGATATCCTAGCCTGTATTTAAAACTTCATATTCAAAGAAAACAAGAAGTTTCTGGTGGCCTGAGGGAAATAAGCATTACTTCTGGATAACTCCCCACCACTTATAGCACTAAAAGTGAAGCCATTTGTTTCGTAATATTCGTTAAACACATTATTGATTAACAAACTCATGCCGATGTTTTTGATTGCTTTTGTTTTTAATTGATAAGACAAACGCAAATCATTCACGAAAAACGCATCTAACTGGGCGTTGCTATTGGCTGTATTGTCTAAAAATTGCCTTCCCACGTATTTGCTTAATAAAGCTATTTCGGCACGATCGAAGGGTTTAAAATCTAGTTCACTACCGGCAACCACAGCCGGTGAAAAGGCAATATCGGTATTGCGATACGTAGTAGCTACTTGGGTATTGTTATCGAAATTATCGATGAAATTGGTGTAATTCTTGATCTTATTTCGACTAATTGCCACATTAGCTGCCCAAGTCAAACGTGTATTGATCTGCCATTTTCCATCCAATTCTAAACCCAATCGGTAGCTATCCGGCACGTTCTGACGGGTATAAGCCCCTACATCATTAATCTCTCCGGTTAAAATCAGTTGATTTTGATACTGCATATAATAGGCATTGGCTGTCCAGTCAAAACGATTTCTTTTTACACGATAACCCAATTCCCAATCGATAAGTCTTTCCGACTGGGGGCGGCTGCTAGGACTAGAATTTGTCAAATCCTCCCGGTTTGGCTCTTTATTCGCTACAGCTATAGATGCGTATAATTGGTCATTATCGTTTAACTGGTAGGTCACCCCTGCTTTCGGATTAAAGAAATTGAATAATAGCGCTTGTTGTAAATTTTGCGAGTTGGTATCAAAGCCAACAAATTCATGACTTACACGGCGGTATTGCAAATCGGCATAGTACGACCACAAACCACGCTGATACATGAGTTTGGCATAGCTGTTAAAATCGGTTTTGAAGCCATTATTAGTGTAATAACGCTCACGAATTTTGCTTTGAGAAGCATATTGTGCCCAAATCACTTCTCCAAAGTGGTCACCATTATACTCGTTATAAGCCCCGCCAAGTGTGAGTTCTAAGCCATCCTCGGGCTGATAGGTCAGGTTGTAGGTCATACCATAAAAATCATTATCCAACCAACGACGGCGAATCAAATCGGTTTGATTGATGGTAGTTCCACCCAATACAATGGGCGATAAGCCGTATTTTGCAAAGTCCTGATCTTTTTTGTACTCCTCGTAATAACCACGTCCATAGGTATAATGCAATGCTCCGTTTATAGATAGTTTAGGTGAAAACCGATGAGCATACAACAATTGGTAATGATCCTGGCTATAATTATCGGTTTGGTCGTCGTAGGTAAACTCATTGAAGGTTCGGTTTGTCTTTAACTTATCTTCCGGAACACCTCCCCAGGCTTGGTAGGTCTTTTCAGTTCCAGAAAATACATTGGCACGAATAAGAGTATTTTTACCATACCATGCACCGGTAAGGAAATAAGATTTCAATCGTGATGATGCTCGATCTATATAACCGTCTGAGCTAATTTTTGATAATCGACCATCAAAACTAAATTGATTATTAATTAATCCTGAACCGAAATTAACGGTGTTTTTAGACGTATTATACGAACCAAAGGTGTTATTCAGTTCGGCATAGGCTGTATCATGGCGGGTAGTAGTTTGCAAATTAATACTAGCGCCAAAAGCACCCGCACCATTGGTAGACGTACCTACTCCTCTTTGTACCTGGATGTTATCAGCGGAGGAAACAAAATCGGGTAAATTCACGAAGAAGGTACCTTGACTCTCCGGATCGTTAAAGGGAATACCATTCAAAGTAACGTTAATCCGGGTTGCATCGCTACCACGGATACGAATACCGGTATAGCCGATACCTGCCCCAGCATCAGACGAAACAACCACGCCCGGTGTCTGGTTGAGTACAAAAGGCAAATCCTGTCCAACATTATTCTTTTCAATCTCCGCCTTTGATAAGTTTCTATAAGTAGTTGCCGTTTGTTCAGATGCCCGGGTAGATTTAATCACGACCTCATCTCCAAAAAGAGCTGCCACTTTCAAATTTACCTGGATTTGAAGATCAGCGCTTACATTCAGGTTTTGACTAAACGTTTCGTAACCCACAAAACTTACTTTCAGTTTGTAATTACCGGCTGGCAAATTCTTGAAACTAAAAACTCCCTCACTGTTGGTTTGAATAGATTGCCCGTTACTTAAAAGCACGGTGGCTCCACTCAAAACCTGCTGGTTTCGCGAATCTTGTACTTTACCGCCAATACTAAACTGCGCCCAAGCTACAACGGGCAATACCATCGCCATGAAGGCGATCCACATTAATTTTTTCATTTTTTTGTTTAAAATCAGTTAACAATGACTGCCTAAGGGGTTATAGCAGCATAATTTAACTTTTACCTCTCCCTACGCCGGCATTATCCGGATCAGGTGCTCGAATCAAGTTTAAATTCAAAAGTCAAAAACGCTTAAACCCTTTTAACTTTTTATTTTTACTTTATCGATGGGTATAATCTCAGCCCGTTTTTGTGTTTGCAATAAACAAGGCACCCCTATTTTTAAACGACAAAATTAGCTCAATTTTTGTTTGCAGCGTCTGATTTGTGTCAGAAATAATACTTTTGTAATTCATTAAACAACTATGCTCAGAACACATACTTGCGGAGAATTAAGCCTTAAAGATCTTGGTAAAGAAATTACCCTAACGGGATGGGTGCAAAAATCGCGTGATTTAGGCGGGATGACTTTTGTGGATATCCGCGATCGTTACGGTATCACCCAATTGGCTTTCAACGCAGATGACGATGCCGAATTGCGTGCCAAAGCTCGTGAACTGGGCCGTGAGTTTGTGATCAGTGTACGCGGAGTGGTGATAGAACGTTCGAGCAAAAACCTCAAAATCCCTACAGGAGAAATTGAGATTAAAGTGAGCAAACTGGAGATCTTAAATCCGGCGAAACTCCCACCTTTTTTAATTGAAGATGAAACTGATGGTGGTGACGATTTACGGATGAAATACCGCTATCTCGACTTACGCCGTAATCCGGTGCGCAACAATTTGGTACTACGCCATAAAATGGCTCAAGAAATACGCCGTTATTTAGATGGGCTGGATTTTATCGAGGTAGAAACCCCGGTGCTGATTAAATCCACCCCCGAAGGTGCCCGTGATTTCGTGGTTCCTAGCCGCATGAACCCGGGTGAGTTTTATGCCTTGCCACAATCGCCACAAACCTTTAAGCAATTGCTTATGGTTTCAGGTTTCGATCGGTATTTTCAAATTGTAAAATGCTTCCGTGATGAAGATTTACGAGCCGATCGTCAGCCCGAATTCACGCAGATCGACTGCGAGATGGCTTTCATTGAGCAAGAAGATATTTTAAACGTTTTCGAAGGGCTAATCAAAACCTTATTCAAAAATGTAAAAGGCATTGATTTGGGTGAAGTTCCCCGCATGCAATATGCCGATGCCATGCGCTTGTACGGATCGGATAAACCCGACACCCGTTTCGGTATGACTTTCGTTGAACTGAATGATGTGGTTAAAGGTTTTGATTTCCCGGTTTTTGACGGAGCTGAACTGGTTGTCGGGATCAATGCCAAAGGTTGTTCCGAGTACACCCGAAAGCAATTGGACGAGTTAACCGATTTCGTAAAACGCCCACAAGTGGGTGCCACTGGATTGGTGTATTGCCGTTACACTACCGATGGAACGTTAAAATCATCGGTAGATAAATTTTATAGTGAAGATGCCCTGAAAAATTGGGCTTCTGCCTTTGGTGCCGAAGCCGGCGATTTGATGTTGGTGATGGGTGGCCCTGCCGAAAAAGTGCGTAAACAATTGAACGAGCTTCGTTTGGAAATGGGTAACCGTTTAGGCCTACGCGATAAAAATACCTTTGCTCCACTTTGGGTACTCGATTTTCCTTTATTAGAGTGGAATGAAGAAAGTGGCCGCTACCATGCCATGCACCACCCCTTTACTTCACCAAAGCCGGAAGATATTTCATTGCTGGATAGCAAACCTGGAGAAGTAAGAGCCAATGCCTACGATATGGTTATCAACGGAACGGAGATTGGTGGTGGCTCCATCCGTATCCACGACCGCGAACTACAAGCTTTAATGTTTAAGCATTTGGGCTTTAGTAAAGAAGGAGCACAAAAACAATTCGGTTTCTTAATGGAAGCTTTTGAATATGGTGCCCCTCCGCATGGCGGTATTGCCTTCGGTTTCGATCGTTTGGTTTCTATTTTTGCCGGCCTGGATAGCATTCGCGACGTAATTGCTTTCCCTAAAAACAACTCTGGCCGAGATGTAATGATCGATTCTCCTTCCACAATTTCAGAAGAGCAATTGAAAGAATTGAACATCAAAACGAACCTATAAGTAACAATTTTGGTTCATAAAAAATTAAGCTCCGCTAAACGGGGCTTTTTTTATGCAGATTTTTTACATTTAACATC
>Ga0078894_10000987_pt1 | contig 20588 bp, 30 predicted proteins | sample LauGreSu1BDMLBSD_2_FD_67506 | JGI IMG/M metagenome (GOLD analysis project Ga0078894, IMG submission 67506) | Freshwater lake microbial communities from Lake Michigan, USA - Su13.BD.MLB.SD (version 4) (version 4) | ecosystem: Environmental > Aquatic > Freshwater > Lake | place: Lake Michigan... | reverse complement strand
TTAGGTATTTTTGTTGTCTTAGAAGATAGAATGGTTAGTATTACTAATCACGTATATCACTACGATGTTAGATTGTTTGAGAGAGATTGGTATAAGATTACCAAAAGTTATGACGAAAAAACTGAAACACTTAGAATGGGTTATGAGAATGAGATCCGTTCACAAATTGTCTATTCTTTGTCGAACATTTTAGATAAAATAACTGAAAAATAATTTCTATAACTATTGTTTTTTTAAAAAATAGTAGTTATATTTGTAACAGAAAAAAAGAAAACGTTCTTTGAAAAATATTTAAACCAACAAGACTGTCGAATAAGATGGGTAATTTTTCATCACTAAAGGACCTGACCCTTAGAACTTCGGATAGTTGCGCAAATAATACGAAGGCTGGGAGGAAAGATATAATCGATAAGGATTAAGAATCTAATCGAAAAGAATCGAGTACAGACCTCTTAAAGTTGATAAAGACTAAGACTACAGAGTAAAGGTGTTCGTTAGAATTGTTGGTTTTTTAATTACTAGCCCCCCTAACCTCTCACTGTGGATGCCTAAGTCACTAGGGTAATATGATAGTGGTGTCAGACAATACGAGTAAGGACTACATGAGGATTGTCTGGTTGTAGTATAAAGATAATCAGAATGGGGTTAATAAAGGGGGTATGGTGCGTTAGTTTAGCCTGGTTAGAATGCTGCCCTGTCACGGCAGAGGTCATGGGTTCGAATCCCATACGCACCGCAAACCGCTGCCATCGTCTATCGGTTAGGACCTATGGTTTTCATCCATAAAAGCGGGGTTCGATTCCCCGTGGCAGTACAAAGATCGGAGTAATTAACCGATCCTAACAAGGAGACGTATCATATATCTCAGAGAAATTTGGTACCAGTAATTTCTTATATGTCTAATTGATTAACTACTTATGGTGTAAATTGGTTTGCACATCGGTTACTAAGGCCGAAGGGGTATAGGTTCGAGTCCTATGGGTAGTTCACATTGTGGGGTAGAGCAGTTGGTAGCTCGTCAGGCTCATAACCTGAAGGTCGGGGGTTCGAATCCCTCCCCCGCTACTAAAATAGTTCTTTGATTTATTGGTTAATACTTTTGGTCGGGTGGTGGAATTGGTAGACACGTTGGACTTAAAATCCAATGGACATTGCGTCCGTGCGGGTTCGATTCCCGCCCCGACTACAAAAGATGATAAAATGCGTAGAATGACAGACGTGGAGAGACGTGTCGCAAGGGTACACACTAAGGATAGGTATTCATTCTTTATTGTATTGATGTAATAACCCAACTCTCTAATGGTGTGTGAAGCGTTGTAGAAATACAAACTCCAGATTCCTGATAAAGTCATTCATCATCTTTTAATTTTGGTCTCGTAGCTCAGCTGGATAGAGCAACTGCCTTCTAAGCAGTAGGTCCCAGGTTCGAATCCTGGCGGGATCACTAATGAGTAAGTGATACTCAGTAAGATTGGTCACATTCTTTAAAAAAGTGATGGTAGTGAAAAAGTCCTCGACCTTAATGGGGGATCGATTCAGGTAAAAGGTAGCAAGATCCTGCACCTCTGACGTATAGGATTGACAGGTTTTTATGTGGTAAGACACTAATGAAAAAGACTTATTGAAGGAGGACCGTATAGTCTAAGATATCAGTAAGGGATATGGTTATCGAAACAGAGAGAGAAACCCGTTAAAATCTACTCACTGTAATCTCAGGTGAGGAACATCGGTCCCTTAGCTCATTCGGTTAGAGCAACTGACTCATAATCAGTAGGTGGTTGGTTCGATCCCAACAGGGACCACATAGTAAGATATTGATAGTGGTTTTCCCCATTCAACGGATGTCGACAATCCAGAGTGGAATCGGAATTCAGCACCCTCTGCCGGGGCCCTGATAAAACTCAGAAGAAGCGGTTAAGATTGGAGCGAGAAGGGTACTCCATCACTATCAACAATATTTAGTCAGGTGGAACTTTGGTCCAGGTGTGGTTCGATCCCACACTTTACTGAGAAGTAAGAGCAACTAAGGGCAACACAGGTTCGAATCCTGTCCTGACTACTAAAGACCCCACGATTGGCAGACGTATCCGACTGTCATGGTGTGTGAACCTGACTTGAAGGCTTCAAGGCTATGGGGGAGGCTACACAGGTTAGATAAGGATTCCTCATTATGGATTGAGAGGGTAAGGGGCTTTAATTAGTCGTGTTGTAATCCACAAGTTGTAAGAATACTGAACAATCTTACAATATACGCTCACACTTCCGAGCGAGACTCACCACGTAACTTTGGGGGTAGGGTGAAGATGTTCTGAGGAAATGGTGAAAAGAGTACCTGTGTCGAAGCCGTAAGGTGGATGGGTATGTTGACAGACGGACCAAAGTACAATAGACCCACCGTGGATGGTTACTATGGGCTAACGAATCTTAGTCGTATCGGTGTGGGATACTATGACGCCAAACTATATTAAAAACTAAAGGGTTCTCCTCAAAGGCGGAGGGATGATTTCAGAACCTTTTTATAGTCAGGTGGTGTAAGTAGCACAACTTCCGACAAGGGAAGGAGGTTATATGGGTTCGAATCCTGTCCTGATTGCAAACACATAAACTCAAGTACCCATACCGCTGACGGTGGGCTAAGTAAGATACAATTTCGTACTGCGGGAAGTAGAATGCTTGAGAGTGTGTTTATAGTCAGGAGTGTAATGAGGCGCGGTGCCGAATCCCGTAAAAAGGTTGCTCATTGTAGGTTCGAATCCTACCCTGACTACAAAATCCTGCCTAATCACAGAAGCATAAGCAGAATGACACATGGGTGGTTGACACTTCGGAAAGACGAGAATTTTTACTAACTAAAAAAAATAAAAATGGAAGAATTTCAAGAAGAAAAAAGATTTGTAAAGAAGATTATTTATTGGGTTATTGGATTAACGTTGATCTTATCTACCGCTGGTTACGTAGTAAATAAAGTACGTGAAGTTACTAAAATTGATACTGCGGTAATACATTATGAAGAGTACCAAGAAATTTATAATACTTGTGTTAAGATAAACACAGATATTTGTAACATGAAGGATGTTCCAGAAACAGATCCTATGTTCAGTCAGTTCAGTAAGGAGCAAAGAATTTTGGCTTTGAAAACAAATCTTAACCGATGGGTTGAAGAATACAATGCTAAGTCAAAGATGTGGGGCAGATCATTGTGGAAGTCAAGTAGTTTACCATATCAATTAAGTAATCAAGAGTTTAACTGTAACAATTAAAAAAATGAAAAAATTATTAGCAATTTTAGTATTGATGTTTACGATAACATCATGTCAACAAGAATTAGAGAACACTTCTGCTTTAGACGAACAAAAGAAAACAGAAGCCAATCAAAGAGACCTAAATGCGATTCAACCAGCACCAAAAATATCGTGGTCATTGGAGAGGGATAACTTGATCAAAAGATTTAAGTTACAAAACGATAGAACGATTTCATTTTATATGTATGTATTCGTAGAAGGTGTGGGTGAACCTATTGGTTATTATCAAGTTAATAAGGTATCTTCAGTCAACTCACAACTTACTAATACAGAACAAATTGTAACTTACACATCACCTCATTCTGGTGACGGATGGGGTCAACACGTATTACCAAGTCCTGCGGAAGACGGTTCATATGGAACAAACGGGGATGCAGTATTTGGATTTACGCCAGAAGATATATATATTGAACACAATATGCACTATATGGTGTCTACGGTACCACTATCATTCTCAAAACCAGTTAATAGATTAACTATCATTAACGTTGAGACTGAGAAAGAGTTGAAAGTAATGATGGATAAGATCCGATAAAAATCTATTAGTCAGGTGGCGGAATGGTAGACGCTTGAATAAAGGTTAATAGTAAAGATAACATTGAGTAACCTCGAAATACCCGTAAAGTTCAGCTCATAAGTTATCATACAGGTTCGAATCCTGTCCTGACTACAAATAATAAAATTATGGGAGAAATATTTGATACAGAAATTTTAGATAAGGCAATGTGGAATATTTACCAAACTATGAAAGATGACAACTTCCAATTTGATGGATACTCAATTGAAGATAAACACATGATGATAAATTCTACACTACCATATTTTGAAAATATTGAAGAATATGAGATTTGTCAAGAATTAAAAAATAAAATTATGGAAAACTTGAATATATCTGATGTTAGTGGTAGTTTATACGAATTTACTATGACCAATAAAAATGGAAAAGTTACAAAATCAACAATACCTTGTGATGATTGGATACAAGCGAACAGAGTTAAGACAGAATTACTTAAAAGTAAGAATTTGATAAAAGTTGATTTTGAGACAGTACAAATTACTTATAACTAATGTATAGGGGAAATTTTATAGTCAGGTGGTGTAATTGGTAACACGTTCCTAATTTAATATGGTGTATACCAGGTTTAGTACAGGTTCGAATCCTGTCCTGACTACAAATAATAAAATTATGGGTAAAAAAGTAGGTGACAAAGTTGTGTTCAGAAATGGTGGTATATATGATCACCAGACTAATAAAATGGATGACCCAAATAGTAGAGGTATTAGGGTGGATACAATTACAAAAGTAATGTCTCATGGTATCAAAACAAAAAACAACGGATATATTAACAATAAAAGAATAGTGAGTTATGAGAATGGCTAAGGCACCACAGGAACATGTGGACAGACTAAGACGTTGGATGCAATTCAACGATGAGTTATGTAAGATTGACCAAACAAATCAATTTGAATGGGACGAATTTAAAAAGGATTGGGGTGATGAAGAGGATTTCTCTAAAATCATAAAACATTGTGAGGATGGTAACGAGTTTAGTTGGGAATATTACATGGATTATTACCAAAGATATATTTCCTATATTCATATGAGAGTCATATTTGGGTTTGAAGTATTAGTCGATAATGTATGTGATCCTGATTTAGACTACTTAGATTTTAAACCAGAACTTAAAAAAATGATGGAACAAGATGTTGACACTGTGGAGAACAATTAAGAGTATTTTTGTTAATGACGCACATCAGATTATATCTGAGAGAGGTAAACAAATACTTAGTGAGGAAGAAGAATGGAATAACTATAACCCATATTGTCCCATATGTCAGTCTTGTGGGGTAGATGGTTGTTGTTCTGCAATTAGTTGTCAGTTACATCCTGATGGTTCACATTGTGAAACATATAAAAAAGATTTAAAATTTGCATATAAACTAAATAAAAAGTTTTTTGAACATATATACGATAATTTACCTGAAGACTTAAAAGAAAAATATGATAAGATTTGGGATGAAGAGTGGGATGTAATTTACGATAATAAAAATAAAAAAAAAGAAAATGAGTAGTAATAAAAAATTTGTAGAAGTTTGTGTAGGTATCGGAATGAATCAGTTTTTTCCTGAATACGCATTAATAGAAATACCTAATGATGAGGTAGAAGAAGTTAAGGAAAAAAAGGTGAGGAAAACTAAAAAGAAAGAAGAAAGTAAATAATTTTAAACATAAGGTGATTTTTAATCACCTTTTTTTTTGTTTTTATAAAATATTTTTACTACATTTGTTCTTTAATAATATTATATGAGAAAGTCAAATTATAGTTTCACTGTTGATGGTAATGAGTTAAAGATTATCGATGAGTGGTATGGTAATTTTATGTCGGTAACGAATAACTTTGAAAATGTCCTAACTGAGATAAGAGAAGTAGTTGGTGAAAGTATTGTTGCTATGAATATAATTTATAGAGATACTGAGGGTGTATGGGATAGAGTTACTGCCGATTGGAATGGTGAGGAATGTGTAAATGTAAATTTTTAATTATGCCAAAGATATATGAAGTAGGTGGTTGTGTAAGAGATGAATTGATGGGTGTGGAAACAAACGACATCGATTTTACATTTGTCTTAGACAATTTGAATCGAACCGTAGAGGAAGGATTCCAAATAATGACTGATTGGTTATTACATAAGGAATTTACTATTTTCTTAAGTACACCTGACTGTTTTACTATTAGGGCAAAGTTCCCTAAAGATCACTTCCACTCTGGATTGGTTGCCGATTTTGTATTGGCTAGAAAAGAAGTTGGGTACAAAGAAGGTACGAGACAACCTATTTTAGAATTGGGTACTTTAGAAGATGATTTAGTTCGTAGAGACTTTACATTAAACGCATTGGCAAAAGATGAGAACGGTGCGATTATAGATTTGTTCGATGGTATTTGGGCATTGGAAAATAAAATACTTTTAACACCATTGGACGCAAAGGTAACTATGTTAGATGATCCGTTAAGATTGATTAGAGCATTTAGATTTTCAATAACCAAAGGGTTTGAGATATCACCTAGAATTTGGGAAACATGTTTGATGGATAGTGTTGTAGAGAAATTAGAGTTGGTGGTATCGAAAGAAAGAATCAGAGAAGAACTTCTAAAGATGTTAAAACACGATACATTAAAATCTTTAGAGTTGTTCACTAGAATAAAAAAAGTTAACCCTAAGATTTTAGATATTATGTTTGGTGGTGAACTGTGGTTAAAACCTACATTTGAAAAATAAAATATGTTAGATTTACTTAAAAAATATGAAGAAGATGGATTGTTATATAGACAATCTCATCAGACATTGGATTTGGATATTTGGAATTATTCTGAAAAGGTTCAATACGATGGGTTATGGGACGAAATCACTTTAATGTGTCGTGGGTTAGTTACAAACTCTAATGGAGATATTGTGGCTAAACCATTCCGTAAGTTCTTTAATATTGAAGAAGGTAAACATACACCTACAGAACAGTTTACAGTATATGAAAAGATGGATGGTTCTTTGGGTATATTATTTTATTACAAAGGTGAATGGGTATTCGCCACCAGAGGTTCATTTACTTCTGAACAATCAGTCAAAGGGTTTGAAATGTTAAAGAAGTATGATTATGAAAAATTACATAAAGATTACACATATCTTTTTGAGATAATATATGAAGAGAATCGTATTGTGGTTAAGTACTCATTTGAGGATTTGGTTCTATTAGGAATGGTAGAGACTAAGACTGGGTATGAGGTTGATTTACATAATGATGATAACGATATCAGGTTAAAAAATTTAATATCTAATATTGGATTTAAGGTAGTAAAACAATACGATGGTATAAAAGACTATTCACTATTAAAAGGTATGATAGGTGACGATGAAGAAGGTTTCGTTGTCCGTTTTTCTAATGGTGATAGAATGAAAGTTAAGGGAGAGGAGTATCTTCGTTTACATAAGATAATGACTAACGTATCTACCACATCAGTATGGGAGATGTTAAGTGAGGGTAAAGATGTGTTGGAGTTATTGAAAGATGTACCTGACGAATTTTATAGTAAAATTAAAATGTATGTGAGTACTTTAAATTACGGATATTATCAGTACTGGAACCAATTAGGTAAGACATATGATTACTTCCGATTTGGTAAGTACGGTGATATAGAAGTAGAACCTACAAAAAAAGAATTTGCGGAACATATTAAAGATAAACATCCTATCGCTAAGGCAATATTATTTGCTATGTGGGATGGTAAAGATTATGATAAAATTATTTGGAAAGCATTAAAACCTGAATATAAAAAATTATGAATAAGACAATTTGGAAATACAGTACTGTTGAACATGGTTTTAGAACTAACTTTGGTATTTTTATGCCGAAAGGTGCGGAGATTCTAACAGTACAGAGGGATGAAAAAAACAATCACCCAACTATATGGGTATTAGTTGATCCTGAACAGGAAAAAGAAGAAAGGTTCTTTGAACTATTCGGCACTGGTCATGAAATTACTTTTGATATGGGGATAGAGAGAAAATATATTGGGACATATCAATATCAAAACGGGGAGTTTGTGGGACATATTTTTGAACGATTAAATTAAAACTGATGATAAATAATATAGAACTTATTAAGGAATTACTTAACTTCGAAAGAGAGGGTGACTTTTACATGTTATATGTATTTAAAAGAAAGAAAGATCAACCAGAAGGTGAAAGGGATAACCACCAATCTGTTCGAACAATTAAAAGTTATTGTGTTGATAGTATTGAGTATCTAGATAAAAGATATGATGAGATTAAACAATTATGTGAGATGTTTAAGGCTAGGGCATATATTCATGTTCAGAAACAGAATCACTACGATGTTTCATTAAACATGATGGTTGCGTTAGCACAAAGAATACAAGATGGTAATCATAAACAACTGGGGTTATTTGATTCAGTAGTTGGGCAAATAAAGACACATGAGAAACGTTGGATTGTCGATATTGATACTAAAGACGAAGAAGCAGTAACTAAGATTGCAAGACTTGTCGATAGTTTACGACCAGAAGGAAGTAAAATCGAGGCAGTAATCCCTACTAAAAATGGTTATCATTTAATCACTTCACGATTTGATGTGTTGAATTTTAATAAGATGATGTCCCTTCAAGGATACGTTCCTGATATTCAAAAAAAGAACCCAACACTACTTTATTTACCAAATAGTTTGGATAATTAAAAAATATTTTATATATTTGTCGAATGAAAATAGTATTAGAGAAAAATCAAAATTTGTTTTTTACTAGTGACACACATTACAGTCACTCAAACATTTGTTCATCTACCACTAATTGGGTGGGTGCTGAGAATTTAACACGTAAGTTTAGTTCTTTAGATTTAATGAATGATTGTTTAGTTGAGAACATTAACCTTTCTGTTGGTGAGAATGATATTTTAATCCATTTAGGTGATTGGAGTTTTGGTGGGTTTGATAAAATTTCTGAATTTAGAAATCGAATAAACTGTAAAAACATTCACTTAACTTATGGTAATCACGATCACCACATTAGAAAGAACAAAGAAGGTATACAGTCTTTATTTAGTTCTACACAAGATTATCTATTTTTAGATATTCGTCGCCCATCAAAAGAGGGTAAAGGTACTATGGATAAATACTCATTTGTATGTATGCATTACCCTATTGCATCTTGGGACAGTATGAATGATGGAGTAATTCATTTACACGGTCACGTACATTTACCACCACATTTGAGATTGGGTGATGGTAAATCATTGGACGTTGGTGTAGATGGTAACCACCTATACCCAAATTCATTGGACAGTATTTTAAATATTATGAAAGATCAACCAGTAAAGAAATTGACTTTACCTAAGGATCATCACGAAAAAAGAGTATAATTTTAAAACAAATAATATGAGTGATAACAATTCATCTAGCGGTGTAGGAATTGGTATGGTACTATTCCTAATTTTCTTAACTTTAAAACTGACAAATACTATCGATTGGAGTTGGTGGTGGGTTACTAGTCCATTGTGGATACCAATACTACTATTCTTTATAATCGCAATCATTATTGCATTAATTTTTAACAAATGATGGAAAAGGTTTTATATATTGTAAGAGGTGTACCTGGTTCAGGTAAATCTACATTTGCTAAAAGATTAGTGGAACACGATTTTTTAGTTTGTGAAGCGGATAAATATTTTATCGATAAGGAGACTGGGGAATATAATTTTGATATTACTAAAATCAAAGATGCACATAAATTCTGTCAAGATACAGTTGAAATGTACATGAAGGATTCAACAGTTAATGATAACTTCTATAGAGAGATTGTAGTATCAAATACATTCACTCAGGAATGGGAAATGGAACCTTACTTTGAATTGGCAAATAAGTATGGGTATACAGTTTTTACTGTGATTGTTGAAAACAGGCACGGAGGAGTAAACGAACATGGAGTTCCAGATGATAAGATACAAATAATGAAAGATAGATTTCAGATAAAGTTATAAAGACTTTACTAAATTATAAAATATACTAAAATTAAATAAAAAAATATTATGAGTAAAGTTGAATTAGGAAAGAGTGTAACTGTCCATTACACAGGAAGACTAGAGGACGGAACAGTATTTGATTCTTCATTAAATGAGGGAAGAGAACCACTAAGAGCAATTTTGGGGCAAGGTAATTTGATTCCTGGTTTTGAAAAAGGTATTTTAGATGCCAATGTTGGGGATAAAGTTATAGTAGAAATTGAACCTTCAGATGCGTATGGGGAATATTTGGATGGTTTAGTAACTACTTTAGAAAGAAGTAGATTTCCTGAAGGTATTAATATTGGTGATGTATTACAGTCTGAAAGTGAAAGAGGTGTTATGGTTGTTACTGTAACTAATATTACTGAAGAAGGTGTTACAATTGACGCTAATCACCCTATGGCTGGTAAAAAACTAATCTTTGATATTGAAATTCTTAACGTAGAATAATATTATTGAGGGTATTGACATTATGGTTTTTTTTCATTAATATTATAAAAAATTATTAATTATTATGAAAAACATTAAAAAAGTGTCACAAAAGGCAGTTAAAAACAGAGAAGAGGCGTTACTATCACTATTCGGTCCCTCTAAAACAAATGTACCTACAGAGTCATTAAGTTACATTAGAAAAAATCCTAAAAGATTTGTTCAGAAGATTACTGAAATTTATGGACTTAACTCTGTGGTTAAGTGGGTTGGTGAGAAAGCGTAATTTCTCTTAAATTTTTGTTTGTTGAGGGGTGCATTTGTACCCCTCTTCATATTTATAGGAATAATAAAAATAAATAAATAAAGATATGAACTTTGAAGAAATTTTAAAATCCGAAAAACCAGTGTTGGTAGATTTTTGGGCGGCTTGGTGCGGACCATGTAAGATGATGAATCCTGTTTTAGAACAGGTTAAAAATAAAAACAGTAATTTAGAGGTGGTAAAAATTAATGTTGATGAGGAGAGAGATCTGGCAATAAAGTATCAGATTAGAAGTATCCCAACATTGGTATTGTTCAAAGAAGGTAAACCAATATGGAGGAATAGTGGTGTACTAAATGAACAAATGTTAACCGATAAAATTAAAGATGTGTTACTTTAAAATAAAACCCACAATTGTGGGTTTTTTTATTTTATAGAATATTTATACTATAATAACAATAATAGAGTTTTTTTGTATGAGTAAATTAATACAAAAAATTATGAAAATTTTTAAGGACATTCTAACTGAGAAAGGTATATACTCTCAAAGTAGAATTTATTTATTGTGGGCAATAATTGCCTACTATGTAACATTGGGAATATTACTTGCGGCTGGTATGAATAAGACTACTCAGTTGGATATAGAAAAGTTCAGAATTATTATTGACGCATTAGAATATGCAATGGTTCTATTTGCGGGATACACATTTGGTGGTAAATTTTTAGGTGTTATTAAAACAATTGGTACACACAGAAAAGAAGATAAAAAAGACGAATTAGAAGGATAATATGAAAATTAGGTTAACTGAAAGTCAATATAAAAGATTAATAAAAGAAGATGATAAATCATTTTTGGATGGTGATATAGATTTTATGAATATTGATAATAAAGTTACACCTGTGGTATCAAAAATATATATGGTTTTGAAAAATAAAAATTTCGAACCGAGTAATGAATACCTTAGAATGAAAAACCCCATAGAGTCGGTAACATTTAGAAAGATTGCAGAAGAATTAAGAACTTTGACTGGGTATGAAAACGATGAAATAATACTACTTACACATAATTATAGTACTGTCTTATGGGAAAATATTAAAAATACTGACGATTGGAAATCTTTGGTGGGGTTACCTTTAGAATATTACGGTAAAATGAATCTCCCATACTCAGTAAACTGGTCGGGATATGTAGGTGGTTATGGTAATGGTAGTGTGTCTACATATGCTTCTAGTTATCTAGATTTTGAAGAAAAGATAGATGAAGGTCAAGTTGAAATAGAATATGACAATGGTGAAATCGATTATGATGATCGAGATATCCAATGGGAAAGAAATTATGATTATGATTATGACAATCTAAGTGAAATAGATTTTGATTTAGATATCATAACTTTTAATGGGTAAATATGAAAATTAAATTAAGTGAGACACAATACAACAGACTACTTACCGAAAATAAAAATTACGGTAGGTTAGGTAGCACTTTCGAACCATATATGATTAGGACATTTAAGTTAATAAGTAAAAAAAACTTATCTGATAGTGAGGTAAAAAAATTAATTAAAGAAGATTTAGATTTAAATGAACACGAAACTAATATCCTATTCTATAATTATAAAAATAAATTCCAGTCATTACCCATTTCTGAATATGATAATCTAATCGGAGAACCAATAGAATTTGTTGGAACTTATACTATAAGGACTTATATACCAACAATAATAAGTTGTAGGACATATATTGATGGATTTGTAGAAGTTACTGCAACTTCACCTGAAGACGCTATTAATCAAGTTGAGAATGGTAATTATGAAAAAATGTATCTAAATAGTAATTCCCCAGATTATCAGGATCCTGACTTAGATTATGATTTACCTTCAGATGCAGAAATAATGGAAGATATGGTATTAGATGCGGTGAGAGACATTGATTGGGACGATGAGGAAGAAATAGAAGATAGAGTAAAATTGAAAATATGAAAATAATTATCAGTGAAAGTCAATATAAAAAAGTTTTACTAAGGGAGTTTGGTGAAACTGTAGATGATCCTAAGAAATGGTATAGAATGATACTTAAATGGGTTGATAACGATCCTAAAAGATTGAGTTTTGAGAGTAAGGAATATGAAACTATTGCCTATGATGATAAAGGTATCTATTTAGGATATTATGATAAAGAAGGTGAATATGGTTTTGTTGTTACCGAATATGGTATAGGTATGGATGATTATACCGATGAAGAAATACTTGATGAAGAAGAAGGTGGGGGTGGAGATGCACCAGCAGGTGCTTCTTCTACTGTTTGGCCTTTAACTGATGTAGGTAGAGGTCCTGCGAACCCTATAGACAGTTCACCTTGGGGAGTGAGTCCGAATAGAGGGCCCGCAAACCAACTTACCTAATTAATTTCCTCCGTTATTCTGTGTGTTCGCTTGTGTAGTTTGTGTACTACTTTGGTTTGTCGCTGGTTTAGCAACTGGTTTCTTGTTTTTTTTACAACCGCATCCCATAATTTAAGATTTAAAGATTTGTTATTATAGTATAAATATCTATAAAAAAATTAAATTGTAAAGAATTCTTTAAAAAATAATGTTTTAAATTTGGTGGTTTGGGATTTTATGTATATATTTGTATAAAATTTCATACTATGAACACAGATTTTCTGAAAGACGTTTTATCAATACCATCTATTTCGGGTGACGAAAGTATGGTTAGAGATTATATTATAAACTTCGCAAACGAAAGAAACATTGAACACTATGTGGATTCTAAAGGTAATCTTTATTTAACTAAAGGTTTATTAGAGTCTGAAGAATATTACCCTTGTGTTGTTTCACACATAGACACGGTTCACAGAAGTCACAGAGAACTAATCCAAAATAAACAAAGATTAATTATCGAATCATCCGTTTATAATGAGGGGGATGTTGATGAATTTGTAACACTTACCGCAAAACATCCTGACACTAAAAAACAAACAGGTATTGGTGGTGATGACAAGTGTGGTGTGTATGTTTGTTTAGAATTATTCGATAGATTTGATAAACTCAAAGGTGCCTTCTTCGTAGAGGAAGAAATTGGTATGTTAGGTTCTAGAGTTGCGGACGATAAATTCTTTGAAAATGTAGGTTACGCAACACAGTTCGATGCACCATCTTCTAATTGGATTACTGAGATTTGTAGTGGTGTTAAGATATTTGACGATAACTTTAAAAATGAAATTAAAGAAGTACTTAGTGAATCTGGTTATACTAAATTTAGTAATGATCCTTTTACTGATGTAAATCAATTGTCTAAAAAATATGACTTCAACTGTTTAAACTTAGGTTGTGGTTATTACAAACAACATACTGATCAAGAGTATGTAATTGTTAGTGAAGTTTACGATTCTTTAGAGGCGGGTGTTAAGTTATTGACTAAGTTGGGTAATAAAAAATATGTCCACACCAAAGAGGAACCAAAAGGTATTTTAAATGAGACTTATTCGTATGGTGCATATACTTACACTTTCGATGACGATATTGAGGATATGGATGAGTTTGATGAATTAGGTGATAGTGTAACTGAAATGGTAATTACTATGTTTATGGAAGGTGTTGGTGAGAAAGAAATTAGAGAAGAAGTTAGTAATTACCTAAGAAACATTTATTAATATTATGTGGGACTTTGATTTTGATGAGATAGATAGAGGTAAGTTGAAAATGTATAGTTTAATTGCAATTATATCATTTTTCAGTATTATCGCAATTTTTTTGATTTTCCCAATTATTTTCTATATAATTGTGTTCTTAGGTATAATCATACCATCTTACTATTTGTATAAGTTTTTTAAAAATAAATAATATGAAAAGTGATATTCTAAAACAAACAGATCTTGTTGAAAGAATCTTAGGTGATCTTTCTAAATACGGTGAAATACCTAACAAAGGTTTTCTATCTGGTGGGGCAGTTGCAAACACCATAATGAATTATATTTTCTCAGGAGAATACCCTATTAATGATTTAGATATCTTCATAGAACAACCTTGGGATAGACCTACACCACAGTCTTGGACACCATTAAGAACTAACAGTTTAGTTGTTGAGGGAGACGGATATATGGTAACTAAACTATCCTATGATCACGGTTCTAATTACCACATATTATCAGTAGAAAGAGATGGTTATTTAAATAATATTTATGTTAGTTCGGTAGAAAAAAGAGAGGACACTATAGACTATAAGTATATTTTGAATGGATTCGACTTTAACTGTTGTCAAGTTGGTATTAATTTGGAAAACAACACTTTAGTGTATACTGAAAGTTTTGTTAACTTTTTGAATACGCAACAATTAGAAGTTACTGCCATATACACACCAGCACATACTGCAATAAGACTCTTTAAAAAGTTAGACGAATTAAAATGTTATTGTAATGTAGATGAATCTATGGAGTTGTTGTCTCAACCCCTAATTATGGAGAATATCATACATTTGAGTCCTAGACATTTTGGATTTTATTTTAGTACAAAATATAAAGAAATGTATTTTAAGTACTATACAAAAATTAAGGAGTACTTCAAATTAACAAAGTATTTCGATCATAAAAAATCCATATGGTTGGAAAGAAATAATGTTAAATCTAATGAAGAAAACGCTAACCACGTTGTTAATTGGTTAAACCCTAATTCAGTTATACCACAATCAATTTTAGAACATTGGGCGAAACTTAATGATGTGATGTGGACACTATCACCAAAGAAGTATGGTAAAACAGACGATAAGGTTAACAAAGTGTTGGAGCGTATAAGTTATAATCCTTTAACCTTTATAAATGCCTTTAATATTGTGAAAGGTAAGACTAATAAAAAATTGAAGTCTAAAGCAGAGAAAATTATTTTAGGTGATTATTTTTTATGTAAGGTTATTTCATTAGTTGACAGTGGGTTCTACGATTGTGACTTTGATGATTCACATGTGAAAGAAATAGAATCCTTTTTAGATAAAGAAAGGTGGTTAGTTAAACACATAACCAAAAATAAGATTAACCTACAAAACTCATTAAGTTTAATTAGAGAGGTTAAGAAAGTTTACAATAATGAGGGAGATTGGGTTTCTGAATTAGTTGCAAATTTTGTTACATCGGCAAACAAGTTCTATAAAATAAACTACGATTCTATTGTTGAGGGTATTAAAAAAGAAAAGGAAAAGTATTGTGTCAATTTATTTGAACCAGTAGAATTCAATGATTTTGTTTTACCTGAAGGAGTTAAGATTAAAGAATTAATTACTGAATTAGATTTACAATGGGGTGGTAAAAGACTAAAGAATTGTATGAATAATCCGGGACAAGATTACAAAGGTAAAATCCAAAAAGGTAAGGTTAAAGTATTTGTGATTATGACACAGAATAATATGTCTGGTTTAGAATTACATTTATTAGAGGATTCAGTTTATAAACAAATACAATTACTATCTTACTGTAATAAAGAAACTAGTGAATATCATAAAATAATTGCAAATATGTTTGTAAATTATTTGAATATGTCTCACCTAAAGAAAACTTACGAACAAAGAATTAATAATTTTATAACTATTGATTTAATGAATAGAGGGTTATTAGTTTCTGTTAAAGATGAAGATACAAAAAATAATACCACTAGTTTTGGTCTTGGGTTGGCACTAGAAGATGTCCATCAATATGAAGAAGAAGTTCCGAGATTTAGAAATGAGAATCTTAATCACAATGCAATAAGAGAGGAAGTTCTTTTAGAAGGTGTACAAAGACTCGGTAGACTTGTAAATATTAATGGAGATGATGTAGAAGAACCCATCATTGATCCATATGAAGAAGAACACGGTGTTGATGTGTATGAGTCAGAACAAGATAATAGTTACGATATGTAAATAGTTTTCCCATCTTCCAGATATTTATATTTAAATTATGGTGAGATGGGAACTAAGGAAAAAAAAGGGTGTGTCCTATTCTATCTTGGTAAGACCAAAGAAGATGAATTGATGTCTAATTTTGATAAAATTTACGACTTATATAAATGTTTGGCACTTAAAAAAGGATTTTTAGGTGATATAAAATTTGTTGAGTCCTTAGAAAATATTTACGTTTATGTAAAGATTTCTTAATTAGATTCTACTGAATTGGTTACATTTAACGATTTATTAATTTCGTATAAACCAACTCTGTCTTCACCAACTATTTTAAGATTATCAATAATCTCTTTGAATTTATTTTCCTCTTCTCTTTGTTCAGTAACAAACCATTGTAAAAAGTTTTCTGTGGTGTAATCACCAACTTCTTTACATTTACTAATCACTTTATTAATTGAATTAGTGACTTTTCTTTCATTAGATAAAGACATTTCAAATAAATAAAGTATATTGAATTCTAATTCAGTCTCATCTAAGTAGTTAAAGTTTGGTACTATAGGTTCAGATTCTTGTTCTAAAATGTATTCAAACAACTTTAACATATGTTCTCTTTCCTCATTAGATTGATTTAGAAAGAATTTTGATATCCCATAATAGTTGTTTTCACTGAATTTTTTGGCTAGTCTTAAATAAAAATACGATGCAGTATTTTCTAACCATATTTGTTCGTTTAATAACGATAAAACTTCTTCATTCATAAATTTAATTTATTTCGTCTCTTTTTTTCTGATTATATATTGCCCTAATTTTTTGGGCTCTTTTAGTGACGGATCTTTTTTCAAATTCCTGTCTGTCTTTACATTCTTTTGCAATTTTAGTTTTAATGAACTTACCTTTAAGTTCCTTCAGACCCCTTTCAATATTACCGTTTTTAATTTCTACTTTTAACATTTCTATTTTTTATTATTAAATATGGTTTATTTACCTAAAAATTAATATTTATTATAATAAAGTAAAGGTAATAAATGTATTTTAGAGAAATTATAAAAGAAGATACTGATAACGTGATGGGTGTGAAAAGAATTTTCAACACCATCCAAAAACATTTTATCAATAAATTAGAGAATAAACCCACAAAGTTATTCCCTTTCGATAGTTCTGATCCAGATAAAATAATAAACATTTATATACCTTTATATAATTTTATTAATGAATTTGTAACATCAAATCATTCTGATGTTATGGTAATATTCAATACGTTCATAGTAAAATACAATCCAGAAGGTAATTACGAAAATTTAGAAAATGTAGTTGATTTACCTGAAAATGTATTGTCCTCTATGTTTAGTCCTAAAGTAATGATTTTATCTAAATATTTTAGAACGTCACCATTTTTAATATATAAAGAACAATACACAAATTATGGTATGCCAATTTATTGGATTGAGGATGAAGAAAGTCATTTTTCGATAGGAGACTTATCTGAAATTAAAAATGCGTGTTATGAGTATGTAAAAGATAGGTATTATGATCTTTCTGAAGTTAGAGATGTTTTTGGTGATGAAACAGTTTTAAATTTTTCCTATGTCAATGATAGGTTCATACCTACATTATCTAGAGAGTCTGCCGATCAAAGGTTAGATTCTATGGGTATTGGGGGTATGTTAAATTTTTTATTAGATTATGATAGTGAAGAGAGTATAAAATTACTTACAAGATATCAAAACATACTTGATAAGTCAAAAGAAGATGTAGAAAATAATTATAAGGGTTTATTGGACGATTTAATAGAAGAAATAACCGAATATATCTTTGAAATATTATCTGAAGAATATGAAGACATGATTACCAACGATATAACAGAATTTTTAAATGAATTGGGTTATTTGGATACTGAAGGTGGTTATTATAAAATTTCAAAAATACCTAATTGGTTAGAATTTGAATGGGAGGAATTTTATGATGAACAAGCATCTGAAATGGATTATCACTATTTGTCACCTTACGAAAGATTAGATATTTATAAAGGAGAAAGTAGTAATTATTATATATTAAAAGTAGATTATTGATGAAATTTAGAAAACTAATATTAGAAAGTACGATAACACCTTTCCATAAAAGGGTTTTAAAGTTATTGAATAAAAAATTAGGTGAAGGTGAAGAACCTGAAAATGTTTGGGAAGTATTAACAAAAGAACTTAATATTGATGATATGGATGTTAAAATGGAAATTTTACATTTATATTTAAACCATTATGATGATACGGATACTTACGACAATTTAAGTGATTCTGATTTAGAGGATATTGAAGATGTTAGCGGATATGACGAAAGATTAATGGCATTGTCTTTATATTTAGATTTGCCACCAGTATTAATTTCACCATTAAATTATTCACATCACGGTTTAGAAGTTTATAAAGATTTAACTTCAGATTATGAGTATGCCGTTGGGGATGGTAGTGAAGTGGATAATGCAATGGTAAGTTATTTTGACGGTTATGTAGATGAAGTTGGTATAGATAATATAGATAGATATTTACTTGATGATTTTGTAGAATTGGAAGATTATTCTATACGACAATATGCGGAAGAAACGGCAGATTATCGAATAGACGATTTAGATGAAGATGAAGTTATTGAACAGGCAGGATACGATAAAGAAGATATAGAATCAACTATTGAAACTTTAGAAGAAAAAATTAATGACATTGAAATTGAGATAAGTGATTTAGAATCTGAGAGAGAAGATTATATTTCAGATAATGAAGATGGTGATTATAATTCAGAAATAGAAGATTTAACTCAAACTATAGACGAATTGATATCAAATAAAGAAGATTTAGAATCTCAGTTAGAGGATGAAAAAAGTAATTTAGATTCTCTTTTTGAAACTGCTAGGGAAGAATTATATGACAAAATGGTTGATGATATAATTGAGGAGGTTGAAAATGAAGGTATTGATTATTTTGTTAATAATTTAGGACATAGTTTGTCAGATGCAATTAGATGGTACGCAAACTTTGACGAAAGTGGGTTAGAACAATATTTGGCAGATAATGAAGATAGAGGGGCAACACTTGCTAGTTATGATGGTGATGAAGCAGAACAGTTTTACGATAATGAATTTTATTACATATATAGAATAGATTAAAGATTATGAAAATTAGATTAAACATAGCACAATACAGAAAGTTAATTTCTGAAATGCGATTCGATAACAAATCAACTGGATTGTTTGCCGATGAAGAACCAAAAGTAGTGAATGAGTTTGGTGAAAAAATTAAATCTTTTGTAGGTAAAAAAACAGATGAATTAAAAAACTCTTGGACTGTTTTTAAAGAGGTTGCAAAAAGAGAAAAAGGTGAAACGGTAGATTTACTTAAGGTAGTACATAAATTAATTACTGATAGTGAAAATGTTACTGAAAGAGATATAAAATTATTAAAGGCACAATCCAAAGATTTAGGTAAAATAGTTGCGGTTATGGGAATGGGTGCAGTATCTATGGCAATCCCATTATTATTAGAAAAAATATTAAACAAATACGGTATAAGTATAATGCCTTCCAGTCATTTAGAGATGGGAGAAGATGAAGAAGAAACTTTAAGTGAAAGTAAAAAGAAAAAAAATAAATTGTGTGCTAGAGGTGTAAGTGCTGCAAAATCTAAATACGATGTTTACCCTTCTGCTTATGCCAATGGTTATGCAGTTCAAGTGTGTAAAGGTAAAATCGCAGGTTTAGATGGTAAAAAAAGATGTAGTGGAAGTTACTGTAGAGGAAAAAGAAACGAGTCATATAATTTTGACGATATAGAAGTTGCAAATAGATTAGATGAGGATTTAGCAGTTTGGTTTGGCACTAAAAAGAAAAGTAAAGGTTCTAAACAACCACAAGGACCTTGGGTTAATATTTGTAGAAAAAAAGAAGGTGGTGGACATCCTGAGTGTGGTAGAGGTGATTCAGATAAAGGAGGATATCCAGTTTGTAGGGCAAAAAGTGTTGCTGCAAATATGAGTCAGTCAGCAAAAGATTCTGCGTGTAGACGTAAAAGAGAGAGAGAAAAAACAGATGGTAAATCTGGTAAAGGACAATCCCCTAGCCCAATTAAAATAAAAAATTATAAAAAGTCTAAGAAAAACGAATCGATAAACTAT
>Ga0078894_10000986_pt1 | contig 20596 bp, 18 predicted proteins | sample LauGreSu1BDMLBSD_2_FD_67506 | JGI IMG/M metagenome (GOLD analysis project Ga0078894, IMG submission 67506) | Freshwater lake microbial communities from Lake Michigan, USA - Su13.BD.MLB.SD (version 4) (version 4) | ecosystem: Environmental > Aquatic > Freshwater > Lake | place: Lake Michigan... | reverse complement strand
GTCTGATGCAGAAGGCTGAGATCTTGGCGGAGGCCGGCGTCAAGGAAGGCGAAGCTCCGGGGTCTGGTAAGCAGACTGCGAACATCGTGGCCACGTACAACAACGCGGTCACCATGCTCAACAAGAGCGCCAAGTACCAGGCGAACTCGACCTCGGGCCCGATTCAGCAGGTCATGTCCGCCATCCTGAAGGGTACGGACAAGGGAACCGTGCAGACCCGCCGCCGCGAGTACGAAGACCAGCAGGTCATCGTAGCTCAGAACATCCCCGACGAAGAGGGCGGGACCAAGAAGACTGACTTCGAGAAGGCTATGCCCTACCTCATCTACGGCGTGACCGGTGCCGTGGTGCTGGGTGCGGCCTTCTGGGCGTGGGGCCGGTACCGCAGCGCGTCGAAGCAGAACCCTTCCCTCATCTCCAATCCCTCCGCTCCTGGACGCACTGACTCGGAGCCTGAAGAGGACATCGCTAAGATGCCCAAGGCACGCCAGCAGGAAGTGCGGATGAATCAACACGTCTTCAAGAGGAAGGTCTGACATGGCCCAGTTCGCGCCCTCGACCCGAGAGCACTTTCACTCTCTCTACGGTCGTCCCGACCTTCAGAGCACCGCTCCCGCCGCTCCGCAGAACCACGACCAGGTGCACGGGTACGGGGCCTACGGGGCCTACGGAGAGTCCTCCTTCGACCGGCGGCTGCGCGGGGAGCACGTCATCCTCCCTGACGGCTCTGTCGTGGCGTTCAACCTTGCGCACAAGACCGCGCTGGTTCTCATTGATCCTTCCGGAAAGCCGACCAAGGAGACCCACAAGGGCGCGGTCTACACCGCGCTGTATGAGCAGGCCAAGCGGGGTCGGTTCATCTCTGCGGAGCAGAGCAAGAGGATGCAGGAGGACGCCGGTCGCAAGTACAAGACGGCGGCTACACGCATTCCCGACAACCTTCTGTACAAGACCTACAGGGACGCGCAATCCGGGGCCGTGTACGAGCTCACGCCCTCGTTCATCAAGGTCACGTACCCGAAGGACTTCAAGGACAACTTCCGCACCTACAACAAGGGGCAGGCGGTTGTCATCAAGAATTCCGACAAGGACTACAAGACCTGGGCGAGCCACATCGAGGGACAATCGAAGAAGTTCAATCTGATTCTGGTCTCGCGTGAGACGAGCGCGGACAAGTCCCGTCGTCGGCAGACGGCCAGGGCAAAGCTCGACCCCGCAATCACGGGGAAGACTTGGAACGACGGCAAGTACACCTACAAGGTCGCCGCGGACGGCTCCATCAAGGTCAAGGACAAGACCTGGAAGCCTGGACAGGGTGACTACGACACGGTGGCGCGCAACCTCAACGTGGCCTTCAAGGAGAAGTCCCTCAAGTCCGGCGCTCTCGAAGACTCGGCTGAGCTCGATGAGTCGGGGATGAAGGAGTTGAAGGCCGAACTCACGATGGATGAGACCGGCGCGAAGACGGCAGCAGAGGAAGAGGCCGCCCCGAGCGGAGAATCTGTCGCGTCTTCGAGCGCACCTGAGGAGAAGGTCGAAATCCGCGAGGGCAAGGGCAAGAAGGAAGGGCTGACCGGTTCTCCCTACTTCTGGCCTGCTGTCGGCGCTGGCGTCCTGGCGCTCGGCGTGGGTGGCTACTTCCTGCTCCGGAAGAAGGAGTGAGCATGTTCCAGCCCTCGTACGGCATCGTGAACCCCGGATACTACGGAATGGCCTACGGCTACTCCGCAGCGACGGGCTGGCCCACGATCAAGCAGACCGCTACCGACTCCGCGTCCAACGGGGCGGTGAGCGCGCTCGTGAAGGGGCTGAGCAGCGCTTCCTACGCAGGCAAGAGCCCAGGGGCACTCAAGGGTAAGACCACCTTCGACTCTGCTGTTGACGCAGAGGTCCGCAAGTTCCAGCAGGCCAAGGGTCTGGATGTAGACGGAGTGGTCGGCCCGAACACCTGGTCCGCGCTTGGCCAGAAGAGCGCGTCGGGTGGCGGTGGTGGGGGCGGCGGACCGGTTACGTCCACGCCTGCACCCAAGGAGTCGTCGATCATGGACTCCGATTACTTCTGGCCTGGCGTCATTTTGGGCACCACGCTCGTCGGCGCAGGCGTCTACTTCGTCTTCTTCAACAAGTGAGTCAACGATGTACCGCAAGAACCTCTCCATCCCCCGCGTGAGCTCCCGCCAGAACCCGTACGGTCAGGAGAGCTACACCGAAAAACTGGGTGCGAACGTGATCTCCAAGATGCAGATGGAGGTCGACTTCCCCACGAAGTTCCCCCGGGGTCAGGCACTGGACCACTACTTCACGGAGAGTTTCGTGGGGTCTTGGCAGACGGGTCAGGACGAGAAGTTCAGGACCGGGCAGGGCGGTCTTCAGTTCAGGCTCGGGGGGCCTGGATCCAAGAACTCGAGCCGCACGTCCTACATCGACAAGAAGACCGGGGCAGAGGTGCCCCTGAACCCGTGGCGTTCAAAGACTCAGTCCGCGCAGAAGGGCACGGACTGGACGGGTCAGGGGTGGGCAAAGCTCCGAGAGCTTGCCTCCAGCGGTCCGCCGTTCGTGGATGGGCAGAAGGTTCCGTACGACTTCCAGAACCTTGCTCCGTACTTCCCCGAGATGGGGTACGCGGACGGGACGGGCATCTGGGAGGCGGTCCGCCTTCAGATGGATTCCGGAGTGCTGCAGCGCCAGGAGAACTACGCAGCCCACTGGTACTTCAAGCGGTTCGGGGAGTTCCTCGAGCACCTGACGTTCAATGAACCATTCGGCAACACGGGTGTGCCCACCAAGGATGATCTCAATCTGGCCTTCCGTGGCGTCCTCGTTTCGGTGTTCGGCACCAGCGCGGCGAATGTCATCAACCAGAAAAACCGCGAGGGCATCCAGGCGCTGAACACGAAATACCGGATCTCGAAGAAGGCGCAGGCGGGTCTGGGCGCCTTCTCGAGTGCATCCTGGATTCGGGAGGGCTTCCCTGAGGATGCACCCCCCACCCGGGCCCCCGCTGCTCCCACGCCTGGCGTCGTGATCCCGGCTGTCTCTACCGCAGGCGCGCTCCGGGAAGATGTTGAGGTGTTCGAGGAGGCGGCCCCTGCGCCTGTGCGGCCGGCAGCTCCGGCAGCTCCGGCGGCTCCGGTGGCAGCGCCCGCGGCGGCAGCTCGTCCGGCGATCACCGCAGCGGAACTGCTCGAGCTCATGCGCACGGCCAAGGAGCTGGGCTACACGAAGGAAGAAGTGAACGAGATGCTCCGCGCCCTGGGCCTGCGGGTCTGAGTGTCCTCCGTGCAGCGAAACTTCGACGAGTTCGTTCGACGTTCCATCAAGGGTCGTCTGCACGGGGACGAAGAGGCTCTGGAGCCGCGGATCCCGCATTACTCGATGCGGGAGGTCCTCATGCGCGAGGGCGCGTCAATCATGGCGGCTCTGCCGAAAGTCGAGCCGGAGTACCCGGACATCCTCTCGATGGTGCGCGCCCGCCTGCAGCAGGTGGGAGCTTCTCTGGGCCGTCAGATTGGCACGGGTGATCAGGGGGCCGTGTACGACGTAGAGGGCGGCAACTGGGGCAAGCATCGCGGGGGACAGCCCATCGAGGCCGTGGTGAAGATCACGCGTGACCCTCTAGAGGTCATGGCGTGTAATCGCCTCCTCACGGTGGGCTTCGAGAAGGATCGCAGGCCGACGGCATTCCCGATCATCTTCGGGGCGTACTACGCACCCTACAGAGACTTCATCGGGGTCATCATTCGAGAGAAGCTCGAGCCTCTTACCGGGTGGGTGCGAGACTTCGTTGAGGACAACGGGCTTTACTTCGTCTACGCCGAGGGCGCGGGAGGCCTCTGGGCGGAGAGGTATGAGTGGTGGGCCGAAGATGACGAGGCTCACTCCCACTTCTCCCGCTCCTTCCACGACCTCCCCCTTCAGAAGCAGCGGGTCATCTCCGCCTTCTTCACGGGCGTGTCCTTCGGCAACCACATCGGGATCCGGAACATCGACCTGCACGGCGGCAACATCATGATGCGACCGGCCGCCTGGACGGGAGGCGACGAGGAGCTGGTGATAGCAGACCTCGGGTTCTCCTTCGTGGCCGGGGAGACTAGGTTCCCTGTCATGACCAACCCTCGTAATCGCGCCGCTATCGTGGACGTCCGCATCGGCCCGGCACAGCTTCTGCTGCGTCGGAGTTTCACTGATCCCAAGCGTCCGGGGGAGTGGGATGCACCCGGCGGCCACATCGAGGCGGGTGAGACCCCCGAGCAGGCTGCCGTGCGTGAGGTGTTCGAGGAGTCCGGACTTCGGATTCGAGAGAGCGACCTCAAGTTCGTGCGCAAGATCCAGAAGCCCAAGGGCATCTACTGGTTCTACCGTGTCGACCTGCCTGCGTCCGCGTCCCGGGACGTACGGCTCTCGTCCGAGCACATGAACTACATCTTCCTCGAGAACCCGCTCAACGTCGCGAAGCAGGACGAGCCGAAGTCGCAGGACAAGGGCTACACGCTCGGGCGCGCGACTGGCATCGGAGCGAAGGCAGCCTCTCGTGCGCGCACTGCAGCAGGCCTGGCTGCACGTCTGGGCGGGAAGCCCGCTGCGAAGACGGCAGCAACCGCTGCTGCAAAGGCGGGCGCCAAGGCCGGAGCAAAGCAGGGGGCGGCACGGCTGATCCCTGTTGTCGGAGAGGTGCTCATGGTGCTGGATGCAGCACCCGAGGCCATCGCTCACACCAAAGAGAGCCTCAAGGCAGGGAAGCGGCAGCGGGCGGAGATGAAGAAGGCGAAGGGCTTCAAGGCCAAGGCGGCCGTGGTCGCCAGCCAGAGCGGAGAGAACTTCGTTCGCACGCTGGCCTTTGGTCCGCGCGTGGCCGCAGCCGCACTCGTGGGGTCGGACACGATCAAATCGGCTCGTGACGCCGGGCGCAAGTACGCGCGCGAGAAGAAGTTGAGCCAGAGCCAGCAGCGTCTCGTTCTCGCTGCACTCGGCGAAGAGGAGTCGGCACCTGTGAAGAAGAACCCCGAGTTCATCGAGAAGGCCAAGAAGAAGGCCAAGCAGGCGTGGGAAGCCGCGCCGCAGTTCATCGACGAGTCTCTCATCCGTGCCGAGAAGCTGGGTAAGCTCGCGGAGGGCGCAGCGAAGACCGTTGAGGCCGTGGGAAAGGCCGCCGAGGTCATCGGCCAGGTCGCGAAGAACAATCCTGACCAGCTCGAGGCGAACTACAACGAGATCGCCCGGATGCTCGCGAACATGCCGACTGACTGGCATCGCCAGTACAACAACGGCCGCCGCAAGCTCCAGATGGCAGGCGGCCCCGTGCTGCCCAACAAGCCGAGGCCGGAAGACATCGTTCAGCTCATCGGCATCACTGCGGGCGGGAACCTGTCCAAGGACAAGCCGACCGGCTCGAACTCTGTCCCCGGCGCTGTGCGCGAAGCCGCGATGCACGGCCTGCGCCTGTCCCACGCCAACAACTACGGGGCCTGGGACATGATCGGGATTGCACGGGCCGTGCAGCTCGCCATCGTCCCCTCCATCTCGGACACGACCAAGAAGCGGATGAAGAACTACTTCAGCCGGCACACCAAGGACAAGGCCGGGACTGGGTACGGGAACGAAAACGCTCCCTCCCGTGGCTACATGGCGTGGCTGAACTGGGGCGGGGATCCCGGTAAGAACTGGGTGAATCGCGCGTTCGAGCGCAACCCCGTCGCCGAACTCGTCAAGGGGAAGAAGACTCTTTATCGCCCCATCGCCGTACCCGCGTCGCGTCCGGCGGCGTTGAAAGCCGCCAGCGGCGACGCTCCCGAGGTGTTTGACACCTTCTACGCGCTTGGGAGTGGAAAGCACTGGGTAGGGGTGTTCGAGGTCATCCGTACCGAGGCTAACTGGATCGATGCCGCGGAGTACCGCATCATCATCGGGCTAGAGAGCGGCAAAAGTTGGGGAGAAGCGGAGAGAAAGTTGCTCCGCCGTTTCCGCGTCATGGACAGACCTTGGGAGGCATCCCCCAAAGACTTTGAGACCACGGGAGCGGGAGGTATCGGCTTTCTCCGGTGGGTCGGTGAACGCGTCAACGCCCTCTGCCAAAACCTGAAGTCTCCGTCCGAGGCAGACGCCCGCTTTGGGCACACTCGCATCATCGCGGGAGGGACGGACGAACGTAGGAACAGCGCGTACCGCTGGCTGGCTCGGGCAGGCTTCGTCCCAGAGGTCTCGGCCCTCGGGGAGAACCAGTGGGTACTCACGCTACCGCACCCCGTCGCGATGAGCGTGCACGATTTCCTGCGGAGCTACCGGCCATGAAGATGGGTGTTCTTCAGCGACTTCCCTCATCCCATGAGTACGCCTCCTTCGAGCGGATGTTCGAGAACCCGAGCAAGGCGTTCTACAACATCAGCAACGAGGTCAAGAAGCAGGGCGGCTGGGACGAGAAGAAAGATGACGGGACGCTGTTCTGCATCTTGGCGGGTCCGTACGCCGGGACGTACATCTTCGGCCGCCCGAACGTGACGTACACGCCTGCCTTCGTGACTCAACTCAACCGGCACGGTCGAGCGAGGCCTCTGTATTTGTGGCGCCAGGACAGGGTCAACGAGAAGCTCAAAGATCTTCCCGCCTTCATTCTCGAGCAGCATCCTGAGCTCGCACCCAGCGAGTACCAGACTGCAACTCTCCGAGAGAAGCGCGCACACGCTGTCAGACTCCGTGATGGCAACTTTGAGAACATCGATGAGGAGTATGAGGCGACTAAGTTTACGCCCTCCGAGGTGAGTGCACGAGTCCGGGCTCTAGAGGATGAACTTGAGGCCAAGCAGCGCGACCCCAAGGGCCTGAAGGACATCAGCAGCAGATCCAACGCTCTGGCGCAGAAGATCTATCTGCTCTCGCAGGTCGGCGGGGTGGACTTCGACTCGGTGGTTGCTGCACTGAAAGAGAAGCCCAAGCGCCTCCTGACGTTCATGAACCACCTCTCTGTTCCAGCCAGGAGGGAGGAGCGCGCTCGATGGGCCCGTGCTCTCTTGACGACTTTCAGCGAGAAGGCAGCTCTCCGGGCGTGGTTCCCGAGGGTCGAAAGCGTCACTAACATGCAGCGAGTTGACATCGTCGAGCCCGTCGTGGTGCGGTATGCACTGGCTAACTTCCCCAGTTGGCTTCAGGTGGCAGAGAGGCTCGGGCGCGCGGCAAGGGAAGATAGCGAACTGATGGGTTTCCCGATGGGGGACTCAAGCGTCTCGGCCCTGCGCGACAGCGGGGAGGCGATCATCCTCGGCGAGGCCCTGCGATTCAAAGAGGCGGGTGTTCCCTCGAAAGCCTTCCAGGATCTTCTCCGGCGATTCAATCACGCGCAGCTGCGCCTGATCTCCGACACTATCGGCTCGGCGAGGCAGCCCTACACCGCAGAGGTCCTCGCAGAGACGCCCGAGGGGCGCCGCGTGCTTCAGCACATCGTGGACATGGACTGGCGAGAGGTGTTGCGGGATCACGACTTCGTTGTCGCCGCCGCACAGGAGGCCTACAACCGGCAGATCACGGCCTCGGGCACAGCCGGGACTCCTGATGAAGCTGCTCTAGAGCGCTTTCACTCGAGAGCGAACGCCTTCACCTTCCCTGCCGGAGTCAAGCCGCTGACCACGCGGGCAGCATTTGCCGTAGAGGGGGAGCAGATGGGGCACTGCGTCGGCGGCTACTTCGGCCAGCGCAGGTCCTGGTGCTTCACTTTCATTGCTCCCGATGGTTCGAGAGCAACTCTCGAGCTCACGGGCAGCGGTCGGGTGGCTCAGTTCTACGGCCGCGGCAACTCCAACCCGAGTGCCTCTGCGAGGGCTCTGTTGAAGGAGTTCCTTGATCTCAACAAGGACAATATCGACAGGATGCAGACCGGCGCGTTCCCGCCGAAGGAACTGGTTCAGATGGAAGTGAACAACTTCCCCGGTGAGGCGCTTGTGCGGGGCAACCCGTTCGGCCGCATCCGCCGATGAGCTACAAAGCCGTCATCCCGATCGTGAGCGGCATCGCGTACGTCTCGAACCCCATCCCAGAACTGGTGAAGGGCTCCCGCACGCCCTACCGCGAGTACACCTCTGACTTCCAGGATCTGGCCCCCCGGAGTCGGGACGATGCGTTTGCCCGTGAGATCCAGAATCTGACCGGTGTGTACGACTTCCAGATCCGGATCTTCCGGGCGCTCGGGAGCGGGAAGCACTGGGTCGGAGTGTCCTTCTGGGACAACGAGGAGTTCGAAGACTACAAACAGCGCAATCTCGTGGTCACGCTCCAGTCCGGAAAGAGCTGGGGTGTAGCGGAGAACAAGGTTCTTCGATGGCTGAGGGGGTCCGACAAGAAGCGCGGCCATTACGACGAAACAGGAGCCGGCAGCATCGGGTTCCTTCGTCGGGTGCTCGAGCATGTCAAGTGGACGATTTCAGGAGCGCGATCAGTGTCCCCGGTTGCCGGGCGGCCCCTCAAGCCGGTTCGGCTGAAGGTTGGCTGGGGCAACGACAAGCGAGAACGCGCGTACGCCTGGCTCACCCGGCTCGGATTCACCAAGGTGCCCGATGCGGGTGACGGGGATCCCGCGTACATCCTCGACATCGGGGAAGTGATGAGCAACCCGGCAGACCTCGCGTACGTGAGAAACGGCGGGAAGACCTACGCTGACCTGCTTGAGGAGCTGCGGTGGCTAGGGCCGGGGTCAGTGATGAAACTGGTGTTCAACGGGAACACCCGCCAGTGCGGGGAGTCCGCGTTCACCGTTGCCCAGTACCTCATTGAGCGCGGCTTCACCGCGCGCACGGACGCGGGAGCGGGCAAGTACTGCAGCCACTTCGACCTCGCTGTCCACACGGCCGATCAGGGATGGGTGAGCGTCGACCCGACCTACATCCAGTTTCAGGCTCCAAACAACGAGAGCCACGCGCTCGACATCGCGGACCGCAAACTGGACCTCGCAGACGACGTTCATCGGCTCCCGGTCGAGCAGCAGGCCGCGCTGGTGGCGCGGTTCTTCGAGCCAACGGTGCAGTGGTCTGTCGCGGGCATGCTCGACGGTACGAAGGCGTTCGAGATCGCACCAGCGCCGCACGTCTTGAAACATGCGTCCCCGAGCGAGGCAGAGACGCCCGGACAGTTCAGAGTGGGCAAGACGTGGCGGCAGCACTGGGAGTGGTACCGCGGCATGGCGGAAGACTTGACCCGTGGCGACTTCGACGAGATCGACACCTACGGCTCCCGTGGTCGCAGCAAGACGTACTGGCTCTCCGAACTGTCGAAACGTCTCATGGGCAAGACCCTGTCCGGCAGCAAGATGAAGACAAACCCCATCGACCTTGCTGGGCGACACATCCCTGAGCGCTACCTGGCGGGTCTGCCGCCTGCTCTGCAGCAACAGCGGATTCGTGAGCTCACTCAGTCCCGCGATGCCTACAAGAGGGGGGACTACTCCGAGCTCCCCACGGACCGGGCCGCCCGCAAGATGGGTCTGGTGAAGCAGTCGAAGTACACGACCGAGGCGAAGAAGCGCGGGATCGAGTACCGGGGTGACCTTCACGACATGGCGTCACGCGTCCTCCGTTACTACGGAGCCCGCGCGACCTCAAGCGAAGTCTCAGCTTTTGCCGAGGCCTTGCGGGCGTCCTTCGCGAAGGGGCTCGCGGCCTGGAAGAGCGGAGGTCACCGTCCGGGAGCTACAGCACAGAACTGGGCTGTCGCCCGTGTGAACTCGCTCGTCGTCGGTGGTAAGACCTCCTGGACCGCCGACAAGAAGCAGTTCGAGGTATTGCCTGCAGCCGTGAGGCAGAGGATCGAGTCAATGCGAACCATGAAGAAGAACGGGGGAGCAGAGCTCTACCACACCACGCGCAGCGGGCCGAACGGTGAGACTGTGCAGTCATTCGCCCGCGGGGTGGATCCCAACCGCGCTCAGGGGTTCGGGCAGGGAGCAGGGTTTTTCCTGTGGCGAACCAAGGCCAAGGCCCTGGAGCACGCACGGGGGCTGTTGGCCGGCGACTTCATGAAGGAAGAGCAGGTCACAGGCGAGCCCATCATCGTGGTGATCGACGAACCTGTGCGGCCAGAGACGTTCGACATCGACTATGAGGACATGGGCCCCGCCTTCCTGCGCGTGCTGGAGAAGCACAAGGACTGGATTCGAGCCCACAAGGCCGAGCTTTCTGCCAGCATCAATGACGATGGCCTCGGTATCCGCATCTGGGGGCATGGCCAGATGAGCCGCTCCCTGAAGTTCGACAGCGACACGCTGATGGCGTCTCACGGGGCCTCGCTGGGGCGTTTGGGGCGAACCATCGCCACGCTCTACCCGGAGGTCATGGAGCAGTTCGAGCGCGAGATGTTCACTACGGCCCGAGCGCTGAAGTACGTCGGGCCTGCGGGCATCCTCCCGAAGCGCATCGAAACCATCGACGGCACGGTCATCTGGAGCCGTGCACGCTCTAATCCCATCCATGTCAAGGTGGAGGGCACGCCGCCGCAGGACTTGGTCGGCCGCCACGCCCGGTTCTTCACGAGCAGGAAGGCACTCGACCGCATTGAGGAGCAGGGCGCTCCGGTCGTTCCTAACATCGAGTTCGTCGTGATCTGGGAGGGAGAGTCGCGAGGCAACATGAAAGGCGAGCCCGGCGTCATCACCCTGATCACCTCGCCCCTGTTCATTCAGGGAGAAGCCGATAGAATGGAGAAGGCCTTCGGTAAGTCTCCTGATGGCATTCCCCGGCGGGCTAAGGTGTCGCTGTTCACGGCTCACACCGTCCTTCATCGCCTGGGGGACGTGATCATGCCCGATGAGAAGAGCATGGGTATGAGGTTCGGGGCGCCGCTCGTTCGCGGTGTGCATCGTGATCTGGTGGTTACGGACGGCGTAGACCGGGCCTGGCGGAACCTCGCCCGCGTGATCTTTGCCGCTCAGGATCATGTTCAGATCGAGAAGTGGCTTCCCACGGTGGTGGACACGAAGGCGTGCCGTGAAGGGTGGATCAACGACTTCGGTCAGGCGATGGCTGAACTCGTGCCCTACCGCCTGCTGTACAAGAAGGGCAGGGAGAACGGGGTCAAGCTCATGTCCGACCTTCCGTTTGTCCCCCAGCTCGAGCGCGCTCTCACGGAGTACATCGACGAGACGATGAAGATGCTCGTTGGATACAGGGTTCGCATCTGAGTGCTCCTGAGCGGTTCCTGCTGAGAAGGGAGCGAGGTAGCCTCCTGGCATGCGTCACCTCTCTCGACTGCCCTTAACCGTCTACCGACGGAATCCCCCGCTCGGGAACCTCACTGACGCAGAAGTACTCGACCTGAGCCAGTTCACCAATGGCGTGAAGGTGCCGGCGGGAGCAAACACTCAGCGGATGCGAGATGCGGTGGCTGCGGCGGCCGCCGACCTGAGCGCGTCGAAGTTTTACAACCCTCAGTCGGGAATCCAGCTCTACCCCTATCAGGCCGCAGCGCTCGCCTACATCAACGAGATGAGCGTCCGGTCTGGCGTTCCTCATGGTGCAGGCACGGCCTGGCGCCTTGGCATCTTCGATCCCCCCGGCATCGGCAAGACCCTGACGGGCGTGGCTGTTGCCGTACTGTTCGAGTGCAAGGTGACCGTCATCGTGAGGCCCGCGTCCGCTTCGGCTGCGTGGCCCAAGGCTTTTGAGAGTCTGGCCAAGAATCAGTTCCACATCGTGGACATCCCTGCGAATCCCACTCTGGCAACCGCCAAGTGCCAGGAGGCGAAGCTCACGAGTGTGACCAAGCCCGTGGTGCTGACGATGAACTACACCAGCGTCATTACTGCTGCCGCATCGGTGCGCGCTGTGTTTCCGGTCATCGACCTGCTCATCTTCGATGAGGCGCACAACCTCAGGAACCCCGATACGCAGCGCACCATTCAGGCTCGCGCCCTCATGGACGATTCTCTGCGCACGCTGCTCCTGACTGGGACTCCTGCCCTCTCGTCCGCGCTGGAAATCTTCTCAATTCTGGGCTTCTTGGAGGTGGCGAACGGGGGCTACTCGCCGCACAGCACCCTGGATGCGCTCGAGGCCTATCAGGATGTCTTCCTGCAGCAGTCCTCAGACCCCGGCTTCCTCGTGCGCCCGGGCCTGAAGGATGTGGCATACCCCAGTTCCACCGGTGCGCTCTCCCCCCGAGTTCGTCGAGTTGGGGTGCGGCGAAGCCGCAAGAGCCTCATCAGCGAGGAGGCGGCCGAGGCCGATCAGCTTCAGGGCTTCAAGCAGCGCTCTGTGATCTGGGTTCCTGTGGACAAGGCCTATAAGGATGAGGCTGACAAGGCTTTCGCCAAGATCGATCAGGGCACCGCACCCGGGACCTTTAGGGACATCCTCCAGAACCGAGTGCGCTTTGAGAACGAGCTCAGGCGTGCCATCTCGCACCTGATGAACAGGCCTCAAGGCTGGCCGGTTCAGAAGCGACGTGACCCTAAAACCGGTAAGGTGCTCAAGAAGGCGATCGACAAGGTGGTCGCCCTCGAGGTCACCGATCGCAGCGTCACCATCAGCATGCCCCTCATGATCCGCGCGTTCATTGAGGCCCTTCGAAGCGCGAAGATGTCCATCCCGGACAAGCTCCAGGATCACATGAGTCGTCTCAGCGTCGCAGGCGCTGTGAAGGTGCCGGGCCTGCCCCAGTACGCCAACAGCAAAGGCGTCTTCATGCTCCGCAACATCGTTCCTACGGTCAAGCTGGCGCACGAACTCTCGGTCGCGTACCCCGGCGTCCCGGTGTACATGGTCATCGGCGGCGATCCCGCGGACGTGGTGCAGGAAGAGCAGGTTGTTCGTCCTCTCATCAGGCCGTACACGAGCCTGAGCCGGGTGGGGTACTTCCTCGACGGTGTGCCCCACGAGGCCTCGACGGAGTTCGAGGACATCGAGCGTGAGTTCGCGAAGCCGGGGCGGAAGTTCTTGGTGGCTACCCAGATTGCCAACGCGGGCCTGAGCCTGCCCTCCGCGGACTTCCTGGTCATGGCGCAGCGGCTCTTCTCGCCGGGCGAGGAGGAGCAGGCGGAAGACCGCATCAACCGTGCCGGGAAGATGAGCCGTGCGGGAGCGCGCAACGACATTATCTATGTGATGCCGGACGACATCTTCTCCGCTGTGCTTGGGCACAGGCTTGAGAACCGACGCCGCAGCCTCCTGGCACTCTATGGCGAAAAGCCCGGGGACGACAACGCGACAAGTCTAGTTGCTGCCTTCCGCAAGAAGGCTCAGATGGCCACGCCGCGCCAGAGCACCTTCTTCGAGGTCGTTGACGCGGCATCTGACCCGATGCTCTACGTCCGCCGCGCCGTCGCGGACGTGATCCCGTAATGGACATCAGGGAGGGTCAACTCGCGTTCATTCCGTCTGAGCTCGCCTGGGGCGTGGCTGAGATGACGGAGGAGTACGACCCCTATGCTAACGAGACCTACCAGTTCGTCACGCTCGTGCCCGAGACCGGCCCAACCCGCTCCATTCCTGTGCATCGGATTGACGCCACGGGCCTGCGTGGCCCTCTGCCCCTCGCTGCCGTTCAGATGATGCTCGCCATCATCGCGAGCAGGATCGGGCCCCTGAAGGGCGGCAGGTTCGAGCTGCGAAACGCTCACGTGTACAAGAACCTGCTCGAGGACAACAAGGACTTTGGCCCCGCCATGGTTCTTCGTGACATCGCCGAGCGCTCGCGCAGGAGCGACAAGGCCATGAAACGGAAGCGCTGGACCCTTCGCGACGCGGCCGGGCGCCCACGCCTGCCGCGGAATACGCCCGAGGAGGCGTACGCAGGCATGCTCGCGAACTACATCGCAGCGGAGTACGCCGGCGCGATGCACCGCCGCCACGGGGGGCGCTATCAGATGTTCCTCCAGGAGGGGCTCGAGAAGGTGCTTGCTGCGATGAGCCTCGGATCACCCTTCTCAATCGCCGTCTACTGAGGGCACATGGCCTACGAATACCCGCTTTCAGCCTATGTAGGCTTCAAGATCACGCCGCAGCAGAAGCGCATGATCGATCTGATCGAGCGGGAGTTTACCGCTGCTGGCTACGACCGTCCGATCGTGGTCGCAGCCGTGGTGAACTCCTACGTCGAGAGCACCCATTGGAACCCGCTCGAGCACACCTGGGGCCCGAAGTACAAGACGACGGGCAAGAAGACAGAGGACTCAGCAGGCCTCTTCCAGCTCAACCGCATGGGCGGTCATGGTGAGGGGATGCCGATGGGGTCGCAGTACCCGGTCGGGCCCTCGTCCAAGAAGGGAGACAGCCGCTACGACCCGGTGCTGAACATCCAGCGCATCCTCGAAGTCATGAGGCGGTCTACGAAGTTCAGCAAGTCCCAGTACGACTTCGGTCACGACGCGGTCAAGATGGCGGGCGAGTTCTGCAAGATCATCGAACTGCCGGATGATGCTGACGCCAAGGCGAAGGAGCGTGAGGATCTTGTCGCCAAGATCTTCCCGACGGGCTGGGAGGGTGCGCCGGAGTCCATCCGAGACGAGCTCGCACCCGTCGTTCAGGACGGCCATGTCGTGGAGACGATGCCATTGAGCAAGCGCCTGCTGCTGTGGGGCATGGCACTGGGCTTTGCTGGACTACTCATCACCGCGGCCATGCGTCACCATGCGATCAAGACGGGCAAGTTTGTACCGCCAAGTAGGAGGCGCTGATGTTCGAGACCGTGAGGACGCACTGGCAGAACGAAGAGATCCGGAAGGCCACCTACGTCTCGGTCGTGCTCGGGGCCCTGTCCTCTGCTGCCAGCGGGGTTGCACTCGTTCACATGGAGCCCACGCGGGACCCCAGGAAGGAGATTTGGACTTCGACTCTTACTGGCATCGTAACCGGCGTAGCCTCTCTCGCCTTCATGGTGTACATGCACGAGAAGCGGTTGAAAGAGGAAGATGCAGGCAGCGTACGTTCCACCTGAGCAGTTCTGCGTGAAACGGTGGTTCCGCCCAGCTCGGGGTGGCTACGCCTGGTTTTACCACACCCCCGCGCCCCTGCGAGGATCGTCGTTCCTTCGGGACTACTCCACGGTCGACGAGGATCTGCGTCCGATCGTGCGGATGCTCCACGCCATGGGGATCCCCACCATGCCATCCTGTCAGGGGCACTGGCCGGACAGGGGGTGGGCCAAGCGCTGCTTCGAGGACATCCAGAGGGACGCGGAGCAGATTCGCTACGCCGGTATGAACATGGTCGACGTGGAGACGGGCGTCAGCCTGAAGTTCAGCGACCCCTTCTACTCCCTGCCGTGGTTCGCCTGGCAGGACTTCCACGAAGAACTGGTGTTCAATCAGGGTCGAGGCTACCTCGCGTTCCTGCTTGCGCCCGGCAGCCGCATCGAGCACCTCGGGAACGAACTCGTCTACTGCGGCGAGAACGTGCATGTGCACTCTGAACCGATCAACCGCCGACGTCATCTGGTCATCCAGATGCGCGAGCGCGACCCGATGGCACAGCGGGCCTGCTGGTCGAATGTCAGAGAGGTACTCTCCAGGGCGAGGTAGTACGCCATGGCGAAGATCAGCGACTTCCTGCTTCAGGAACTCAAGCGGCACGAAGGCGTTCGCACGCAGGTCTATGACGACCTGTCGGGAAAGCCGGTTGGCTCCTATGCAGAGGTCAAGGGTGCGCCCACCATCGCGATGGGCAAGAAGATTCAGGAGCACGAGCGAGACTCGTTCCGAAACTTCTTCAAGGGCAAGTCCGAGCTCAAGGGCTCTGATCTCGACAAGGTCATCCGAGACACCGTCGAGCCACGCGAGAAGAAGCTCGCAGGCCTGATCAAAGTGCCGGTCACCCAGAGCATGTTCGACGCGGTCTTCTCGTTCGCGTACAACACCGGCTTCGGCGCTTCGTCGTTCAAGAAGGTTCTCGAGAAGCTCAACGCGGGCGACTACACCGGCGCCAAGGCGGCGATCGCTGCCGGCCCCCAGTCTTCCAAGGGCAAGCAGCTTCCTGGCCTCGTGAAGCGCCGGGCCTTTGAGGCCGAGCACTTCATGAAGGAAGGTCTCCCCGAAGGCACCGCGATGGCGGGCCTCGGCGCCTACGGCGACGCTCTGGGTGTGAGCACCATCAGTTCGACTGACTACGGGGAGACGTACCAGGTCTCGACGCCCTATGGAAGTGCCTCGACCTTCGCTAAGAAGTCGGCCGTGTTCATCCCCGTGTTGACCACCGTCAACGGGGCACTCAGTTGGGGCGTCCTGGGTGCGGGCATTGGGGCCGTGCTTCCAAACTCGACCTGGAAGAGCGGAGCTAAGACGGGTGCGAAGTGGGGCGCGATCGTTGGGTGCCTCGGCGGCATCGTCTACGCCGGACTGGTCTACGTTGTGGCGTCCGTCGGGGATGATAAGAAGTAAAGATGAATCGCAACCAGTACGCCCTGCCTCCGCTGCCCTACCCGGACAACGCTCTTGAGCCGGTGATCGATGCCCGCACCGTGGACATCCATCACACCGGCCATGAGGAGTCCTACTACAAGGGTCTGGAAGAGGCACTCGACAGCCTCGAGCGGAGCCGCACGAGCGGCAAGGTAGATGATCGCACGCGCAGGCGGATGCGGCTGAGCATCGCGCAGGCCATCGCCTTCAATGGCGCAGGTGCGCTCCTCCACCACCTGTACTGGGAGAACCTCGCGAAGCCCGGCACGGGCGGGAACCCGAGCAAGGCCCTGCACGACATGATCGAGTGGGAGTACGGCAGCGCGAAGAACTTCATCGAGGAGTTCTCCGACGTCGCCATCGCCATTCCCGGAAGCGGCTGGGCGGTCTTGGTGTGGTCTCCTGAGTTTCAGCGGCTCTTCATCCTGCCCATCCAGAACCACCAGGACAACTGGATCCCCGGCGTCGTCCCCCTCCTCGTCGTGGATGTGTGGGAGCACGCCTACTACTTGAAGTACCAGAACAAGCGGGCTGACTACGTCCGCGAGCTCTGGCAGTCGATCAACTGGAGCGTCGTGTCCCGGCGCTTCGCAACGGCACGGCGTCCGCAGTGATGAGCTCCCGCGAGGAAGACGAGAACGAGAACGATGAGGGCGTCGACTACCGACGTCTCTCCACCCGTGAGCTCCTGGTCCTAGCAGACCGAGGAGACGACGCAGCGATCGATGAACTCGAGCGCCGCCGCAACCTCCTGAGGCACTAATGGCTTTCAAGCTCTCCGCTATCGGACGTGACACCCTGCGCCGCCATGAAGGTGTGGTGCCCTACGTCTACGACGACAAGCGGGGCGCGCGCTACAAGCCCAAGTCCTGGTCTGACTTCGTCGGCTTCCCGACTATCGGCATGGGCCGGCTCATCACCCCGAAGGACTTTCCTCGCTTCGAGAAGTACCTCAACGGCAATCCGATGCCGCCCGCCGAGCTTGAGGTGTTGATCGAGGACACCATCAAGCCGAGAGAGGATCAGCTCAACCGGCTCGTTGAGGGTGTCCCGCTCACGCAGGCGATGTTCGACGCTCTGTTCTCGATGATGTACAACACCGGCGCAGGCAACCGCTCGTTCAAGGCTGCCATCGCCGCGCTGGTTCAGAGAGACGAGAAGGGCAACTTCAAGCCTGACTACGCGGCGGCAGGTAAGGCAATAGCCGATGGCCCGACCACATCCAAGGGGCAGGTCCTCATGGGTCTGGTGCGGCGTCGCGGCGAGGAAGCAGCACGCTTCATCGAGGAGGGGATCCCGGGCGGGGCGGCGTCGTTGATGTCCTCGCGCACGGTCAAGCTCGCGGGGGCTGCGGGTCTGAGCCTGATGATCATGTACTTCGTGCTTCGACGAGTTCGTGCTGGACGGCGCTGATGCGCTATTACGACCCCAGACTTCAAGCCGCGATCCTCAAGAAGTACTTCCCCCGGATCGGACGCAGCCCCAAGGAAGCAGAGTCGCTCTACTTCAACCTTGGCAAGCTGCTCTACAGCCGGGACATGTACAACCCCGCGACGGGGGAGTACCTGGACCTACCGTTCAGCCGAGAGGTGGCGCTCTACATCCGACGCGGCCTCGAGGAGCGGTTTCCTGAACTCCGGGTCAAGGAAGCTGCGGAACGGCGTCGGCATGGACGAAGGACAACCATGTCCGCTCTGGACGAGATCTTCGTGCAGTACGATCCTCTGCTTGAGAGCGGGACGATCATCATCCCGAACATCGACTCCCGCTTCAACCGCCGCATCCCGTTCCTGAACATGGAGCATTTCAAGGCGGTGATCGCTGCTCTGGTGGTGGAGGGTCAGGTCGACCCGTTCACGCTCACGGTCAACACCGGCAGTAGTGCTATACCGTACCTCCAGTTCATCGATGCGGGCTGATACCGTAGGGCCATGCGTCGTCGCTCTAGTCTAAACCTCGGGACAGCTCAGTCTCCTCAGGATGCTGCGCTCGATCCGTTGAGCCCTACATTCGGACAGTTCCGCTACGACGTTGAAGCAGTTGAGCCGGGGCTCGATCTTGAATCGCCTCTGGGTCGATTCAGGAACAACATCATCTTCAAGCGCGCCCGCATCAACCTCCTCAAGGCATTCGAGGAGTCCAAGAGGGTGTCCGGTCTGCTCGACCTTTCTGGTCGCGGATTCGACCGCAATTACGCTTCCATCGCCATGATGGGCCCAGCCTTCTTGTCCTTCCTCGTGGCCGTGAAGGAGGTCAAGGACTGGCTCTATGACAGCCTTGCGCTCGAACGCGAGCTGGCTGGAGAGGGCCCGATGCCTGCCGCGGAGTGGGCTCCCATCAACAACTCTCTGGCGCGGCCCGAACTGGATCTGCTGATCGAGTTCCTCGTGACGCGAGTGGGCGAGGACGCGGAGACGTCTGCTCTCATGCTCCAGGACCTCTACTCCGCCGTGGGTACACCCGAGGCTGTTCAGAAAGCCGCTGAGTTCGGCCGTGTCGCAGCCCAGCGCTCCCGCATGAATCAGGAGGAGCGAGAGGAAGACCGGATTGAGCGGCAACGTGCATACCGGGACCAGGCGCGCGAGCGGCAGGCATTCTGGCGTGAGTGGCGCCGGAAGAAGGCAGAGCAAGAAGCGAGCGGCGGCCCGAGCGCCGGAACTGCCGAGTCTGATCAGGTTGCAGGCCTCATGGGCGGCCCCGCCCCGGCGCCGCAGCAGCCCTCGACGCCGCCCCCGGCCAAGATCGATCACTTCAGGAACGAGTACTTCTTCCTGTCGAACATGTCGGACTCTCCCATCACGTTGGCCGACGGCCTCACGTACCCCCGCGTAGAGAACGCGTTCCACGCTCTGAAGACGAGCACGCTCGAGGGCCGGCGCCAGTTTGTGGATATCTCTGGCAAGGCAGCCAAGGCTCTCGGCCGCAAGGTCCCGCTCGACGTGCAGCAGTGGAACGCTGCTCGCGTTGGGTTCATGCACGCGCTCCTGCAGGCGAAGTTCTCCATCCCACCGCTTCGTCAAGCACTGCTCGCGACGGGGAACGCGGTGCTGGAAGAGGGCCATGTCGGCGACAAGTTCTGGGGCACTGTCGACGGCAAGGGAGAGAACATGCTCGGGAAGCTGCTGATGCAGGTTCGGGATGAGATTCGTTCTACCCGCACGAACGGTGGGAGGCGCCGATGATCCCTGACGGAATGAAGGAACTGGTCACCAACGCAGCACGCGGGGCTCTGGCTGATGCCCTCACCAACCCCGCTGCTGCCGAAATCGCTCAGCGGGCAGGTGACCGTCTGGTCGAAGTTCAGGCTGCGGCTGCAGGGAAGGCTCCGAGTGCTCTCGCTCACTACGCCTGGGCGGGTGGGCTCGGTACTGTCTCTGTGCTGAACTTCTACACGGCATACCGCTTGCCGTCCGAGGACAAGTGGCTCAAGGGCTACATGGTCCTCACCGGCCTCGCAGCGGGAGCCGGAGCCTACGTCAACTTCACCCGCGCTCGCGGCCCCAGGTAGACCACATGTTCCAGTCCTACGGCTTCGTTCCCAGCGAGTACGGTGCAGCCAAGAAGCCCTCCAAGCTGATGAAGATGATCCCTGCGAACTCCGTCGTGGGCATCGTCACGGGCAAGAAGAAGCAGGTCTCGAAAGACGCAGCCAAGGCCATGAAGCAGAAGAAGATGTCCAACAAGGACATCGCCAAGATGCTCGAGAAGCACACGTTCCTCCGCGACGAGAACGAGGATCTGGCGAAGGCCTTCTCCACCAACGACCTCGAGCTCGCGCACAAGGTCTGGAAGAGTCTGGCCAAGCAGCGAGACAAGCTCAAGCGTAAGGGCATCGCCGCGGCTGAGGGTAAGACGTTCAAGCAGGTGGCAGGGCGCACTTACCTCGGGGTCGCGACTCTGGGCGCGTCTGAACTCGGCCGCCTCATGTTCAAGAAGAAGATCTCGGCTGCGCGCAAGAAGCGGGCAAAGGCCTACCTCGATCAGTCCGACGCAGCCCAGAAACTGCTGAAGTTCTGGAAGAGCCAGTTCGTGGACGAGACGAAGAAGCTCAAGTCCAAGAAGACCTCGGAACTCACCGCCTCGCAGAAGAAGATGGTCGCCCTGATCGCCAAGAATCAGGCGGAGCTGGACGCGGTCTCTGAGGAAGGCTCGATGGCCGCCGAGACTGACAAGCCGCCCACGAAGGAGGAGGCGGCCAAGGAGGCGGAGGCTGAGGCCGCCGTCGAGGCC
>Ga0078894_10000985_pt1 | contig 20599 bp, 17 predicted proteins | sample LauGreSu1BDMLBSD_2_FD_67506 | JGI IMG/M metagenome (GOLD analysis project Ga0078894, IMG submission 67506) | Freshwater lake microbial communities from Lake Michigan, USA - Su13.BD.MLB.SD (version 4) (version 4) | ecosystem: Environmental > Aquatic > Freshwater > Lake | place: Lake Michigan... | reverse complement strand
TTTATTCAACTCTTTCTGTTTCTCGACATTGTTTATATTCTGCTCAGACTCTTTACTCAATCGTTCTTGGTCTGCAGCCATTTTGTCTAACTTGTCTTGAGCATCTTTCATTTTTTGCTGGTAGTCCAAATTTTTATATAGATTCAACATTCTATCCAGCTCTTTTTCAAGCTTTTCGCTTTTATCGTCCATTTTTTCTAGTTGATTCAGCAAATCTTTTTTGTCCATTTGCTCCATCATTTCCTGCATTTTTTTCAGCATTTCGTTCATCTCAGGACTACTCACTTGTTTGATGAGCTCTTCCAGTTGTTTTTGTTTTTCCAAAATATCTTTATCTTGCTGCGTCAGTTCATTTTTCTTCTCAAAATTTTCCTTCAATTCCTGCTGGGTATCTTTTATTTTTTCTTGAAGTTCTTTTTGTTTTTTGAGCAAATTTTCCAATTGTTGCTTATCATTCCAGTCCATCTGCTTCTTTTCAAGCATTTTTTTTCGGAGCGATTCTATATCTTTTTGCAAATCTTTTGCCTCTTTGAGCGCACCCGAAAGATCGCTTTTAATGGCATTAGATTTTGCATCAAGGGCTTTTGATTGCTGGTCTAGCGTAGGTTTATAGAGCGAAAATGTTTCCGAACGTGTGGATTTGAATCCATTCACCACATCATTATCAAACACTTCAAAATAATAGCTCGCCTTAGTCCCAACAGGAATTTTTTCCAAATAAGGTTGTAGTGGCGTTTGAAACGATTGATTTTTATTGCCCTGCAATGGCAAATTATATCGCAAGGTATATCGTTTTCCATTAGCTTCATACTCTACCGCAAGTTGCAATTTCGTAAAACCATAATCATCGGCAATATCGCCTGCATAATAATTGAGATTGCGCGCCGAATCTTTGAATTCTTTTACAAAAATAGAAGGCGCTTGATCGGGCAGCATATTCACCGCAAAACGCATCGTATCTTTCTTCAAAACCTTTTTATTCCCAATCACTACCGCATAAGAGGTAATATTTTTCAAAGCACGCTTGAGCCCAAATCCATTTGCAAACTTTTGTGCAAAAACATTAGATGCTGGAAAAATAAATTGAATAGCATCTACACTTTTCGTATCAAATTTCCATATAATCGTACTTCCTTCAGGCGCCGAAATATCCCCATTATCCTTTTGTGAAAAAGATTTTTGTCCTGTATAGCTCGGCGGTATAATTATCAACTCAAACACCGACACAATAGGCTTGGGCACTACCTTAATTTCATATACTTGACTTTTGTAACCTCCACCTTCTAGCTGAAACGTACGCTCTTCGGAAATATATTTCAAATCGCCTCTAAACGTCCCATTTTTATCTTTTTTCATAGGGAAATATTTACCCCCAAAAAATAGATTCATTTCATTGGGTAAGGACTTGCCAGCAAACTCGGCTTGAATTTCCAAATCGCCGTATTCTACTACCTTCAAATTTGAATTGAGCAATTTAAAATCAAAAGGCGCTTTGGGTTCAAAATGTTGGTCATAATGAATGATTCTGTGCGTACTCTCTTGGATAAACGAAGGAAAAAACAACAATATCAAAAATATGATTGCCAACGGAATGCTGATATATGTAAGCAATTTTTTGTTCTTTTCCCAATCAATCGCTTTGGAAAATTGTATCCATTTGAGTCCATTTATTTTTTGTTCAATAGCCGCATTTATCAATTCCGATTCAGCTATAGACGTTTTGAGTTCATTGAGTTGAAGTACGTTTAGAAGTTTGTCTTTTACCTCGGGGAAATGCGCGCCAATGATTACAGAAGCTTTTTTGTAATCGAGGCTATGCTGTGAATAAAAACAATGGTACAAAGGCTTGATAATATAAAAAAACAAAGCCCACAAAAGCACCAAAATCCATATCCAAAAAATAGCGGCACGTAGGCCACCCGACAAATACAAATTGTATTCCAGCGTAGACGACACCAAAAAAAGTGGCAACAAAATAAGCCCCATCATCAAAATACCGTAAATCAATTTTTGTTGATAGTATTTTTTGATAAAGTCTTGTAGCTTGGCTATTAAAAGTTGGTATGGTGTCAAATCCTTATCCTTTTTGCTTCAAAAAGACAAAGATATGAAATAATAGAGAAATTGACAATATGGAAAAGGAGCTGAATGCAAAAATACCAAGAATCATAACTTAAACGTTATATATAATTAAAAGAAACCAGGTTTTTTGATTTGAAATCAAATGCTTATATTTGCAAAATACAATTTTTCATACTGTTATGTCTCTATCCAAGCTTGCAAAATTTGAAGCCATTCACCATATGCCCCATGTATTTGAAAACAATTCATTTCATAATCCTGTTTTGATTTCATGTGGCAAGGAAGTATCTACAAGTGGCAAGTGGCATTCGGATATTTTTAAGAATACAAATCCTATTGTTTTTGAACTGGCCTGTGGTAAAGGGGAATATACGGTGGAGCTGGCTCGCCGCAATCCAAACACCAACTATATAGGTGTGGATATCAAAGGAAATAGAATATACTCGGGAGCTCAAATGGCGCTGGACGAGGCATTGAAAAACGTGTGTTTTGTTCGTACGGGCATAGACCAATTGCATCATTTTTTTGCAAAAGATGAAATTTCAGAGGTTTGGATTACATTTCCAGATCCTTTTCCTAGTTTTTCAGACAGAAGAAATCGCTTGGTTTCTCCTAAATTTTTGGATTATTACAAGGCGCATTTTGCTACAAAAAAAATCATGTATCATCTCAAAACGGACAATATGCGTCTATTTCGCTACGGAGTAGGAGTTTTGGATGGCAGAGGCGAGAAAATACATGTATGTCTTGAAGATATCTATGCAAGCAATAAAAAAATAGAGGATTATCTTCGTATTCAAACCTACTATGAGAAACTGCATCAGGGAATGGGCAGTCATATCCACTATGTAAAATGGGAAATGTAATAGAAATTATACCATAAAATAAACGCAATATGAATATAGAGCAATTTCAAAATCAATATTACGAATCTTTGCTAACTTGGCGAAGACATATGCATAAATTTCCAGAACTAAGCTGGGAAGAATATGAAACAACTGCATATATAGAGCAGGAATTACGAAAAATAGGTATTACCGCCATTCAAAAGCCCCTCAAAACAGGACTTATAGCTTTGATAGAAGGGAAGAATTCCACTAAGAAATGTATTGCCTTACGCGCAGATATTGATGCGCTACCTATACAAGAAGCCAATACTTGCGAATACAAGAGCACCAAAGAGGGCATTATGCATGCATGTGGGCACGACGTTCACAGTACATGTCTTTTGGGAGCTGCAAAATATTTGTGGGAACATAGAGCGGATTTTGAAGGAACTATTAAACTAATATTTCAACCCAGTGAGGAAAAACAACCTAGTGGCGCCGAAGCGTTAATTGAGGCTGGCGCATTGGACAATCCTATCGTATCTTCTATCATAGGACTTCATGTGACGCCAGAATTAGAAACGGGGAAATTGGGTTTTCGAAAGGGAAAATTTATGGCTAGCGCCGATGAAATATACATAACCGTTCATGGAAAAGGGGGTCATGCTGCATCTCCACATTTATGTATTGATCCTATTATTATCTCTGCAAATATTCTTGTAGCATTACAACAATTGGTGAGTAGATACAGCAATCCTACTACGCCTACCGTATTGAGTTTTGGCGATATTCATGGAAAGGGTGCTACAAATATCATCCCCGAAAAAGTAACGTTGAAAGGAACTTTACGAACTTTTGACGAGGCGTGGCGTGAGGTTTTGCATTCAAAAATTAATTCTATTAGCCAAAATATTGCTGAAAGTTTTGGCGGAAGTTGTGAAGTAGACATTCCCAAAGGGCTTTCTTATGTAAATAATGACGACAACATTACAGAAATTATCCAAAATACAGCTAGTAAAATTCTAGGCAAGGAAAATGTAGTAGAAATGCCAATTCGAATGGGAGCAGAGGATTTTTCGGCATATGGACATATGGTTCCTTCTTCTTTTTTTAGACTTGGGACGGGCAATACTTCAAAAAATATTACAGCTACGGTTCACAATCCTAAATTTGATATTGATGAAGCTGCTCTAGCGATTGGCGCTTTATCTATGGCGAAAATGGGGATAAAGCTATTGGAGGAATAAAGGTGAAATTTTATATTTCAGAATTTTTACATATATAAAAAAAGCGCCTCCAAAAATGAGGCGCTTTTTTTTATAACAATTTAAATTATTATTTAGCTATTCATACTCGTCAAAAACTCTTCATTATTTTTGGTGCCACGCATATGTTTAAGGACAAACTGCATCGCCTCATCTGTATTCATATCTGCCATTTGTTGACGAAGAATTTGTACACGTTGCAATACTTCTCTATCAAGCAATAAATCATCTCTTCGAGTTGAAGATTGTACAATATCAATAGCTGGATAAATTCGCTTATTTGCTAATTTTCGATCCAGTTGAAGTTCCAAGTTACCGGTTCCTTTAAATTCCTCAAAAATTACCTCATCCATTCTAGAACCTGTATCTATCAATGCTGTAGCAATTATAGTAAGGGAGCCCCCATTTTCAATTTTTCGAGCTGCACCAAAAAATTGTTTTGGTTTTTGCATAGCATTTGCCTCTACTCCACCCGAAAGGACCTTTCCAGAGGAAGGCGCTACGGTATTATATGCACGAGCAAGACGTGTAATAGAATCCAATAAAATAACAACATCGTGTCCACTTTCTACAAGTCGTTTTGCTTTTTGAAGTACAATATTAGAAATACGAACATGACGCTCAGCAGGCTCATCAAATGTAGAAGCAACTACTTCTGCATTTACACTTCGTATCATATCGGTTACCTCTTCAGGTCTCTCATCTATTAGCAATACGATAAGATAAACCTCGGGATGATTGGCAGCAATAGAATTAGCAATATCTTTTAATACGGTAGTTTTACCTGTTTTTGGCTGCGCTACAATCATTCCTCGCTGTCCTTTCCCTATGGGTGTGAATAAATCAACAAGTCGCCCTATTACATTTTTAGAATCCCCATCTACCGATAGCTTTAATTTTTCAAAAGGGAATAATGGTGTCAAATAGTCAAAAGGTACGCGATCACGCATCTTTTCTACCGTTTTTCCATTGATATATAATGCTTTTTGAAGGGCAAAATAGCGCTCTCCTTCCTTTGGTGGACGAATAGGCCCTACTACAGTATCTCCTGTTTTGAGTCCAAAAGCACGTATTTGTGAAGGCGCTACGTATACATCATCTGGCGAAGGCAAATAATTATAATTAGCTGAACGTAAAAAACCAAAATTTTCATTAGTAATTTCCAGAACCCCCTCACAATTTACAATCCCTTCCAATTCGGCCAATATTTGATTTTTCATCTCATTTGGATTCGCTTGCACCTCTTGAATAGGAGTAAAAACATCAGATTGCGACTGCTCTATACCTGCTATAGGTTGTTCTACTTCATTAGCTGGCATAATTTCGTTATCCATATCATCTTCAGATACCCTAAAAAGATCTGATTCTTGTTTCTTTTTAGGACCTTTAATATTGGGGTTAAAGGGCTTCTTTCCCATTTTATCTTTATTGAAATCTGAATTAATGACTTCGGGCACATCCTCCACTAGAGATAATGATTCAACTTCTGAAATTTTTGAAATATCTTCAACTTCATTGATTTTTTTCTTATCTTTTAGAACAATTTTTTTAGGAGCCTCCTCTACTATATCTTCTAACTTATTGGTTTCTTCAGATTTTGAGATACGTTTCCTTTTTGGTTTTTCGTTCTCCAAATTTTCTTCTTTGTTGACTTCCTTCATGGTAAATTAAATTAATTGTTTCAAAAAACGTTGATTTGTTTTTCAATAAATAATAATGAATTTTTTAATAAATATATTTCAAAAATGAAAGTAATAGTGATTGACTTTTTGGGAAAACTTTTGAATCTTTGAAGGTGTATATCAAAATAAATCCAGAAGCTTCTTTGGTATAATATGAGGCAAAAATAAAGCATTTTTTTAATTCCAATATTTTTTTTTAAAATCATTTGAAAAAAAAAATGAAACTTTGCACTTCAAAATCTATAATCTGTGAGCTGGAAATCCTCTTTAGAAGTCTTAAAAAGCGAAATAAATACATATAACATAAATAATGCCAGCGAATTAGAGGCATTTCGTATTGAATTTTTGGGAACAAAAGGTAAAATAAAAGAGGCTATGTCCTTGATGGGAAGTTTGCCAGTAGAAGAAAAAAAAATATATGGACAGGCTGTAAATGAGGTTAAAAAATTAGCCGAGGAAAAATGGCAAGCTTCTAAAGACTTATTTGAAAATCAACCTAGAAAAGCTTCAAAAAACATAGACATATCAGCTACTTCATTCAGAAAAAACGTAGGAACTGCTCACCCCATAACTCTAGTCAGAAGAAAAATTGTTAGTATTTTTGAGCGAATTGGATTTGTGGTTGCCGAAGGTCCTGAAATAGAAGATGACTGGCATAATTTTACAGCGCTAAACACACCAAAAGACCACCCTGCTCGTGATATGCAAGACACCTTTTTTCTGACAGAAGACAAAGAATACTTGCTTCGCACTCATACTTCCAGCACTCAAATTCGTTCTTTGGAAAATGAAAAATTGCCTTTGCGAATCATTACCCCAGGTCGAGTTTTTAGGAATGAAACCATCTCGGCACGAGCACATTGTACCTTTCATCAAGTGGAAGGATTATATATAGATGAAGGCGTTTCATTTGCCGATTTAAAACAAGTTATCTATTACTTTGCAAAAGAAATGTTTGGCAGTGAAAATGTGCGTTTCCGTCCTTCTTTTTTCCCTTTTACCGAACCGAGTGCGGAGATAGATATTTCATGTTTTATCTGCAATCAAAAAGGATGTAACGTTTGTAAAAAAACAGGCTGGGTAGAAATAGGTGGCTGTGGTATGGTAGATCCTAATGTACTCAAAAACTGCAATATCAATACCGCAAAATACAATGGATTTGCATTTGGAATGGGTATAGAACGTATTGCCATGCTACAATATCAAATTAACGATATTCGTCTTTTCTGGCAAAATGATACTCGATTTTTGCAACAATTCAAAGGAGAAGTTTTATAAAAAACTAAAAATGTAAATCGCAATTGATCCATTCTTGACTCAGCGATGCATTCATTTTTTTGTAAAACTCAATAGCCGAAGTATTCCATTCCAAAACTTGCCATCGTATTCGCCTACATTTTTCTTTCTTGGTTACTTCAATTATTTTTTCTAGTAAGGCTTTACCAATGCTCATTCCTCTATATTCGGGCTTTACATACAAATCATCGAGATATAGACTTTTACCAACCCAGGTATAATACGCAAAAAAATAGAGGGCCATGCCTACTATTTCTCCTTCAACTTCAGCTACAAAAAATTCGAAATATTTTTTTTCTTCACGCATTCTCTCTATGTTATTAATTACCGCATAGGGTTCTCTCTCAAAAAGCGCCAATTCTTTTATCATTTCTAAAACAGCCTCAAAATCAGCTTCTGTTCCTTTTCTAATTTTCATTACATTTATTTATTTTACAAAAATAAGATAGTCCTTTTTAAACTCAATAATTTTGACAAATTGTTTCATTTTTTTTTAATTGAATAATTTTTTCCACAATATCAAAAAAAATGTCTAAATTTACCCCCAAATTCTATAAAAAAGAATAGATATGAAGAAAGCTTTTACATTCATAATATTATTATTTTTTTTCTCTATCATAAATGCACAATGGGCTCCTTATTGTCAATCGCAATCTACTTGGACAGCAGCCAATGACAAAGATGAAAATATAGGGAAAGTGACATTTTTAACCATAGATAATACTACCGCTTGTGGAAGTGTTGTAGGGTCACAAGGTACCGCTTCAGCTAGTGTAGTATCAGCTGCAGGATATGTAAACTATTCAAATTTTGTAAATTCAACCGTTCCTATTCCTGTTTTAACCTATGGATCTACAAATTCAATTACTGTAAATATTACACAATGCAATGGTGGAAACTGGACAAACTCTGGAAAAATTTTTATTGATTGGAATCGTGATAACGATTTTTTAGATCCAGGAGAGGAGTTTATATTACACTCAAGTGTTGCAGGTGCACATACAAAAACTATAAACATTACCGTGCCCAATAATGCTGTTGTGGGTCTTTCAAGAATGCGTGTAAGTGTTTTTGAAACAACAATTGGCAATATAAATTCATGTTCAAATCTAACTTGGGGAGAGGTTGAAGATTATAGTGTATTTATAGGCGAAAAAGTTTTTGATCTATCTTTGGATCCAATCATTGAGCCAGACACAGTAGCTTTCTGTGGAGATTCAAAAAAATCAGTAACCGTAAAAGTAAATAATATCGGAAATCAAGCCATGCTGGGTGGATTTGTAAAAATGAACATTCTGCGAAATGGCGTATTAATTGATTCGGTTCGAAAAAATTTAACCAATACGATACTCAATGGAGTTTCTACTACCATAAATATTGGAGATCTATCATTCACAACAGATGAACCCCTTGAATTTCATGCTATTGTATATCATCCTGATGATCAAAACAGAGGCAATGATACTCTGAAAAAAACAATTTGGGTATATCAGCATCCAACATTTAGGAAATTTTATAAAAAAGTATGTCTTGGGGATTCTACTCTTTTAGTCGTCGATAGTTTTTCAAAACCTCCACATAGAATATTATGGGAAAATCAAGATGAAAATGACTCTACTAATATACTATTTGGATCTAATAGTAATGTTCAAGTAACCATTACCAGAGGAAAATGTGAAAAAACTAGTAATTATAGTATAGAGCTTCATCCCTTGCCAACTTTAATTATGCCTCGCGACACTACTTTATGCAATGGGCAATCTGTTCAACTGAATGTAACCACTAATGCAAATACAGTAATATGGAGCCCAGATAATAGCGCAGGTACCTCAAAAACAGTTGGAGATAGTACCAAGACATATTCGGTAACAGCTATCAACACTACCAATAATTGCATTAAAAAAGGAGAGGTAAGTATAAGAGGTGTTCAATTACCATTATATAGCGCTATAAAAGATACCGTGTGCATAAATGATACAGCAATTATTGGGCAAACGCATGCTAATGGATTTAGCTACCAATGGCTATATGATTCAACAAAAACAACCCCTGTAGTCAATATTTTGGGGAATAATATCAATCAAACTGGAATTTATAAATACTACCTTGGATATCAAGGCTGTAGAAAACTAGACTCAACATATTTAAAAGTAAATGCACTTCCAAATGTTAGTGCTGTACAAAATCGTCCTAATGGGATTTGCAAGTATGAATCAGATACTCTAGTTGCTACGGGAGCATTAACATATAATTGGGGAAGCATAGGGACTGGACAGTTAAAAGCGGTTTCTCCTCTAATTACAACTAATTATAAAGTTACAGGTACCGATGCAAATAAATGTATGAATACATTTACAATTCCAGTGATAGTAAATCCTCAGCCAAATATTGTAATTTATTCCAATAAATTCAAAGATGTAGTATGTATTGGCGATAGTGCCATACTATTTGCAAACGGTGCTAAATCATATAAATGGGATGATAATAATACCGATTCCGTTAGAAATATTGTTACTTCTATTTCAAAGCAATTCCAAATTATAGGGACATCCGATAAGAATTGTAAAGATACCGCTCAATTTAGACTAGAGGTGAAACCAAATTTTGACATTAGCACTACAAATGATACGGTATGTTTTGGCGAAACTGGCACCTTAGGAGTAATTGCTCCTGCAGGTACTACTATAGACTGGGGTACATTAGGTACTACAAATCAAGTGAATGCAGTAGGTATAAAAACTGTAAAATATGCGGTAAAAGTAACCAGCATAGAAAAATGTCAAAAAACAGAATACGCGGAATTAGTGGTTAAACCAAAACCTATAGGAAATGTAAATGATGCGATTATTTGTGATGGTGAAAAAGCCCAACTAACCGCAACGGGTGGAATAAGCTACTTATGGACTCAAGGTGCTGCCTCTTCTGCTAGTACGATTAATGTATTTCCAAAAGTTTCCACAGATTATACAGTAGAAGTATCTAACGAATTTGGCTGCAAAGACACGCTCAATACTACTGTAAAAGTTATTGAAAAATCTAATTTACAATTTAAATCTTTGGCACCTTCTTATAATTGCCCAACCATTCCTGTAACTCTAGTAGCTACTCCTGTGGGAGGCAAATTCTTTGGGACAGGAGTTACTGGAAATAAATTCAGCGTAGAACAACTTTCAAGTGGCATATATACCGTACAATATATTTACATAGAACCTATAAATAATTGTAAAGACACCCTATCTTTAAATGTAAATGTAATCAAGTGTGTATCATCTATTTTAGAAAAAAATGGATTGCAACAAATAGAAATTTATCCAAATCCATTTACTCGTAATTTCTATATAAAACTAGAAAGTCAAGTGAGTAAAATAACTACGTTCCGATTGTTTGACATTAATGGAAAATTGATAAATGAAAAGAACGAAAAATTAGGAACTGGAAGCAATACTATTGAATGGAATCAAGAAAATATTGCTAAAGGGATCTATTTCATTGAAGTTCAAATTGACTCCTACACCGATAAATTCAAAATAATCAAAGAATAATACTTTAACTATTCTTTGTGTAACATTTGATACGTTTTTACTTAATATAATATCCTATTTTTGTTAAATAAATTCAAATATGAAATCCATAATATTACAAAATTGGAATATCATTCGCATCATACGTTTATTGATGGGGATAGGCATTATGTATCAAGGATTCTCCGTAGGAGATAAATCCATAGGCTTTTTAGGGCTTATTTTCACACTTCTCCCTTTGTTCAATCAAGGATGCTGTGGTGTAGGTGGTTGCGAAACTCCTATAAATAAAAACAATCAAAAAAACACGCAAGAATTAATATACGAAGAAGTTAAATAAAAATTATGAACGATAAATTTCAAAATCTTATCAATAGTGATAAGCCTGTTTTATTGGACTTTTATGCCGATTGGTGCGGTCCATGTCAAGCCATGAAACCCATCTTGGTCCAATTAAAAGAAAAAATTGGAGAAGATGCCATCATCGTAAAAATTGATACCGAAAAAAATCAGGATTTATCTTCTTTTCTCCAAATTAGAAGTATCCCAACTCTTATGTTATACAAAAAAGGAGAGATGCTTTGGAGGCATTCGGGCGTTGTAGATACTAACGAGTTATATAATTTAATAAAAAAGCATTCAAACTAATCGCAATGAAAAAAGTATTATTTTTCTCTATTCTTTCGACATTTTTATTTTCTTGTGCTCAAAAAAACTCAAAAGGATATGAACTTTTAGATATAAATAGCTTTGTACGTAGACTTGAGCAAACCAAAAAGAAACAAATTATCGACGTTAGAACACCCGAAGAATTTAATGGAGGCAATATTCCTCAAGCACAAAACATAAATATTTACGATACAGATTTTGATTCAAAAATTGAAGCATTAGATAAGAATACACCTATATTTGTTTATTGCAAATCAGGTGGAAGAAGTACCAATGCAAGTCAGATATTACAAGAAAAAGGATTTAAAAAAATATTTGAACTCAAAGGAGGCATGATGGCGTGGAACAATGCTTTTCCTCAGGAAACGTCTAGTTCTAAAGACGAATATTCTCTTGAAACAATCCAAAAACTAGCCACCGAAAATCAAATCCTCATTGTAGACTACTATGCGCCCTGGTGTGCGCCTTGTATGCGTATGAAACCTATTTTTGAGAAAATTGAAGGTGAAAAACATGCTGGAGTCAAGATTTTGAGAATAGATGTAGACAAATCAAAAAAATTGGTTCAAGCTGAAAAAATTGAAGCATTACCTGTTATAATAGTATACAAAAATGGGCAAAAAACAGCATCATTTAATAAAGAATTGAACGAATCGGAACTTAGAAAATTATTAAAATAAATCATGGAATTTCTCTCAAAACCATGGCCGTGGTATATTGCTGGCCCATTAATAGGACTTACCGTTCCTACCCTTTTGATTATTGGCAATAAATCTTTTGGAATATCCAGCTCGCTTCGCCACATTTGTGCAAGTTGTATTCCTGCGGGTATTCCATTCTTCAAATATGAATGGAAAAAAGAAGCATGGAATTTATTTTTTGTATTAGGCATTTTTATAGGAGGGATTATCGCCAGCCAATTACTTGCAAATCCTAATCCTATTGAAATTCATCCCGATTTGTCAAAAGAATTGGCATCTTATGGAATAACCAAAATAGACGGTTTGCTTCCATCACAGCTTTTTAATTGGCACTCGCTTTTAACAATCAAAGGATTTATTATGATGGTACTAGGTGGTTTTATGATAGGTTTTGGGACAAGATATGCTGGAGGATGTACAAGTGGTCATGCCATTATGGGAATATCCAATTTACAATGGCCCTCACTAGTAGCTACGATTTGTTTTATGATTGGGGGATTCTTAGTAGCCAACTTAGTTTTGCCTTGGATTTTAAATCTATAAAAGTTAAATTTTTAATATTTAAAAAGGATTGAAAATCAATTAAACGTATTCATAGCTTTTGCAAATCCAGCTAAAATACTTTCTTCAATAGCAGCAATTGTTCTATCTATATACTCTGGAAGTTTTGAAACTTCTTCATCATTCCACTTCCCAAGAACATAATCTATTTGTCCCCCTTTGTGAAATTCATTTCCTATACCAAAACGAAGTCGAGGATATTTTTGGGTTTTGAGTTCAAGTTCAATATTCGTTAGACCATTGTGACCGCCACAACTGCCTCTAGTTTTAATTCGAAGTGTCCCAAATTGAAGTGCTAATTCATCTACTATGGCCATAGAATGCTCTATTGGAATATCCATTTTATCAATCCAATATCTATATGCTTTCCCGCTTAAATTCATATAAGTAGTAGGTTTGATAAGCGTTACCTTTTTGTTTTTGAGTCTAAATTCAGCAATATCAGCATACCTATCGCTCTTAAACGAAACATTATATTTGCTCGCCATCCTGTCTAGCACCAAAAAACCTATATTATGTCTAGTATATCTATATTCCTCGCCAATATTTCCTAGACCTACTACCAAAAACTTCATATCAAATATATTACAAATAGGTTTTAAAAAACAGATTTAGCTATTTTCACAATACTTTCACTCCTACTCATCGTATAATAGTGAAGCGATGGAACTCCCGCCGCTTTCAATTCTTTAGACTGCTCAATACACCAATCTATGCCTACTTGAATTACATCAGCTTTATTTGTGCATTTCTCAATTTCTTTAGTAAGTGGCTCAGGCAATTCTACAAAAAATCGTGAGGGCAAGGTTTTCAATTGATGCTTAGCGTCTATAGGTTTCAGTCCTGGAATAATTGGGACATTAATCCCCATTTTTCGGCACTTATCTACAAAATCAAAATACTTTTTATTATCAAAAAACATTTGAGTTACAATATATTCTGCTCCCAAATCTACTTTATGTTTAAGCCATTTCAAATCCGTATTTAAATTGGGTGCCTCAAAGTGTTTTTCGGGATAACCTGCTACGCCTATACAAAAGTCCGTTTCCATTTCATTTAAAGTCTCTTCGTGAAGAAAAGTTCCTTTATTCATACTCGAAACCTGAGCTACCAATTCACTGGCATATTTATGACAATTAAATTTTTCTATTTGCACTTGATTTTTTGAATCCCCTTTTAAGAGTAAAACATTCTCAATTCCTTGATAATACAATGAAAACAATGCATCTTCGGTCTCTTCTTTTGAGAAGCCAATACATACAAGATGAGGTACCGTTTCTATATCATATTTATAAGAAATAGCCGCACAAATGCCCACTGTTCCAGGTCTTTTTCGCAAAGGAGCTTCTTCAATCAATCCATCTGCTCTTCGCTTATAAATCATTTCTTCGGGATGATAAGTTACATCTATAAAGGCAGGATTGAATTCTATTAAAGGATCCAATACATTAAACAAATCATTGATTTTTTTTCCTTTTTGTGGAGGAAGAATCTCTAATGAAAAAAGCGTTTTTCCATTAGCTTTTTCTAATTTATCTACTATTTTCACTTCAAAACTGATTAAAACCATGCAAAAGTAGTAAAAATTGTTAACTTCTTGTTCATAGATTTGCTTTATTGGGAAAAATACAATATTTTTGCACATAATTATGAAAAAATATATTTTAATCATTCTCTTGGCAATTAGCCATGTATCTATTTCACAACAATTTGTTTTAGGACCTTGTGCAGGAATCAATCTTTCAAATTTTGGCATCAGCAATACAGATAGTATGCCTAATGCAGACAGTAAAATAGGTTATAATTTTGGAATTTTCTCACGTGTAAAGATTGGAGGGATCTTCATTCAACCTGAAATCATATATATCTTCAATAGAACGTCTATAGATTTATACAAATCCCCCAATACTGTTTCTGATGGATTTGGATTGGGGATACTCACAGGTTCTTTGATGGTAGGATACAAAATAGGTACCCTTCGAATTCAGGCAGGACCATATGCTTTTAAACAAATAAATGAGGCTATACAAAAAAATGAAGGGGCATTTGATCTTACGCTAAATAAGGATAATTTCAATTGGGGCCTACAAGCAGGTTTGGGATTAAATATAGCCAAACGATGGCAATTAGATGTGCGCTATATGCGATCAATGCAAAAATTAAACTATAAAGCCATCTTAAATAATGGTAATGAATTCTTCAATGGCAATATGAATACATTGTATTTGTCTTTTGGGTATTCACTTATCAAAATATAATTTGTGGGTCAAAAAAGTTTATTTTTTTTATTCCAAATATTTACTTTTTATCTTTCTGCTCAAGTTGAGCACTATTTGATGCGCGACGCCATTTTTTCATTTCAAAAAAAGGAACAAACTCGAGGGGAAATTTCACACAAAACACAAACCATTATCCAAGACTCTTTTTCTTTTGCCGAACAAGGACTTACGAAGACTATTTTAGAGAAATACAGTCATTTTTATACCACACAAACGAGTCCTTTTCATAGTCAAATATATTCAAGAGGATTTGGACAAAATCAAATTGTGACTACAATCGATGGGATTTCTTTAAATTTCTCAAATTATGACAATGGCTTATTATTAAACTTAATAGATGCCACAAATTTTGACAAAATAGAGCTTTTGTATGGAAATAACAGCATTCATTATGGAGGCAATGCAATAGGTGGTGGAATAAATTTTATTTCGGACAGAGATAATTTTACTACTACGAAAACGGGATTTATAAAGGGAATACTTCATTTTAATACTAATACAAATGCGTTGACGCCCAAGATATCTTTTGGATTTTCGAATTCAAAAATTAGAACAAAATTTCAGTTTTCGGCTTTTTGTCCGCGAGCGTATGAAATTGGTCATAAACAGCAGGATAAAAATAATACATGGGGACAAGAGCATGGAACGGCGCTTTGGCAAGATAATACTAAACAAGATATTTATAAAAATTCATCGAATCCTAATGCTATTTCACAGTCTCATTTCAAACTATTTCAAGTGGGAAATCAATCTACACTAAAATTGGGCAATGAGAGCAATGTAATGCTAGGCCTTTATTACAGCCGACTTGAAGACGCTACTCAAACGCATTCAACTCAAAACAAGGAGGCTTTTCAATTTTTTGCTACAAACAGTGATAATATTTCTTTATTTGCAAGTACTTTAGGCTTTCTATTCCATAAAAAACAATATTTATTTTCCAAGTTAAATATCAATCTTGGATATTCAAAACTATCACAATCTACTTATTTCCGAAAATATCAAAGCCCTTATGAAAAGTCCATAGCTTTTAACACTTCAAAATTAGAATTGAATATAGACGCTCATAAAAATTTCAACTGGAAATGGGTTTTGTTTTATGGATTGAATGCTAAGATTGAGACCGTAAATAGCACCTCCAATTCCAATTCAAAAATATCTGACACATCTATATCAATATACTCAAATTTCTTTAACATTTCAAGTCCAGAATTGAGTCCAACTACTATTAATTCGATGTCTTACCTAAAAATTGAACATCGAATAGATGATAAAACGGCTCTTTTTGCGGGGGTGAATCTTGGGATTCAAAGACTTCAATTTAATTACAAAAATATTGCTCCTTTTAACAATACTAGTAATGAAAATCTAAGCATTTTTAATACTTCATACAATGCTCAAATCTCTTGGACAAGACATTCATGCGAAAACAATAATTATGCTGCTACAGCTTTTCTTAGTTCCAGAATGCCTGATGGATTTAACATTTCCAACCCACTTTCTACAACAATTTTAATTCCAAATGAGCATCTAAAAAATGAAAATATCCTTGGAATTGAAGGTCATTTTTATCGAAAATTTGATGATATGCTTGAGCTTCAAATAGCGCCTTATGTATATTTGTATCAGAATAAAATAGGAACTAAAGCTCTTGATAGCTTCAATCCACTCACTTTGGACGAAACGTACAAAGTATATAAGCGAGCGAATATAGCTGAAAGTTATGTCTTGGGTGCCAATATCGATGCACGTTATCATTTTTCAAAACAATGGATGGGATATTTTTCATTTCATTATAATTATGGTGTACAAAAAGACACTCAAATATATCTTGACGACATACCTCCTATATATGGAAATATAGGAATTAAAGGACAGCAAGGAAAATTCTCGACACATTTTTGGATCAATTATAATGGCGCTAAACCCATTAGTTTTTACAATCCAAACAATGAAATGATAAAAAGTTTTGCAGCAATTGAAAACAATAACATTGTGGGTACTCCCGAGTTTTTTATACTCAATATGTCTTGTGGCTACCAATTCAACAAGCATATTCAAGCCAATCTTACATTGAACAATATCTTTGATTCACATTACAGAAATTATATGAGTGGGATTAGTGGGTTGGGGCGAAATTTACAAGTATCGATATCATTTAAATTGTAATAATTTTTGAAGCTAATACTTTCCAGTCAAAGGCTTTTTTAGCAATTTTCACATTTTCTGAAAACACTACTTCTCTATTTTCATCAAAAAAACGTTTTATTCCATAAGCGATGGATTCAGAATCTGGATTAACCAAAAAACCAACTTCTTCATCTTTTACAAAATCTTCTAATCCGCCTACATTAGTAGCAATCATTGGCATGTTGAAGTGATAGGCTATTTGAGTTATGCCACTTTGTGTGGCATTTTTATAAGGTAAAATCACGACATCAGCAGCTGAGAAATAATATTTTATTTCATCGTCTGGGATAAACTGATTTTTCCATAAAATTTGATTTGAAACGCATAATTTTTCTGCTAAATCAAAATAGGGCTTAGAATCAATATAAAACTCCCCTGCTACAATAAGTTTGACATCGGGATGTAATTTGATCGATTCTATCAATAAATCCAATCCTTTATAATCTCTTATAAATCCAAAAAACAAGATTACTTTTTGGTCTAAATTAAGTTGAAAATGATCTCTAGCTATTTTTTTATCTACCTTTTTGCCATAAATGTCGTAGATAGGATGCGGACTATAAATGATATCTTTTGAAGTTTGTTCCTTCAATTGTGATTTGACTTTTTTTGAAATAGCGACAAACTTATCTACAGCACTATAAAAATATTTTGAAAATATCTTATCCGAAAAATTTGCCTCATGAGGTATCGCATTATCTATCAAAGCATGTACCTTGGTATGCCCATTTTTTTTTGCTATATGTGCTATTGTCCCAAAACAAGGGCCCATAAAAGGTGTCCAAAAGCGAAATAATAACAAATCCGGACGCATTTTTTTTAATTCTAGACCAATTTTAATCCAATTGATGGGATTTATAGAATTGACTTTTCTATAGTTAGAGACTTCATCTTTTCGAGGAGTATCCGAATACTGTGATGTACCTGGGAACAAAAAATCTGGATATTGCAAGATAAAATTATATATAATAATCTCATGCCCCATTTGTTTTAATTCTAGAGCTAATCGTTCGTTAAAAGTGGAAATACCCCCGCCTCTATATGGATTTGCTGTACCTACTAATACTATTTTCAAAAGAACAAGAATTTTAAACTTCAACAAAAATACAGTTTTAATATTTTTTTAACCCACAAAAGTTGGAAAACGTATTTTTGTTATCATAAATAAGCTCAAACTAAGATTTAAAAGTAGTATTGGTAAATGATCATAAAAGTAGCACGTAAAAAATTACCTAAAAATGGTGATACCTCAATAGTATTTATTGGAGAAAAAGAAATTTGTATCATAAATCAAAATGAACAATTCTTTGCTGTAGACAATCTTTGCCCACACAAGGGCGCTAGCCTAGGAATAGGTAAAATCTGCAACGATGAAATCCTTTGCCCACTTCATGAATACCGTTTTAATTTTAAAACAGGTGCATGCAACATTCAGGCATATGGAACACAAACGTATGAGCTGGAAATAATTGATTGATTTTTCTTGAAAATTCACTATTTTTGGTTCGAGTTTATCAAAAAATATAAAGTATGAAAAAATATAGTTTGCTTTTTAGTTTATTTTTCATTTGTTTTATAGCAAATGCGCAAAGTCCAATAGGTACATGGAAAACGATAGATGATGAAACCAAACAAGCCAAATCCTATGTTCAGATTTATGAAAAAAATGGCTTATTATATGGCAAAATAGTTAAACTATTGACAAAAGTAGACCATGATGATTGCAAAAATTGCAAAGGTGCTCTTAAAAATAAACCTTTGATAGGGCTAGAAATCATGGCAAAAATGAAAAAAGAGGGAAATGAATGGGTAGATGGCACCATAGTAGACCCCAAATCGGGTAAAGAGTATAGCTGCAAATTTTCGTTAGAAGGAAAAGACAAGCTAAAACTGAGAGGCTTTATTGGTTTTTCTTTAATAGGAAGAACTCAATATTGGTATAGAGTGGACTAGTATAATTGTTCTCTTCGTCTTAGATTGGCCCTGATTCCCGCCTGAACGCCTAACGTGGCTTGGCTTAAACTTGGATTTTCAAATTTTGAATTTCTATAAATCATATCCATTTCAAAAAACACATTGTGCCATATTTGATACGAAGCATTTAAGGCAAGGATATTAATATTATTATTAAATCCTTGATTTTGTCGTACCCCAAAACTATTGGGTATGTTATTGGTATTTGTATTTGCAAATATATCATTTCCAAATAATTGTGTACCACTATCCAATCCTTTGTTTATCACAAAATATTTCAATTCCATATTTAACTTAGGGATAGGACTGTATCTAATTTTAAACATAAATTCGGTGAAATTAGCACCTAAAGGATATGCAAGTGCTTGATTATAATTTGTATAATTAGCTATCGTATCGCCTCCAAATGAGATATTATAGTGCGAATAGGTATAAGGACGAACCATATTGAACTCTATCTGTGCATCTAAATTTTTGATTTTAGCTACATCCATATATTTTGCTCCTAGCTGTATGCCGTATTTATTGGCCCACCAGCCCGAACTTTTCACAAATTCTTTCACTTGCATATCATCCAAAACAAATTGTCCATATACTTGAGCCGTCTTTTTAATATTTTGCTTGAATTGCGCTCCCATTAAGGAATTATCTGAACTTCCCTGAGCATATTCGATACTTCTATAAAAAATTACTGGATTCAAATAATTCAAATCAAAACCATCATTTCGATTGAATACAACCCCTTCAAACAATGCAATATCTAAATTTTTATTAGCTTTGTATGTCAAGAGATGAAATGCCGCATATTTTTTGGGCAATAAGGCATCGCCTCCTCTTACATACTGTCCTGCCAATTGATTGAAAAGGACTTGATAGTGAAATTTCCATACATTTACGTTGGCTTTCAGGAAAAATGCAGGTGCTGAGTTATCGCTCAAAAGCAAAGAACGGTAGCCATAGCCATAAAAATTTCGATCGTGTCCTATCGAAATAGCGATATGTTTAGAAGCTGAATAATCGATGTATCCAAGGGAATTGGAATAGTCAAACCCATTCGTTCCAAATTCTTTCCAATACCCAAATCCTGGATTAAAGTTATAGTTGTTTTGACTAAAATTGCCACGACTAAAATCCGAAACATACTGCATTGGGCGCATCTGATTTTCGGTCAATTGAAAATAAAAACTCAACTTCTCTCCTATTCGGCCTTGTGCCTCTAAGCCTCTAGAATTTCTATAAAGCGAGTTCTCATTGCCTTTTTCCTTTCCATATTTTAGTTCCAATATAGGATTGACTTTGATATAAAAATCTTTGTTATATCCCTCCAAAAAGGCGGCTTCTCTTTTATAAAACAAATTAAAAATACCCTTTTTTGTTGTAACTATTTTATCACTTGTACCTTTATTTTCTTCATCCATATATTTCAATTCAAAAGCATCCACTTTAGACTTATCCAGTCCAATGGAAAAACTATCAATTGAAGTTGCAATGCGCATTTTGCTATAGGGTTTCACTCCTGTATTAAAATTTATATAAAAGGCTTTATTCTTTA
>Ga0078894_10000984_pt1 | contig 20612 bp, 20 predicted proteins | sample LauGreSu1BDMLBSD_2_FD_67506 | JGI IMG/M metagenome (GOLD analysis project Ga0078894, IMG submission 67506) | Freshwater lake microbial communities from Lake Michigan, USA - Su13.BD.MLB.SD (version 4) (version 4) | ecosystem: Environmental > Aquatic > Freshwater > Lake | place: Lake Michigan... | reverse complement strand
GACCAACGCGCCGAGGTACCCACCAGACCCAGTTCGATCGCCTGACCGATGGACCCCACCTGGGGCGCGGAATCAAAGGTGGAGCACACCTTGTATTGCAGGATGGGCGCGCCGAGTTGTTTCAGGCTGTTGAAAGCTGCAGGCAGGTGCTCGCGCATCCAGGCCGGATCGCGACCGCGTGAGGTACCTGCAAGTCCCACACATCGCATATTGGCGAAACGCGACAGCACCTGCGGACTGGGCGCTTGCACCAAGAGCACCGTGGGCACACCCGCCGCGCTAAACGCTTCCATGACATCGGTGGAGCCGGTGAAGTCGTCACCGTAGTAGGCCAATAGCGGGCCTGATGGCAGACCGGACTCAGGGTCACGGGCCATGGGAGAAGGTGTCATGGTCTCATCCGGCACTGGAGGGCTCACCAGAATGTCAAGGCCGAGCGCAATGCCGAACGCTCCTTCGCCGCCTCTTGCAAGGACTGACCGCTGCGCGCAGCCTCCCAGGCTTCACGCAAGGCGGTCACGCCGGCGGCCACCCCCTGCGGGTGGCCAAAGATACCGCCGCCCGCCGTGACGATCAAGTCGTCATTCCCCAACGCGGCATAGGTATCGTGGGCTTGCAACCCGGTTTGTGCCGAACTGAACACGGGCACCGATGCGGTGAGTTGCCCCTCAAACCAGGGCTCCTGCACCGATCGTGCGGCGCGTACCACCACCTCGTCAGGCTCGCTGAACTTGTTGCGCAAGCCGTTGACGTGCAAATGATCAGCACCGGCCAGACGCCACAGCAGTTGCCAGGGACGAAAGTCCCAACCCAGCGCCGGGCTGCGACTGAGATAGCCCCACCCCGCGCGGTGTGCGTGCAAAGGCAGTTGGGCATACCGGCGCAAGGCCGTCATGCCACTCAAGCCCACCGAATGGACACACACCATCACGCACGTCCCCCCATGCTGGAGGACCCAGTCATGACGACGTTGCATCTGATCGAGATCGCCCGTGATGTTGAAGGCCACCATCACCTGACGCCCTTGGCGATCGGCTGCTTCGTTGACCACGCGCATGACTTCCACCACGCGCTCGTTGAAAGGGCAATGGGGACCATCGGCCTGCAACTCGTCGTCCTTGATGAAATCGATACCGCCCTCCACCAACAGCCGAACCTGCTCGGCCGTTTCGCGAGGGTTCAGGCCCACACTGGGTTTGATGATGGTGCCGATCAAGGGCCCCTGCGGCACACCACTCAATTGCCGCGTCCCCGGCATCGCAAACGCCGGACCCGGGTAAGCGCGAACAAACGCATCGGGGAGTTTCAGGTCCAACAACCGCAAGCCTGAGACCTGCCGCAACTCGAACAGATTGCCTGCAACGGTGGACATCAGGGTGGGCAGACACGGCCCCAGGTTCTCCAGTGGCCAGGACAATTCCAGTTGGCATTGCGTGTGCCGGGCAGACGCCATCCCCCCTGGCAAGCTGGGTTGGATGGATGTCCCCAGAACATCCAGGCGCTCCACCCGTGCACCCGCACGTTCTTTCAGTTCGGCCGTTTCGGTGGCCAGTTTGAGAAAGGTGCCGCTTGACTGCTCGCCTGCAATCACTTCGGCAGCACGATGGGGATCATCACCGGTTTCCAGCCAGTAGGTGGCGTGAATACGTGGGCTTGTCATGAGAACTCGCGGTTATTCGTAGCCCATGGCACGAGGGGGCCAGGTGCTCAGCCACGGTGCGAAGGTCAGCAACCCCAGCACCAGGCCATGCGCCCACAGGAAGGGTTTGAGTTCACGGGTCAGGTCTGACAGCGGCACGCGCGATTCCTTGAAAGTGCCGTTCAGGTGATGCGCTCGATGCTGTCGGCGATTTCCTGACGCTCGAAAATCTGTTTCCAGTCGTCGCGCATCAGGCGGGGTTTGCCAAAGGTGATGGCCTTGTTGCAGGCATCCGAAAACTGTCCTGGTATCTGCTTGAAAATGACCGCCGACAAAATGGTCATGTGCCCCAGCAGAAAGTCGCGCGCGGCTTCGGCGGGCACCCCCCGCGCCACCACCTCGTCCATCGCCTCGCGCATCACATCGAGCAAGGTGGCGCAGACAGTTTCGGACAGACCCGGCTCGAGCAGCGCCATCTGCTCCACCGTCACGCGGTAGGAGCGCAGCACTGGCTGGTAGATCGTCTTGGCAATGTCTTCGCCCAAGGCATAGGCCTCTTCGGGTCCTTGCATCAAGGCGTTGACGATGGACTGCGGGGCGTTCACGCCGCCAAAATAGTCCGGGTCGCCCTCCTGGTGCACACGCGGATGGAAGATGCTGGGATGGCAGGGGTGAGCCACAAAGTACACCAAATCGGGACGCTGGGGCAGATGACCGGCGAAGGGGGCCGCCGCGTCCAGCGTCATCACCAGGGTGCCCGCTTTGAGCTTGGGCGCGATCTCCGCAGCGAGTTGGCCAATCAACGTGTCAGGCACGGCCAGAATCACCACATCGACGTTGTGCAGCGCATCGTCCACCGGACAGCATTCCACGCCGAGTTCGTCGCGCAAGCGCTGACGACCCACCTCGCCGACTTCCACATGGCGCACCTGGTAGGACGAGCCCTGGAGGTTTTTGGACAAGCGCACGCCCATCTTGCCGCCGGCGCCAAACAAAGCAATCGAAGTCATGTCATCCCGTCCACTCGAAAAGTGGCGTGATGGTATGATGAGTTACCCTGAAATTGATCAGGGTTAACACTAATAATAGTCATTTTAAATGTTTAAAAAGACAATCAAGAGTCAGCGACCGCTCACCCTCATTGCAGGCGTCTGCAAACGGCTGCGGTGAACTCGGTGCAGCGGGTGGTCCCGCCCTGGTCATGCGGCACGGCCTCACCCTCAGCCAGCACCGCTTCCACCGCGTGTTCAATGCGTTGCGCCGCGCCCAACAGGTGGGTGTCCTGGTGCTCGTCGCCCAGCCAGCGCAACATCAGCGCTCCCGACAGGATGGTGGCCACCGGACTGGCCACACCTCGGGGCCAATGCCGTCGCCGTCGATGGTGACAATCTGGTAACTCACGACTTCTCCGCCAGGTAGCCAATCAACTCTGGCAGGAAAGCATTGGGGTCACCGGCCTCACAGGCCCATGCCAGTGTCTGCTGAACGGCCTGTGCAATGTCGTGATGCGCCTGTGTGTCCGAGGCCATCTGGTTGTAATAGGTCAGGTCCTTGAGCGCGTTGGCCACACTGAAGCGAAGATTGGACGAATCCCCCGAGGTGACAAATGGCTTGATGCGGTCCAGCGCCGCGCCCCAGCCACCGCCCACCGACAGCACTTGCAAAAAGGTCTCACCACTCACACCGGCACGGCGTGCGCAGGCAGCGGCCTCGGACAACAACGCCACCGAGCCCAGCGACACATAGTTGTGCAGCAGTTTCATCTGATGCCCCGCGCCCACCGGGCCGGCGTGTACGATGTTCTCGGCAAAGCAGGCCAGGATGGGATGGCACAGGGCCAACAAATCGGCATCGCCACCCACCAACAAATTGAGCTTGCCAGCGGCGGCCTCCTTGGGTGTGCGCGTCATGGCGGCATCAAGGAAGCGACCTCCCGCAGCGCTGACCTGCTGTGCCAGCTGAACCGTGGACGCGGGCACCGCCGTGGAGCAATCGATCACGATGGAGCCGGGCTTGAGCCCGTTGAGCACGCCCGCTTCCCCCGTGAGCACAGCTTCGACTTGGGGTGAGCCCGTCACGCACAAGATGATGATGTCCGAGTGCTGCGCCACCGCCATGGGGGTTGCCACTGTCTGGGCACCACCCGCGATCAGCGCCTCCAGGGGCTGGTTGCCCGGGTGCTCCAGCAAGGTCAGTGCGTGGCCATGCTTTTGCAGGTTGGTGGCAATGCCGTGGCCCATGAGGCCAATGCCAATCATTCCAAGATGTGTCATGTGCAACTTCCTGTAGCAGCCTCAACGGGCCGTGAAGGTTCAGGCCAGCAAGGCCCTTGGCATGACTGTACCCGCAGTGCGCGCGACGTCAGGGCGGCAGTGTTGCGCCCGCGTCAGGCGGGGCGTCATCGTCATCGCGTGCCGCCTCGGCCCAGGCGGCGGGCAGGGTTTTGGTGGGTCGCAAGCCCAGTTCGCGCAGCATCTCGGCCTGGCGCACCAGGTTGCCGCGACCGGAGGAGAACTTGCCGCGCGCCCGCTCGTAACTCCTCTGTGCCTGACCCAGACGCTCGCCGAGTTGATCCAGGTCCTCGACAAAACCCACCAGCTTGTCGTACAGCTCGGCCCCGCGCGAGGCGATGTCCTGGGCATTGCGCGATTGCGCCTCTTGCCGCCACAGGTGTTCCACCGTGCGCAACACAAACAGCAAGGTCGAGGGACTGACCAGCAGCACCTGCCGGTTCCACGCTTCCATGTACAGGTCCGGGTCGTGGGCAATCGCCATCATGAAGGCTGGCTCCACCGGGATGAACAGCATCACGAAGTCGAGCGAGCGGATGTCGTGAATCTGCTGGTAGTTTTTGGACGACAAACCGCGAATGTGGTTGCGTAAGGACTCCACATGGCGCTTGATGGCCGCTTCGCGCTGTATATCGTCTTCTTGCGTGGCCGCCTGCTCGTAGGCCACCAGCGACACCTTGGCATCCACCACCAGAAAACGTTCATCGGGTAAGCGAATCACCACGTCGGGCACAGCCCGGCTTCCGTCTTCGCGCGTGTGGCTTTCCTGCACCACGTACTCATGACCTTTGCGCAATCCCGAGCCTTCGAGCACACGCTCCAGAATCAATTCGCCCCAGTTGCCTTGCGCCTTGTTCGAGCCCTTGAGCGCTTGCGTGAGGTTCTTGGCGTCGGCACTCAGCACCTGGTTGAGTTCCATCAACTGCTTGACCTGCCCCGCCAGTTCAGAGCGCGCGCGGCCTTCGGTGTCATAGACGTGCTCCACTTTTTTCTGAAATTCGGCGATCTTCAAACCCAAGGGTCCTAACAGCTCTCCCAGACGAACGGCGTTGGTTTCGGTGAAGCGTTTGCTCTTGTCTTCCAGGATGTCGTTGGCCAGGTTGCGGAACTGTTCGCTCAGGGATTCGCGCGCCTGGGTGAGCAACTGAATTTTTTCCTGCGTGTGCCGACGCTCGTTATCGAGTTCGGTGGACAGCGAGGCAAGTTCACGGATCAATGCCACTTCGCGTTGCCGCAACCCCTCGAGTTCGCGCTGCACCTGTTCGCGCTGCTGCCGTATCTCGAGGGTTTGCTCCTCTTTCGCCTGCAGTTGGGCGATATGCGTTGCGAGTTGTTCCTTGAGTGCGGTCAACTCGGGGGTCTGGACTTGCGAGGGCGCACGACGCGCCCACCCAGCGGCCAGCCCTGCGCCCAGCAACAGGCCGAGTACACCGATAAGCGTCAGCGTTGTCAGATCCATGATGCGTCCGTGTGAAGGGCCGATGTTGAGCGGCCAGCTTCAGGCCTTGGGCACTCGGCCTACCGTCGTGGGAGCGGCCAAGAAGTCAAAGTCCACGCCTTTGTCGGCCTGGGTGACGGTCTCTAAAAACAGCTTGCGATAGCCGCGGTCGGCCTTGGGCGCCACCACCGGGCGAGCCTCCTGACGACGCGCCAATTCTTCATCGCTGACCAGCAAGGCAATCTCGCGCTGGGACACACTCAGGCGGATGCGGTCGCCCGTTTGCACGTAGGCCAACGGCCCTCCAATCGCCGACTCGGGCATCACATGCAGCACGATGGTGCCAAACGCTGTGCCGCTCATGCGACCATCGGAAATGCGCACCATGTCTTTCACACCGGCGCGTGCCAGTTTGCGCGGGATCGGCAGGTAGCCGGCCTCGGGCATGCCGGGTGCTCCCTTGGGGCCGATGTTTTTCAGGACCAGCACATCGTCGGCCTGCACATCCAGGTCATCGGCGTCGATGCGCGCGGCCATGTCGGCCAGGTTTTCAAATACCACGGCACGGCCTTCATGCTCCATCAACTCGGGCTTGGCGGCCGACTGCTTGATGATGGCGCCCCCGGGGGCCAGGTTGCCGTGCAACACAGCGATACCGCCTTGCGGGTAGATCGGGTGGGAGCGAGGGCGCACCACGTCTTGCTTGAACGACGGCGGCGCGAGGTCGATCTCTTCGCCGAGTGTGCGCCCCGTGACGGTCAAGGCATCCAGATGCAGCAAAGGCTTGAGTTCGCGCAACAAGGTGGTCATGCCACCCGCTGCGTGGAAGTGCTCCATGTAATGCTGTCCCGACGGTTTGAGGTCAACCAGCACCGGTGTCTCGCGGCCCATGCGGTCCAGCGCGTCAAGATCCACCTCCAGGCCCATGCGCCCAGCAATCGCTGTCAGGTGAACAATGCCGTTGGTGGAGCCCCCAATGGCCAGCAACACCCGCATCGCATTTTCAAAGGCCTTGGCGGTGAGGATCTGATCAATGCCCAGGCGTTTTTTGGCCAGCTCCACCGCTTGTGCCCCGGTGCGCTCGGCCACGCGCATGCGGTCTGCCGTCACGGCAGGAGGTGAGGCGCCGCCCGGCACGGTCATGCCCAGCGCCTCGGCGATACAAGCCATGGTGCTGGCCGTGCCCATAACCGAACACGTGCCCACGCTGGCCACCAACTGGTTGTTGACCTCGGTGATCTCGGCCTCGTCAATGTCGTCGGCGCGGAACTTGCCCCAGAAGCGGCGGCAATCGGTGCACGCACCCACCGTCTCTCCCCGGTGCGAACCGGTCAACATGGAACCGGTGATGAGCTGGATGGCGGGAATGCCCGCCGAAGCGGCCCCCATCAACTGGGCCGGTACGGTTTTATCGCACCCCCCAATCAGCACCACCGCATCCATGGGCTGGGCGCGAATCATCTCTTCGGTGTCCATGGACATGAGGTTGCGCATGTACATGCTGGTGGGTTGCGCAAAGCTCTCCCCGATGGAGATGGTGGGGAACTTCACCGGCAGACCGCCCGCGAGCATGATCCCTCGGTTCACCGCTTCAATCAGCTGCGGCATGTTGCCGTGACACGGGTTGTAACCACTCCCAGTGTCGATCACGCCGATGACCGGACGGTCCAGCGCTGCGTCGGTGTAGCCCGCACCCTTGATGAAAGCCTTGCGCAAGAAGAGCGAGAAGCCGGCATCCCCGTAGTTGGTGAGGCCTTTGCGCATACCCGTGGCTTGCGCGTGATGAGCAGTACCGGTGGGGTTCTTGGGATCAGTCATGAGGTCTTTGTTCTGTCGAAGGAAGAAACATTGTCACGCCCCGGACGGAGGAGTGCGCACAAAAAGGCATTTCAGTCGATAATTTTCCGAATCGCCCAGGGCGGGCGCAGCCTCAACCATACACCACAATGAATACTCTCAAAGGCATCTTTTCCCCGGTCCTGACCCCCTTCAACGAGGACTATTCGCCGGATGCGGACCGGTTGGTGCGGCACTGCCGCTGGCTGGTCGACCAGGATGTGGGGCTGGCTGTGTTTGGTACCAATTCGGAAGCCAACTCGCTCGGGGTCCAGGAAAAGCGCGCACTGCTCGACGCCTTGCTGCAAGCGGGCATCCCGGCTTCGCGCATGATGCCCGGCACCGGCAGCTGCGCCTTGCCTGAAGCCATCGAGATGACTCGTCACGCGGTACAGGCAGGCTGCGGCGGCGTGCTGATGCTGCCGCCCTTCTACTACAAGGGGGTCAGTGACGAGGGCATTTACCGTTACTTTGCCTCGGTGGTGGAGGCGGTGGCGGACCGTCGACTGCGTGTTTACCTCTATCACATCCCGCCGGTGTCACAAGTGCCGATCTCGCTGGGTTTGATCGGACGGTTGCTCAAGGCGTATCCCGGCACCATCGCCGGCGTGAAGGACAGCTCGGGCAACTGGGACAACACGGCCGCCATGCTGCGCGAATTTCAGCCGCATGGGTTCGACGTGTTTGCCGGCAGCGAAAACTTCCTGCTGGCCACTATGCGCGGCGGCGGCGCCGGTTGCATCACAGCCACCGGCAACGTCAACCCCGGCCCCATCGTGCAACTCTATAAGACCTGGCAACAGGACAACGCCGATGAACAACAACAACGCCTGGACGCCACCCGCGCCGCCTTTGCCCAATTCACGCTCATCCCGGCCATGAAAGCCGCGATTGCCTGGAAGTCAGGACGTGAAGACTGGACCGTGGTGCGCCCGCCCCTGGTCGAACTCACCGCCGAGCAACGGCAGAAACTGCAAGCCTCGCTGGACCTGGCCGGCTTTGACATGCCCAAGGCCGCCTCGCTGGGCTGAGAGGCTCACCCATGGCCTCACAACGACACTCACACGCACGGCGTCGCCTGATGCCCGAGCCGCCACCGGGTTGCTCGAGGCGTCGTCGGTGTGCAGCGTTCAACTGCCTCTCAACTTTGGCCCCCGACATCTGGCGTTCTCCCAAGACGGGCGGTTTCTCTACCTGCTGGGCGAGATGAGCGGCCTGATCGCGGTGTTCGAGCGCAACGCCACCACCGGCGGGCTGGAGCGGGTCCAACGGGTTCTGATTGGCGCAGGCGCCAACTGGATTCAGGTGGTGCGCGTGGCCTGAGCGGTGAGACGATAGCCTGTCCCGCGCACCGTCTCCACCATCACCCCTGCTTTGCCCAGCGATTCGCGCAAACGCTTGATGTGCACATCCACCGTGCGCTCCTCGATGAACACGTGGTCGCCCCACACCTTGTCCAACAACTGCGAGCGGGTGTGCACACGCTCGGCGTGGTGCATGAGGTAACTCAATAGCTTGAATTCGGTGGGGCCGATCTTGAGTGGCTCGCCCTGGTAACTGACCCGGTAGGTGGCCCCATCCAGCGTCAATTCACCGACCGACACATTGGGTACCGCCTGCTCGGGGGCACGACGACGCAACACCGCGCGAATACGCGCCAGCATTTCGGACACCGAAAAAGGCTTGGTGATGTAGTCGTCCGCACCGGCATCCAGGCCCTTGACCTTGTCGTTTTCATCCACCTTGGCCGTCAGCATGATGATGGGCACACCCTTGGTCCGAGGATCGCTACGCCACTTGCGTGCCAGCGTGACCCCACTCTCCCCTGGCAACATCCAGTCCAGCAGGATGAGGTCGGGCAACACGGTGTCAATTTCTTTCTGCGCCAATTCGCCGTTTTCGACCCACAGGGGCGATAACCCGTTATGACGCAGGTTGATGGAAATCAGCTCGGCAATGGCCGGTTCGTCCTCAACAATCAAAACACGGGGCGTCGACTTGATGGGCATGGGTGGTTTGCAAGGGAAACGTCACAGCACGTTCGATTCGATGTAGTCGACCGAGGTGTGGCGCACGTCCGCCCCTTTGACGATGAAGATGATGAATTCGGCGATATTCTTGGCGTGATCCCCAATGCGCTCGATGGCCTTGGCAATGAACAGCAGATCAAGGCTCGAGGAGATGGTGCGAGGGTCTTCCATCATGTAGGTGATGAGCTTGCGCACAAAACCGTCAAATTCGGCATCCACCTGGCCGTCCTCGCGCAGAATCTCCACCGCCGACACGGCATCCAGTCGGGCGAATGCATCCAGCGCCTTGCGTAGCAAAGCGCTGGCAAGCTCGATCGCCGTGCGCAGGTCCGAGGAGGGCAACGCGCGCGGCATGCCATCAGCGATGATGGACTTGACCATGCGCGCAATGCGCTCGGCCTCATCCCCGACCCGCTCGAGGTTGGCTGTGGTTTTGGAAATGGCCAGGAGCAAGCGCAGATCCACGGCGGTGGGCTGACGACGTCCGATGATGGAAGCCAGTTCGCGGTCAATGTCGACTTCCATCATATTGACGCGTGCCTCGGTCGCGATGACCTGATCAGCCACCTCCACACTGAACTCCGACAGGGCATACACCGCCTGGCGAATCTGGGACTCCACCAGACCACCCAACTCCATCACCCGCATGGAGACGTTGTTGAGCTGAGAGTCAAACTGGGTCGAAAGATGTTTATCGGGCATGATGCTTCCTTGATAACCGTGGGCGCGCAAGCGGGCTTCAGCCAAAACGGCCGGTGATGTAGTCTTCAGTTTCCTTGCGCTGCGGCTTGAAGAACAATTGTTCGGTGGGACCAAATTCCACCAGGTCGCCCAGGTACATGTAGGCGGTGTAGTCGCTGCAGCGGGCGGCCTGTTGCATGTTGTGGGTGACGATCACCACGGTGTAGTCCTGCTTCAACTCGGTGATGAGCTCTTCAATCTTGGCGGTGGAAATCGGGTCCAAGGCCGAACAAGGTTCATCGAGCAACAACACTTCCGGCTTGATGGCCACGCCACGCGCAATGCACAGACGCTGTTGCTGACCGCCTGAAAGGCCCGAACCACTTTGCTGCAACTTGTCCTTGACCTCGTTCCACAAAGCCGCCTTGCGAAGCGCCCACTCCACACGGTCTTCCATGTCGCTTTTGCTGAGGTTTTCAAACAACTTCACGCCAAAGGCAATGTTGTCGTAGATGGACATCGGGAACGGTGTGGGCTTTTGGAACACCATGCCGATCTTGGCGCGGATCAGGGCCACGTCGCGCTTGGACTGCAGCAGGTTTTCGCCTTCAAACTCCACCAGACCTTCAGCGCGCTGCTCGGGGTAGAGCTCAAACATACGGTTGAACACGCGCAACAAGGTGGACTTGCCACAGCCCGACGGGCCGATGAATGCCGTGACCTGTTTTTCCGGAATTTCCAGGTTGATGTTTTTGAGCGCGTGGAACTTGCCATAATAAAAGTTCAGATCCTGAACCTTGATCTTGGCTTGCGTTTGCAAAGCGGTGTCCATGTTGAATGCTTTCAATCAGACTTTTTGACGGGTGACCACGCGGGCCAGGATGTTCAGGCCCAACACGGCCAAGGTGATGAGAAATACCCCCGCCCAGGCCAGTTGCTGCCAGTTCTCGTAGGGACTCATCGCAAACTTGAAGATGGTGACCGGCAGACTGGCCATCGGTCCCGACAGGCTGGACGCCCAAAACTGGTTGCTGAGCGCGGTGAACAGCAAGGGTGCCGTCTCACCAGAGATACGCGCTACGGCCAATAAAACCCCCGTGACCACCCCTGCTCGTGCCGCGCGCAAGGTGATGCTGGTGATGACCTTCCACTTGGGCGTGCCCAAGGCATAAGCGGCTTCGCGCAACCCGGCCGGCACCAGTTGCAGCATGTTCTCTGTGGTGCGAATCACCACTGGCACCACGATCAGCGCCAGCGCCACCACACCGGCCCAACCAGAGAAGGATTTGTAACGCGCCACGATCAACGTGTAGACGAACAGTCCTATCACGATAGAGGGTGCTGACAGCAGAATGTCATTGACAAAACGGGTGATGGAGGAGAGCAGACTGCGCGGACTGTACTCGCACAAATAAATGCCAGCCAGAATGCCAATGGGGGTGCCCACGAAAGTGGCCAGCATCACCATCAGAAACGAGCCGTAGATGGCGTTGGCCAACCCGCCCTCTTCATTGGGCGCAGGGGTCATTTGAGTGAGCACGGACAGTTGCAAGCCGCCGACGCCTCGCCAGAGCGTTTCCCACAGAATCCAGATCAGCCAGACCAGACCGAAGGCCATCGCCACCATCGACAAAGCAATGGCGATCTGGTTGACCCGTTGACGGGACTTGAACTTAACCAGTCGCGGATCGCTCATGACTTGGCTCCTTCCTGACGCTGCATGCGTGCCAGCAGCCACTTGGACAAGGCCAGCACCACGAAGGTGATGAAAAAGAGAATCAGGCCCAAGTAGATGAGCGAGGCTTGGTGAAGACCATCCGACGCTTCGGCAAACTCGTTGGCGAGTGCCGAGGTGATGCTGTTGGCCGCCTCAAACACACTCAGCGAATTGAGCTGGTTCATGTTGCCAATGACAAAGGTCACCGCCATGGTCTCACCCAGGGCACGACCCAAGCCCAGCATGATGCCGCCCATCACGCCCGCCTTGGTGTAGGGCAATACCACCTGCGACATCACCTCCCAGGTGGTGGAGCCCAGGCCATAGGCCGATTCCTTGAGCATGGGCGGGGTCACCTCGAACACGTCACGCATCACCGACGCAATGAACGGGATGATCATGATGGCCAGGATGATGCCCGCCGACAAAATACCAATACCCACCGGCGGGCCCGACACCAGGGCGCCCAGCACCGGCACATGGCCCAACCATTGCTGGAGGGGAATTTGCACGTAAGTCGACAGAATGGGGCCAAACACCAGCAACCCCCACATGCCGTAGACAATGGAGGGGATGGCCGCCAGGAGTTCAATGGCCGTGCCCAGCGGTCGCTTGAGCCAGGCCGGCGACAGTTCCGTCAAGAAAAGGGCGATGCCAAAGCTGACCGGCACAGCAATCAACAGCGCGATGATCGAGGTGGCCAACGTGCCATAAATCATCACCAGACCGCCGTAATCATTTTTGACCGGATCCCACACCGAGCGGGTCAAAAACCCCAAGCCGTATTCGTGGATGGCTGGCCATGCACCTGCGACCAATGACAACAGGATTCCGACCAACGCGGCCAGGGTCAAGATGGCTGCGCCCAGGGCTGCCCAGGCGAACAACTTGTCCATCAAGTCGGTCAAGAACCGCGCGCGTGTTTCAGGAGGAGTTGTCATGGGTTGGGCAGTCGGCTCCCGCCCCAACGAGGAGCGGGAGGGGTCTGTGATCAAGGTCGACATGTGACTGTACCGTCAATTGAGCAACATCAGCACAAGGCCAACGGGCTCAGTAGGCAATGGGCTTGCCCGCGCCGTCCTTGATATTGGCCCAGGACTTGCGAATGACATCCTTGACGCTGGCAGGCATCGGCACATAGTCCAGGTCGTCTGCCGTCTTGTCACCGTTCTTGTAGGCCCAGTCGAAGAACTTCAGGGTACTGCTGGCATGGGCCGGCTTGTCTTGCACCTTGTGCATGAGAATGAAGGTGGCACCGGTGATGGGCCATGCATCCTTGCCATTCTGGTTGGTCAGGATCTGGTAGAAAGACTTGTTCCAATCCGCCCCATCTGCTGCGGCTTTGAAAGCGGAGTCATCGGGCGACACAAAAGCGCCCGACGCATTTTTCATTTGCGCAAACACCATTTTGTTTTGCTTGACATACGCGTACTCCACATAGCCAATGGAGTTGGGCAGGCGACCGACAAAAGCGGCCACGCCCTCATTGCCCTTGCCACCCGCCCCGGTGGGCCAGTTCACCGCCGTGCCGTCGCCCACTTTGGCTTTCCATTCAGCGCTGACTTTGCTCAGGTAATTGGTGAACAAAAAAGTGGTGCCCGAGCCGTCCGAGCGGCGCACCGGTGCGATGGCCGCATCCGGCAGGTTCAGCGTGGGGTTCAAGGCCTTGATGGCCGGGTCATTCCACTTGGTGATCTTGGCCAGGAAGATGTCGGCGATCAATTCACCGGTCAGCTTGAGCTGTCCCGGGGCAATGCCGGCAATGTTGACCACCGGCACCACACCGCCAATCACGGTGGGAAATTGCATCTGGTTTTTCTGCGCCAACTCTTCGTCCTTGAGCGGCATGTCCGATGCGCCAAAGTCCACGGTTTTGGCATCGATCTGCTTGATACCGGCGCCTGAGCCCACCGACTGGTAATTGACCTTCAGGTTGGTGGCTTTGTTGTACTCGGACGCCCATTTGCTATACAGGGGGGCTGGGAAGCTGGCCCCAGCACCCGTGATGTCCTGGGCATAGGTCGAAAACGACAGGCCCAGTGCGCAGGCCAATGAAATCAATGAACGTGACAAGGTGGTCATGAGAAAGTCCTAGGGTGTGTAATAACTGGTGTGACTCTAGTGGGCTTGTGTGACAGTTGCGTGACATATGGCCAACAGACGTCTGGGTTGTGACGAGGGCCCGTTGAGGGGGTCCTGTCCCGACGTGTGACGCCCGTGAAGTACTCGGGACCTTCCCTGTGGCATCAGATTTCCAGGACATAGTGCCCAGGCGCATGGCCCAGCGATGCATGGCCAGCAGCAGATTTCCTCCCCTGGGGCGCTTTGCGCAAAGGTCCGGCCTGCCGCTCCAGCCACTGGGCCCAGGCGGGCCACCATGACCCTGGGTGGAGTGCAACTTCCTGAGCCCAGGTGTCCGGATCCTGGTATTTGGCCCCTTGCTTGCGCCGCGACAACTGGTAATGCCGCGGGGCACTTCCCCCGGGTGGGTTGACCACGCCCACGTTGTGCCCCCCGCTGGTGAGACAAAACGTCAACTCAGTGGAGGTGAAGAGGTGCAGTTTGTACACCGATCGCCAGGGGGAAACGGTGTCGTGCTGGGTGCCCAGACAAAATACCGGCCACCGCACATCCCGCAGCACCACCGGTCGACCCTCGACGAGATAACGCCCCTCGGCCAGATCGTTGTGGCGATACAGGCTGTGCAGGTAGTGGCTGTGCTGACGGTAGGGCATGCGGGTGGCGTCGGCATTCCAGGCCATCAGGTCTGTCACCGGTGCGCGCTGTCCCAGCCAGTAATCGCGGACGATGCGCGAAAAAACCAGGTCGCGCTGATGCAACCAGGTGAAAGCGCCCGCCATTTGCCTGCCGTCGAGAAAGCCCTGGTCTGACATCACGCCATCCAGAAAGGTCAACTGGCTGTCGTCGATAAACAAGGCGAGTTCGCCCGGTTCGGTGAAGTCCACCTGCGACGCCAGCAGGCTCAAGGATTTCAACCGCGTGTCATCGGTGCGCGCCATCAAGGCGGCGGCAATCGACAGCAAGGTCCCGCCCAGACAATAGCCCACGGCCTGTATCTTTTGCTTGGGCACCCTCTCGCTCACGACGCGAATGGCTTCCATCACCCCATGGTTGAGGTAGTCGTCCATGCCCAGGGCCCAATCTTTGGCCTGTGGATTGCGCCACGACACCATGAACACCGTGTGTCCCCGGTTGACCAAATACCGGACCATCGAGTTGTGGGGTGACAGGTCCAGGATGTAGAACTTCATGATCCACGAGGGCACCATCAGAATGGGGCTGGCGAACACCGCGGGTGTTTGGGCGTTGTACTGGATAAGTTCAATCAGGTGATTCCTGTACACCACCTGCCCAGGTGTGATGGCCACCTCATGACCGGGTCGAAAGTGATCGGTGTTCATCGTGGGTTTGTCAGACAGCCGACGCAGCACATCCTCCCACCAGTTGCGCGAGCCTTCCAGCAGGTTGAGCCCCCCGCGCTCGATGGTGCGATGTAACACCTCGGGATTGGTCCAGAAGAAGTTGGAGGGTGATACGACGTCCAGCAACTGGCGCGAGGTGAAATCCAGCACCCGCTCATGGTGGTGGTTCACGCCAGGCACATCGGTGGTGGCGTTGTGCCACCACTGTTGTTGCATCAAAAAACCCTGGTAGATGGCCTGGTAGGGCATGTGCTGCCATTGCGCAGCGGCGAAGCGAGTGTCCTGCGGCAGAGGATCGATACACGACTCGCAGGGCCGCCAGCTGCTCTGGATCAGGTGCGCCATCAGTTTGCGCGCCTTGTTGCCCGCCTTGAGCGCCAGTTCACGCTGCTTGCCTGGCGAGAAGCTCAGGTGTATGAGCCAATCCACATACGCGTTGAACAATGAAGCCGGCGACAGACCCGAGGTGATCCGAGCGATGTTGGCGTTGATGATCTTGTCCAGATCATGCGGAGGTACAGAGACCGCTTTGGCACTCATGTGCAGTTCTCGAACAGTTTCATACAGGACTTTCCCGTAACAGGGCGCACAACACCCGGACAGCGAACCCAGCGAGTCGCCAATGCCATTTATCGCGCCTGTCCCCTTGAAACTCTGTTCGATGACGCACGAGGTACCGGACCACTGTGGCCTATCGACTACCATTCAGGCCATGTCTGTTGAACAATCCCCTGGGGTGGCCGTGATCGGCGGGGGGCCTGCAGGTCTCATGGCAGCCGAGGTTCTGGCCAGTGCCGGCTGCGCTGTCGACGTGTATGAGGCCATGCCGTCGCTGGGCCGTAAATTCTTGCGTGCTGGCGTGGGGGGGTTGAACATCACCCACAGCGAAGCGCCTGATCGTTTTGCGCGCCGCTATGGCGATCGTCAATCGGTGCTGCAACCCGCGCTTGATGCCTTTGACGCCTCGGCTCTGTGCGCCTGGGTGCATGGCTTAGGCATCGAGACCTTTGTGGGCTCATCAGGACGGGTGTTCCCCAAGGGGATGAAAGCATCCCCGCTGTTGAGAGCCTGGCTGCACCGCTTGCGCGACCTGGGGGTGCGCACCCACGTGCGCCACCGCTGGCAAGGCTGGCATCCAGATGGCAGCCTGCATCTGGCCCATGAGGGCAAGACTATGTCGTTACAGCCTGCAGCCACCGTCCTGGCCTTGGGCGGAGGCAGTTGGCCGCAACTCGGTTCAGACGCGGCCTGGGTGCCCTGGTTGCAAGACCGCCAGGTGAAGGTGCAACCCTTGCAAAGTTCCAACTGCGGGTTTGAGGTCCCGTGGAGTGAACATCTTCGCACCCGCTTTGCGGGCTCACCCGTCAAACCCGTGGTGCTGAGCGTGCAGCACCCCAATGGGCGGTGGGAGCGCAAGGCCGGCGAATTCGTGATCAGCGAGTACGGCGTCGAGGGCAGCCTGATCTACGCGGCGTCAGCAGCCTTACGCCAGCAGTTGACCACTCAAGGCTTTGCCCAGCTCACGCTCGATTTACTCCCTCAGCATGACCTGGCGCGTGTTGAAGCCGAGTTGCGTCATCCGCGTGGCAGCCGCTCGATGTCCAGCCATCTGCAAAGCCGCCTGGGACTGCAGGGTGTGAAAACAGCGCTGTTGTTCGAGGTGCTGGGCAAGGACGGGTGGCAAGTCCTGGCCCACGTGGCCCAGACCATCAAGGCCCTACCATTACGTGTACAGGCTGCGCGACCCCTGGCCGAGGCCATCAGCACCGCCGGTGGCGTGGGTTTCGAGGCGGTGAACGCCAGCCTGATGCTGCTGCCCTGCCCCGGTGTGTTTGTGGCGGGTGAAATGCTGGACTGGGACGCCCCCACGGGCGGCTATTTGCTCACGGCGGCCATGGCCACGGGCCGTGCAGCAGGGCTGGGGGCGCAGCACTGGCTGCGCACCCAGCATCCGAATCAGTTCGGCACTGCGTGACGACCGGCGCGGTCACGCGCCACAAGGGTCTTCATGATTTGCGCTGTGCCGGGCCGCCTGCAGGTTCATGTCGACAACCGCCACGCGCGCCCCTTCAGCGGCGAAGCGTTGGCTGGTTGCGCCGCCCATGTCACCGGCACCGCCGGTAATGTTACATAACTCAATTCTTGAGTCCTTGCGTGCTGATGTACAGTCGTCGCAACCCCTAGCCCCGCTCCAGCGCCACCCAATTTTTCAACTGCCCATGAATCCTGTCTCCCCCCCTTCCCCCGTGGCTGTTGTGACGGGTGCTGCCCGCGGCATTGGACTGGCCAGCGCCCAGTGGTTTCTCGACCGTGGCTACCGCGTGGCAAGACTCGACAACCATGAGGCCGCCCTGAAGGCCAGCGCACATGCCTTCTCAGACCCCAGCACTGCACGGGATGTGGTGTGCGATGTATCCGATCCGGCGCAGGTCGAGGCCGCGGTCACCACCCTGACTCAGCAGTTTGGCCGCGTCGATGCACTGGTCAACAATGCAGGCGTGGCCGTGTTCAAACCCATCGGGCAAACCACGTTTGAGGAGTGGCGCTACGTCATGAGCACCAACCTGGATGGCGTTTTTCTGTGCTCCCAGGCGTTCGTCCCCCTGATGAAACAAAGCGGCGGCGGTGCCATCGTGAACATCGCGTCGATCTCCGGTCTGCGCGCCAGCACCTTGCGCGTGGCCTACGGCACGAGCAAGGCCGCGGTGGTGCATCTGACGAAACAACAGGCCGTGGAATACGGCCAGGACGGCATTCGTGTGAACGCCATTGCGCCCGGCCCGGTCGAGACCGAGATGGCCAGGCAGGTGCACAGTCCCGCTATTCGCAAGGACTACCACGATGCGATTCCGCTGAACCGCTACGGCACACTGGAGGAAATTGCGGCTTGCATCGGCTTCCTGTGCAGCCCCGCCGCATCCTATGTGAATGGTCAATTGCTCGCCGTGGATGGCGGCTTCGATGCGTCAGGCATTGGCTTGCCTTCCTTGCGCGCCACGGGGTCGTAACACCTCGCCGGCAGACAGTTTTCTGACCTATCTCCCCCGGCCTGCGCTATGGCAAGGGCACAGCCACCCATTCATCACCATACACCTCAGGCTCAGCATAGGCCTGCATGCGCTCGAAATGGTGTTCGATGTCTTCAGCCCACAGCAAGCCTGCCAATGTGGTGGCCAAACGCAGCGCCCCTTCGCTGATCGCAGGAATGTCGCCGGTGATCACCCCCAATGACAAGGCTGCCGGGTAGTTGAAACAGTGAATGCGATCCAAGCCCGGGCAGTCATGCCCGGCTTTGACTTGGAACTCAAAGTGACCTCCCAAATCGGGGCAGGCCTCGAGCTCAGCATCCTCCTGACCGGGTTCGACTTGCCATCGATCGCCCCAGGTGCGCACATGCGCAGCAAAATGACGCAACATCGGGCGCTCGGCCCAGTTCACCACAAATCCAGTGGCAAAGATGAGGAAGTCCAGTTCGATCGGTCCGACCGATGTACTGACCTGCACGGCAGTCCCTTCTTGCCGTGCGCCTTGAACGGCACACCCCAAATGGAAATGGGCATTGGCATGTTGCGATACACGCAGTGTGCTGCCCCGCGGGGGCGGTACCTGTTGCACGTTGATGTAATGGCGAACGCGCCATTTCCAGGCATCGGGCAATTGACCATGGCCGTGGATAAAACCTGGATTGCCAGCCCCTTTGCCTTTGTTGATACGGGGAATGTCGGTACGACGTACCAGCAAATGCACGCGCGCAGCACCCGCTTCCAGCGCGGTGGCCGCACTGTCCATGGCAGAGGCACCCGCCCCCACCACGCCGACCCGCAGCCCTTGGAGGGTGCTGTAGTCGTGGGGGTCTGACGAATGAGCCCAGTGTGTTCGCGGCAACTCACGTGCCCAGTCAGGTACCCAGGCGCCGCCCAGACCGGCTCGCCCCGTGGCCACCACCACACGCCGAGCCCAGCGCTCCAGCACCACGCCTTGCGGATCTTCCAGACGCAGCTTCACCAAGTTGTTGGATTGCGGCCAAATGTCTGTCACGCGATGTCGGTTATGCACCTCCAACCCCAGCACACGTCGATACCAGCGCAAATAATCCATCCACTGCAAACGGGGAATCTTGTCCATCGCATCCCAGGCCGCGGTGCCCCACTGGGCTTCGAACCATGCGCGAAAACTGAGCGACGGGATGCCCAACGCCGGGCCGGTCAACTGCTTGGGTGATCGCAGGGTCTCCATGCGGGCTGTGGTGGCCCACGGCCCTTCAAAACCTTCGGGGGCTTCGTCGTAGATATCGACCTGCATGCCACGGTGCTTCAGTGCAGCGCCCAGTGTCAGTCCTGACATGCCCCCACCGATGATGACCACATCCGCGATCGAATGACCTTCGTGTGCCAGCTCGGGCGTCCAACGTGCAGCAGGCAGTTGCAAGGCCGCCAGCTCCCAGGCCAACCGGGCTTCCAAGGCCGCCAGCCCAGGTTCGATACCGGGTCGCAAGGGCTCGCTGGGGTCGTAACTGGCTGGCAGTGTGGCCTTGTCCGTCATTTATTTCGCCTCGATCCTGGCATCGCGCACGATGCGTCCCCAACGCTCGATTTTTGCGGACCGGTGATCCACCACGACAGCTAACTTCAGGCGCTTGGACAATTCCTCGGCGAACAAGCGGCCAATGGTGTCGCCGGTATCCGACTCCCCCATAGACGGCACAATGGGTCGAACGCTGCGCCCGAGGGCAGGCCAGTCATCGTTTGCCACAGTGGGGGCCAGGCGACCAGCCGCCACGACGCGCAGGCTCGCCTGAGTTGGTTTGCGCGCTCGGCGAAGTCGGTAAATGTTGGTCGAGTAATCCATGAATTCCGTGGCCTGTGTGCGTGGTTAGGCTGTTGATGGGGCCGAATGGTCTGGAATTGCGACAGCGGTCAGCGCCGAATCCCGGCCCGTCGCAACATCGCGTCAAAGATCAGCCGATGCACCTCGCCACTGCCCGCCACTCGCATAGCGGGGACATCCTTCAGGATGTTCATCGGGATCGACCGGTTGGGCCCAGACCCGGCGTCCGATGCGAGCTGAATCTCGCAGGCGCGCTGCAGGGTCCAGAGGCGATTGAACGCAGTCGGAATGGTCGGCCCCACCACGAGCAAGCCGTGGTTACGCAGAATCAAATGATTGGAATTCCCCAACGATGCCACCAGACGCGGTTGCTCATCCATCCGGGTAGTGACCCCTTCGTAGTCGTGATAGGCCACATCACCAAACATCAGGGCACTGTAGAAGTTGTCATGCCGCAAGCCCTCCTCCTTGCAGGACACGGCGCTGCCGGCCGTGGTGTGTACATGCATGATGCAATGCGCATCGGCACGAGCGGCATGAATGGCGCTATGGATCACGAAGCCAGCCCGGTTGACCTGTCCCGTCTCACCGGGGCGGTGGTTGCCGTCGAGGTCGATGGCCACCAGGTTGTCGGGTGTCACCTCGGCGTAGTGCAAACCGAACGGATTGATGAGGTATTCGGTTTTCGACCCTTCACGATCGGGGACCCG
>Ga0078894_10000983_pt1 | contig 20620 bp, 19 predicted proteins | sample LauGreSu1BDMLBSD_2_FD_67506 | JGI IMG/M metagenome (GOLD analysis project Ga0078894, IMG submission 67506) | Freshwater lake microbial communities from Lake Michigan, USA - Su13.BD.MLB.SD (version 4) (version 4) | ecosystem: Environmental > Aquatic > Freshwater > Lake | place: Lake Michigan... | reverse complement strand
AAGGTGCACATCGCGCCGCCCGGCAAGACCAGGGGCCGCCCGGCAGGACTTAGAAGCGGAAGTGCGAAAAGGCCTTGTTGGCCTCGGCCATGCGGTGAACCTCGTCACGCTTTTTCATGGCGCCACCCCGACCTTCGGTGGCCTCCATCAGCTCGTTGGCCAGGCGCAGCGACATGGACTTTTCGCCACGCTTTTTGGCGGCTTCCTTGAGCCAGCGCATGGACAAGGCCAGGCGACGGATGGGACGCACCTCGACCGGCACCTGGTAGTTGGCACCACCAACCCGACGGGACTTAACCTCAACCATGGGCTTGATGTTGTTGATGGCGATGGTGAAGGCCTCCAGTGGGTCTTTACCGGGGTTCTTTTTCTCGATGAAGTCCAGGGCGCCGTAGACGATGCGCTCTGCGACTGCTTTCTTGCCGCCTTGCATGATGACGTTCATGAACTTGGCGAGCTCAATATTGCCGAATTTCGGATCGGGCAGAATTTCACGTTTGGGGACTTCGCGACGACGTGGCATTTGATTTCCTTTTGCTTCAGTTGGCAGCACCCGTTGGCACTACCGCGAGGGCCAGACGACCCTCACTTACTCGACCGGCACCCACCATGGGCGCTTGGGTCACTACGCTCTTGCGGCCCTGCCAGGGACCCAAGAACACCGACACGGTCAAGAGATGGCCGCAGCAATGCGCAGCCGCCAGCCTGGCTTATTTGGCCTTGGGCTTCTTGGCACCGTATTTGGAACGGGACTGCTTGCGGTCTTTCACGCCCTGCAAGTCCAGCGAGCCGCGCACGATGTGGTAGCGCACGCCCGGCAGGTCTTTGACACGGCCGCCGCGCACCAGTACCACCGAGTGCTCCTGCAGGTTGTGACCTTCACCGCCGATGTAGGAGATGATCTCAAAACCGTTGGTCAGGCGCACCTTGGCAACCTTGCGCAAGGCCGAATTGGGTTTTTTGGGTGTCGTGGTGTAGACACGCGTGCACACACCGCGGCGCTGCGGCGAGTTTTGCATCGCGGGGCTCTTGGACTTGGTCTTCTCGACCTCGCGGCCCTGACGCACGAGCTGATTGATGGTTGGCATTAAGAACGTCCCTGAACGTTGAATCTGCCTGCTCCGGTCAAAGCAAGCACGAAAATAGCTCCGCTTCAAATGCGGAAAAGCCTTCTAGTGTATCAGGTCCCGGGGGTCCGGGCAAACCTTGATGTGACCAAAGTCCGTCTGCGAGGGCCGAAAGCGTCGCGTTTGTCGCTTTTAGGCCTCGGCATGCGGCGCTTGGGCTACTTGATCCAAAGCCGGACTGCGTCCCAGGCGCGTCCCAGGATGCCGGCCTCCTCGACCGCTTCGAGCGCAACCAGCGGCACCTCACCGACCGGCCCCTGGCCGTCGATGCTGATGCGCAAGGTTCCCATGGCCTGGCCGCGCTGGAACGGTGCAACCAGCGGATCGCGCCTGACCACCTCCGTCTTGAGCTTGGCGCCGCTGCCCGAAGGTACCGCGATCACGATGGGCTGGGGCCGCCCGATGCGCACCACCGACGAACGGCCCTTCCAGACCGCCGGCGAGACCACGGCCTGATTGCCATCAAAGAGCTTGACCGCTTCGAAAGCCGTATAGCCCCAATTGAGTAGCTTTTGCGCTTCGCCGGCCCGGGCGTTTTCGCTGGCCGCGCCCAGCACGATGGCCAGCATGCGCCGCGGACCCGCTTGGGTCCCGCTGCCCAGGTTGGGAAAGTCCCGGCGGGCCGTCGCCACCAGGCAGTAGCCAGCCGCCTGGGTGTGGCCGGTTTTCAGGCCGTCGACCGATGGGTCGCGAAACAGCAGGACATTGCGGTTGGTGTCATTAGAAGCCGGGGTCCCTGGGTAACGGTACTTCTTGATCGCATAAAAGCTCACAAACTCGGGGAAGTCGCTCATCAGGCGCTGCGCCAGAATGCTCAGATCACGGGCGGTGGTCAGGTGGCCTGCCTCGGTGAGCCCTTCCGGGTTCTTGTAGACGGTGTTCTTCATGCCCAAGGCCTTGGCCTGCTCGTTCATGCGCTGCACAAACTGCTCCACGCTGCCGGCCACCCCCTCAGCCAATGCCACAGTGGCGTCATTTCCCGATTGCACGACCATGCCCTTGATCAGGTCTTCCACCGGCACCTGCATCTTGGGGTCGATGAACATGCGCGAGCCGGGCATCTTCCAAGCCCGTTCGCTGACCGGCAGCGCCTTCTGAAGCTCGAGTTTCTTGGCTCGCAAGGCGTCAAACACCAGGTAGGCGGACATCAGCTTGGTCAGCGAAGCCGGCTCCACCGGGCTGTCGATCTCGTGCGAGGCCAAGATCTGATTGGCGGTCACGTCGATCAGCAAGTAAGCGCGGGCGGCCACCTCGGGCGGCTGCGGCGCCTGAGCCAAGACCGACGACAGCAGGCCGGCCCAAAGCAGGCCCGCGATGACAAAACAGCGAAGGAGCATGGATAAAAGAAGGTAAGGCCGCCCCAGCCCGCCAGGCCAGCAGCCTGACGGACTGAGCAGGCTGTTCAGGCGCTCAGATGGCGAACGACCAGATTTTTGAGCAAGGGCAATTGTCCATGAAAGAAATGCCCGCCCCCGGGAATAACCAGCACCGGCAGTACCTGGGGACGCGCCCAGTCCATGACGGCGGTCAGCGGCACGGTATCGTCGGACTCGCCATGAACCACCAAGGTGCGCTCATGCAGCGCCTGGGGAATCGGCGCCACCTCAAATCGGCCAGCGGCAGTGCCCACCAGCACCAGCTTGGCGATATCGCGCTGCTCATGCAGACGCGCGCAGGCGCAGCCGGTGATGAAAGCGCCGAAAGAAAAGCCGGCCAAGCACAGCGGTCCCTGGGGCTGCAGGGTGTCGATCAGGAATAACAAATCCTCCAGCTCACCGCGCCCGCCATCATGGCTACCGGCGCTTTCGCCCACGCCGCGAAAGTTGTAGCGCACCGTGTCCCAGCCTGACTGATTGAAGGCGCGCGCCAGGGTCTGCACCACCTTGTTGTCCAGGGTGCCGCCGAAGAGCGGATGCGGGTGCGAGACAAAAGCCAGCCCGCGCGAGATACCCTGGGCAGGATCGCGGGCGACTTCAATCGCGCCGGCCGGGCCCGCCACCGTCGAGCGCTGGGTCTGGGAATTCATGGCCGAGGCGGCTGCGCTCAGCGGCCGACTTCAGGCGGGGTGAGCAGGCGCTCGACCACCTGGCCGCGCTGCAGGTGGGTGGAGACGATCTCGTCGATGTCGCTGCCGTCTACATAGCTGTACCACGTGCCCTCGGGATAGACGACCGCCATCGGCCCGCCCGAGCAGCGGTCAAGGCAGCCCGCCTTGTTGACCCGAACCCCGCCAGGGCCAGCCAGGCCAGCGGCCTTGACCTGCGCCTTGCAGCGGTCGAAAGCCTGCTGCGCGCCATGGTGTCCGCAGGCGTCCTCGCCATTGCTGCGCTCATTGAGGCAGAAAAAGACGTGGTACTTGTAGTAGGGGGCGGGCGATCCGGGCTCAGGAGATGGGTTCGTCATTGCGGCAATTCTAAAGTGAGCCTGTGTCCACCCGCGTCGGCCTGCCCGACAAGCGCAGCAGCACATAGGACAGGGCCGCAAACGGCCACGACCAGCCCAGCCACTGGGTCAAGCCGTTGAAGCGTACGAATCGACCCTGCTCCCAGACCTGGCGGGTTTGCTCAAAATAAGGGTCGATCGGGGCCTGATTGAGCAAAGTCAGTTGCACCGCCAGTACCAACAGGGTCAGGGTGATGGCTGCGCGGGCCGTCAGCAGCAAAGCCACCACAGCGCCCAGCAGGCCCAGAGCCAGGCCCAGCCGGGCCGATGCATCGAGCCAGGCCCAAGCGTGATCAGGGCCAAAGCTGAGCGCGCTTGACAAGGCGGTGCTCGCTACCCCAAGCACCAGGGTGCCCAGCAGGGCCGCCAGCCTTTGCCAGCGCTCGCGAACCACCGCATAGGCCAACAAGACGGGCACCAGCACGCCCAAAGCCACGCAGACGGCCACCGCCCCAGGCAAAAGCGGCTGTAACTCTACATCGCGTAGCGGCATCCATTCAATGAAAGGCGTGCCCGCCAGTGACTCGAACAGCGCATCTTCGGCCCGCTGCAAAACCTGCCCGAGCCCGAATGGCACCGAGGCGGGAAAGAGCAAGGCGGCCGGCCACAGGGCCAGCAGTACCAGCGCGCCGCGCGCCTGGGCGACGAACCACCGACGTCGAAACGCGCTCCAGCGCTGCAGGACCCCCCAATGCTCCAGCAAAGCGGCAGCCAGAGCGCCCAGCCATGCGCCCAGCGAATTGAGGGCAAAGTCCACGTTCGAAGGCACCCGCAAAGGCAGATAACCCTGCAGGGCCTCCATCAGGAGGGAGAGCATCGAGGCGGCCAGGGTCGCCAGGCCCACCGGCCACCTCCAACCCGGCCCGCGCATCACCGACAAGGCTAATAAAAAACCCAAGGGGGCATAACCCAGGATGTTGACCGCGACATCAAAACCGGACCAGTAACGCGGCCAGGGCGCGGACAAAAAAGACAGCGACCACAGCCCCTGATCCCGCCAGGGCGAAAAAGGATAGAGACTGGCGTAGACCACCACACAGGACAGCGCCAAAGCCAGAGGCCAGGCCAGAGTGGGACGCGAGCCTGAGGCCATCTGCTCAGGTCTGCCCGATCACGGACTTCATGGCCGCCGGCCCGCGTTCATGGCCAACCTTGCCAGGGCTTGACCACGACCAGCACCACCGCCGTCAGCATGAACAGCACCGGCAGTTCGTTGAACCAGCGGAACCAGACATGGCCCCGGACGTTCTCGCCCCGTTCGAACACCCGCAGCAGGCGACCACACTGATGATGGTAGGCCAGGGTCAGGACCACCACGGCCAGCTTGGCGTGCATCCAGCCCTGGCCGGCACCCCGGCCTATGCCATAGCCCAGCCAGAGCCAAAGCCCCAGACCGACAGCCGGGATGGCCAGGATATTGGTAAAGCGCATCAGCTTGCGGGCCATCAGCAGCAGTCGGTCACGCTCGGCGTCGCTGCCAGCGGGCACCATGGCCAGGTTCACGAAGATGCGCGGCAAGTAGAACAGCCCGGCGAACCAGCTGGCCACAAACACAATGTGTAAAGCTTTGACCCAGAGCATGACCCGAGTGTAGTGGTCGTGCCCGCAGGCCTTCTAGCCTGGCCTCAGCGCCCCTGGTGTAAGTCCCTAGATCGGGGCCAAGGGCCAGCCCGCCATAGCCCGAAAATCGGATAAATCATTGAAATCAATAGAGTTTTCTGTGTGTGACGGCTCGGACGGCGAACCCGGTTAGAAGCCGGGGACCATCTGTCTAAAATTTAGGCGAGTGTATTTGTCAACTTTATTTGGCACAATTTCGCTATGACGCCCTACGCTGCTTTTCCCGCAGGCCGGCCTCGCCGCCTGCGCCGCGACAGTTTCACCCGCAACCTGGTCCGCGAGCATGCCGTTTCAGTGCATGACCTGATCTACCCGGTCTTTGTGACCGACGGGACCCACCAGCGCCAAGCCGTGGCCTCCATGCCTGGGGTCGAACGCCTGAGCCTGGACCTGCTGCTGCCAGTGGCCGAGGAATGCCAACAACTGGGCATCCCGGTCATGGCCCTGTTCCCGGTGATCGACAGCAGCCTCAAAACCCCCGATGGCAGCGAGGCGGCCAACCCTGACGGACTGGTGCCGCGGGTGGTGCGCGAACTCAAAAAACGTTTTCCCGAGCTGGGCGTGATGACCGACGTGGCGCTGGACCCCTACACCAGCCACGGTCAGGACGGCCTGCTCGACGAGACCGGCTACATCCTCAATGAAGAAACCGTGGCCATGCTGGTGCGCCAGGCGCTCAACCAGGCCGCTGCCGGCGTGGACATCGTCGCGCCCAGCGACATGATGGACGGGCGCATCGGTGCGATCCGCCAAGCTCTTGAAGGCGCGGGCCATATCCACACCCGCATCATGGCCTACAGCGCCAAGTACGCCAGCGCCTTCTACGGGCCCTTTCGCGACGCGGTCGGCTCGGCCGGCAATCTGGGCAAGGCCGACAAGAAGGTCTACCAAATGGACCCGGGCAACACCGACGAGGCGCTCAAGGAGGTGGCCCTGGACATCGCCGAGGGCGCCGACATGGTGATGGTCAAGCCCGGCATGCCCTACCTGGACGTGGTGCGCCGGGTCAAGGACGAATTCAAGGTACCGACCTTCGCCTACCAGGTCTCGGGCGAGTACGCGATGCTCAAGGCCGCCGCCCAAAACGGCTGGCTGGACCATGACGCGGTGATGATGGAAAGCCTGCTGGCCTTCAAGCGGGCCGGCGCCGATGGCATCCTGACCTATTTTTCGCTGGACGTGGCGCGCAAGTTGCGGCGCTAAAGCCCGCCGGGCCTGGCGGCCGGATGAAAAGCCAGAAAATAGGTCCGCCATGAACCAAAGTCCTGCAGCGCCGCTGCGCATCTTTCATATTGCGGCCGGTCAGGTCAGCGAAAGCGCACACTGGCCCTCACGGCCGCCTGAACAGGGCTTTGTCTGGTTGGCCGTCAAACGGTCTGTCCTGCAGGAACGGCTGGAGGAGGTGCAGCAGACCCTGCAAAACCTGAGTGCACAGCCGCTGCTCGATCTGCATGTGTCCGATCTGCTCAATCCGCAGCTGCCCTCCCATTACGACTACACCTCCCAATACGATCTGCTGACGTTTCGGCGCCTGAGCGCCCAGCGCAGCGAGGCCAGCACGCAGGCAGAGGGCCGCAAGATGCGCGGTCCGGTGATTCTGCGGCGCATAGACACCAGCCCAGTGGGCCTGGCCGTCTTTGACCGGGTACTGCTGTCAGTCCACCCCGATGACTGCAGCGTGCGTGAGGCCTATGCGGCAAGGCTGCTCGAAGCGGGCATGCAGCCCAATGGACAGACCGGCGCGCAAGCCGGCGCCAAACTACCCACCAGCCCGGCCGACCTGATGCTCAGGCTGGTCAACCTGATGGTCGATCAATACCTGGACCTGCGGCGAGAGCTCAACCGCCAGCTCGACCACTGGCAAGCCGAGCTGCTCAAGCCCAACAGCCGTTTTTCAAACTGGAGCGCAGTGCTTGACGCCCGCATCACGCTGCACCGGCTCGACGAGGTCTGCGAAGACCAGCGCAGCGCCATCGTGGACTGGATCGATGCGCTGCAGACCTGGCCAGACGACCCCTCGCCGGTGCTGCAACGCGAGCGCGAACTGCTCAAGGTGCGCTCGCGGGACGTGCTCGAACACATCGAGCGGGTGGTGCGCCATGTGCAGCGGCTCGAGCACAGCACCGAGGTTGCGGTGCAGATGCATTTTTCGGCCCAGAGCCACCGTACCAACGAGGTCATGCGTACCCTGACAGCGCTGACGGCGGTGTTCTTGCCGCTGAACTTCATCACTGGTTTTTTCGGCATGAATTTCGAATTCATGCCGGCGATCCACACCAGCACCGGCTTTTGGTGGGTGATGGGCCTGATGCTCAGCCTTGCCGCTCTGGTCCTGGGCGTGTTCTGGCGCAAACGCTACTTGGCCAGCCGCTGAAAAAAGCGACGCCCGCCAGGACTGGCCTCGGGTTTCAGTGGCCCAGGATCTTGGACAGAAAGTCCTGCGCCCGGTCGGTCTGGGGGTGATTGAAGAACTGCTCGGGCGTGTTTTGCTCGACGATCTGGCCCTGGTCCATAAAGATCACCCGATCGGCCACCGCCTTGGCAAAGCCCATCTCATGTGTGACGCACAGCATGGTGATGCCCTGGCCGGCGAGCTCGACCATCACATCGAGCACTTCCTTGATCATCTCCGGATCAAGCGCGGAAGTGGGCTCATCGAACAACATGATCTTGGGCGTCAGGCACAGTGCGCGGGCAATGGCCACGCGCTGCTGCTGACCGCCTGACAATTGCAAGGGGTACTTGCTGGCCTGCTCGGCAATGCGCACCCGCTGCAGCTGCGTCATGGCCCGCTCCTCGGCCTCCTTTTTGGGCAACTTGCCCACCCACATGGGCGAGAGGGTGAGGTTTTCCAGCACCGTCAAATGGGGAAAGAGGTTGAACTGCTGAAACACCATGCCGACTTGCTTGCGCACGGTATCGATGGCCTTGAGGTCGTCACTCAACTCAATGCCGTCGACCATCAAGCGGCCCTGCTGGTGCTCTTCCAGTCGATTGATGCAGCGGATCAGGGTGGACTTGCCCGAGCCTGAAGGACCGCAAATGACGATGCGCTCGCCCTTAGACACATTCAAATCAATGTCGCGCAGCACATGAAAATCATTGCCATACCACTTGTTGACTTTGTCGAAAGAAATAATCGGAGTGCTCATGATAAGAACCGTTCGATGAATCAGCGCTGCTTGCCACGGTTAACCTGCTGCTCGACCCACAGGCTGTAACGCGACATGGCAAAGCAGAAGAAGAAATAAATCAGTGCGATAAAGACATAGCCTTCGATCTTGTACGGACGCCAGTCAGCGTCGGAGTTCAAGGCCAGACCCAGAGCGCCGGTGAGTTCGTAGAGGCTGACGATGGTCACCAAGGAGGTGTCCTTAAAGATGGCGATAAAGTTGTTCATGATGCCCGGCACCACCATGGCCAGCGCCTGCGGCAACACAATCTTGCGCTGCGTCTGCCAATACGACAGGCCCAGCGAAGCGGCCGCCTCCACCTGCCCCTTGGGGATGGCCTGCAGACCGCCGCGGATCACCTCGGCCATATAGGCTGCGGCAAACAAAGTGATGCCCACCAGCACCCGGATCAGCACATCGATCTTGGTGCCCTGCGGCATGAACAGCGGGAACATGAAGGAGGCCATGAAAAGCACCGAGATCAGCGGCACGCCTCGGATCAGCTCCACATACAAGGTACACAAGGTACGGATGGCCGGCAACTCCGAACGCCGACCCAAGGCCACCAACAAAGCCAGCGGGAAGGCCAGTGCGATCGACAAGGTGGCCAGCAAAAGCGTCAACGGCAGGCCGCCCCAGCGGTCGGTCTCCACCCGCGACAAGCCCCAGCCGCCAAGCATCAGCCAGAAAAACACCGCCAAGCCCAGACTCCAAACCAAGGCCAGCCACGGCTTCCAAAAAGCACGGGTGCAACTGCAGATCAGCAGAGCCATGATCAACAGGGTGGCCAGCAGGGGCCGCCACTGCTCGGCAAAGGGATAGCGGCCGAAGATGATCAGCCGATACTTCTCGGCCACCACGCCCCAGCAAGCACCCACCGCATCGGCCCGGCATGCTTGTGCATCAGGCAGCCAATAGGCCGAAAACAAAGCCCAATTGAGCAACTGGGGCAAATACCACAGCAGCACACCGCCCACCACCACAGTACTGAGCGTCGTGCGCAAGTCGGCAAACAGATTGCTGCGGCACCAGCCCATCAGCCCGCCGGTTCGCCCAGGTGCCGGTCGGGCCGGGATCGATTGAAAAATGCGCGCGCTCATGCTCAACGCTCCTTGATCGCCGCGCGGGCGTTGTACCAGTTCATCAGAGCCGAGGTGCTCAAGGACGTGGTCAGATAGACCAGCATGACGATGGCGATGCACTCGACGGCCCGACCGGTCTGGTTGATCGCTGTGTTGGCGATCGAAACCACATCGGGGTAGCCGATGGCCACAGCCAGGGAAGAGTTTTTGGTCAGGTTCAGGAACTGGTTGGTCATCGGCGGGATGATCACCCGCAGCGCCTGCGGCAGCATGACCAGACGCATCTCCTGCGCGCGCGACAGCCCCAGAGCCGCAGCGGCCTCGCTTTGCCCCAGGGGGACCGAGGAGATGCCCGCGCGGACCACCTCGGCCACAAAGGCTGCGGTGTAGACCACCAGCCCCAGCAGAACCGCCATGAACTCCGGCGTCAGAGCGCCGCCGTTTTCGACCGCAAACTCGCCCTTGCTGGGGTAGTTGGCCTCCAGCGGCGCGCCGCCGAGCAGCCAGCCCAACACGCTCATTGCCAGAACAATCGCCAGTGGCACCCAGAACATGCTGCGCGGCTGGCCGCTTGCCTCAAACTGCAGCCGCGCCCAGCGTCTGCGCAGCCAGGCCAGCATCAGCCCGGCCACACAAGCAATGGCCGCCCACACATGACCCTGCTCCCAGACCGGGATCGGGAAATTCAAGCCGCCCTTGCTCAGAAAAACCGAGCCCACCTGCCACGCTTCACTGGCATCGGGCAGCATTTCGGTAAACAGCAAATACCACATCAGCAATTGCAGCAGGATGGGTACATTTCGGAAGAATTCGACGTAGGCTTGGCAAAGGCCACGGACCAGCGCGTTACGGGAAAAGCGCCCCACGCCCAGCAGCGTACCCAGGATGGTGGTCAAAATGATGCCCAGCACCGCCACCCGCAAGGTGTTGGTCAGCCCGACGATAAAGGCCATCAGATAACTTTGCGTCGACTCGAAAGGCAGCAGGCTCTCGCCAATGTCAAAGCCGGCGGTCTGGCCCAGAAAGCCAAAGCCGCTTTGAATGCCGCGCTCGCGCATATTGACCAGGGTGTTATGGCCCAGATACCACAGCCCCAAGGCAATCAGGGCCAGCGCCAGTACCTGGTAAACCAGCCCACGGAAAGCCTGGCTGCGCCAGGACCAGCTCTTTTTCTTGGGAGCAGCAGATGGAGGTCGGTTCATGAGATGGACTCAAGCAGGCCGCAGGGCCTTAAAGACTCTTAACAAAAATGCAGGCCATCGCAGAAAAACCGCCTGCCAGGCAGCTGCCCAACAGGCGGTTTTCCATGATCAGGGAAGAATCAACGAATCGGATAGGCGTACATCAGGCCGCCCTTGTTCCAAAGGTTATTGACACCGCGCGGCAGTGCGAGGGCCGATTTGGGGCCGACGTTGCGCTCGAACATCTCACCGTAGTTGCCCGTGGCTTTGATGGCGCGAGCCATCCACTCTTTGTCCAGGCCCAGCAGCTTGCCGGTGTCTTCGGTGGTGCCCAGCAGGCGCTGCACGACCGGGTCGGTGGCGCTGGTCTTGAGCTGGTCCACATTGGCCTGGGTCACGCCATACTCCTCGGCCTCGAGCAGACCGTAGATGGTCCACTTGACGATGGCGAACCACTCGTCATCACCACGGCGGACCATCGGGCCCAGGGGCTCCTTGGAGATCAGCTCGGGCAGGATCAGGTGGTCAGCTGGGTTCTTGGCTTCTTTGTTGCGCACCGAGGCCAGGCCCGAAGCGTCGGTGGTGTAAGCCACGCAGCGGCCTGCGAAGTAGGCGCCGGTGGCAGCCTCCACTTTTTCAAACACCACCGGCTTGATGCCCAGGTTGTTGGCGCGGGAAAAATCGGTCATGTTCTTCTCGGTGGTGGTGCCAGACTGCACACACACGGTCTGACCCTTGAGCTGCTTGGCGCTCTTGATCTTGCTTTTGACCGGCACCATGAAGCCCTGGCCGTCGTAGTAGGTGACTGCCGTCTGGTGCAGGCCCAGCGAGCCGTCGCGGGTCAGGGTAAAGGTGGTGTTGCGCGAGAGGATGTCGATCTCACCGGACTGCAAGGCGGTAAAGCGCTGCTGGGCATTGAGCGGAACATATTTGACCTTGCTGGCATCGCCCAGCGTCGCGGCCGCCACGGCCTTGCAGACGTCCACGTCCAGGCCGGTCCAGTTGCCGCTGGAGTCCGCAGCGGAAAAACCGGCCAGGCCGGTGTTGACGCCGCACACCACCTGACCGCGCTGCTTGATGGCATCAAGCGTCTTGCCGGCAAAGGCGGGGGACAAAAAGGCCAGGGACAGACCAGCGGCGGCAAGCGCCTTCAAACTGCGCGTTTGGGTTTTATTGAGCACAAGATACTCCCGTTTAAGATCAATGACGGTTCGCACCGCATGTAGCGAACCAAGTGCGGGATGCTAAACGAAACGGTATCTGTTGTCCGCTGGCCTGGCCGCCAAGGCCCTAGGACTAACCCGGGTTGGACGGCCTCATGCCGCAGCGGCATGAAGTCATGCCGACCGCCTCGAACTCCCGGCAGCCTGCCCGTCAGGCTGGTCCGGCGCACACCCTGAGCACATCGGCACCGTAAGCCTGCAACTTCTTGGCGCCCATGCCACTGATACCCTCGAGCGCCTGGATCTCCTGCGGATTGGTCTGTGCGATGGCGCGCAAGGTGGCGTCGTGAAAAATCAAGAAGGCGGGCAGGTTGTGCTCGCGGGCGACCTCGGCCCGCCAGGCCTTGAGGCGCTGCAAACGCTCCAGCGCTGCCGTGTTGAGGCTGGCCTCGGCCAGGGCGCGGGTCGAGCTGCGGGCTTCGCGCTTGCGTGAGCCCGCAGGCTCAACCCGGCTGTGGCGCAGCCAAAGCTGACCCTCGCCCCGCAGCAGGGCGCGCGCCGCCGGCAGCAGGCTCAAGGTGCTCATGCCCTCGCTGTCGACGTGCACCATATTGCGCGCGATCAGCTGGCGCAAAACCGCTCGCCACTGCGACTCGCCCAGGTCGGCGCCAATGCCAAAGGTCGACAGCCGCTCATGCCCGTACTGGTGCACCTTGTCGGTGGGCTTGCCGCGCAGAATGTCCATCAAATGGCCTGCACCAAAATAGAGCCCGCTGGCCTGCTCCACCCGGTAGATGCAGCTGAGCAGCTTGCGCCCTGCCTCGGTGCCGTCCCACATCAAGGGCGGCTGCAGGCAGTTGTCGCAGTTCATGCACGGCTGGCTGGCCTCGCCGAAATAGCCCAGCAGGCTGACCCGGCGGCAGCCGGTGCTCTCGGCCATGGCCAGCAAGGCGTCAAGCTTGCCACGCATGACCTGCTTGTAGTCATCGCCGGCCACCTCGCCGCTGTCGATCATGCGCCGCTGGTTAACCACATCCTGCAAGCCGTAAGCCATCCAGGCGTCTGCGGCCAGGCCATCGCGGCCAGCCCGGCCGGTCTCCTGGTAATAGCCCTCGATGTTCTTGGGCATGTCCAGGTGCGCAACAAAGCGCACATCCGGCTTGTCGATGCCCATGCCAAAAGCGATGGTGGCCACCATCACCAGACCATCTTCCCGCAGAAAGCGGTCTTGCCGCTGCTGCCGCAAGCCTGTATCCAGGCCTGCGTGGTAGGCCAGCGCAGACACACCGGCGGCCTGCAACTGCTCGGCCACCTCTTCAACCCGCTTTCTGGACTGGCAGTAAACAATGCCGGCTTCACCGGCGTGCTCGGTTTCTATGAAACGCAGCAGCTGGCGCATGGGCTCGGTCTTTTCGACCACCCGGTAGCGGATATTGGGCCGGTCAAAGCTGCTGACGAACTGCCGGGCCGCGCCCAAATCCAGCCGCTCGACCATGTCCTGGCGGGTCAGCGCATCGGCCGTGGCAGTCAATGCCACCCGGGGCACCTTCGGGAACTGCTCGTGCAAGAGCGACAGCCCCCGGTATTCAGGCCGAAAGTCGTGCCCCCACTGGCTGACGCAATGCGCCTCGTCGATGGCAAACAGGCTCAGCAGGCCTTGCTCATAGAGGGCGCCCAACTGCCCCAGCATGCGCGAAGTGTTGAGCCGCTCCGGCGCCACGTAGAGCAGGGTCAGTTCGGCGCGCAGCAGCCTGGCCTGCACCTGCTGGGCCTGCTCAAAGCTCAAACTGGAGTTGAGAAAGGCCGCCGCCACGCCCGCCTCCAGCAGTGCGCCCACCTGATCGTGCATCAGGGCAATCAGCGGCGAGACCACCACCGTGACCCCCAGGCCGGCGCGCTGGCGGGCGATGGCCGGGACTTGATAGCACAGCGACTTGCCGCCGCCGGTGGGCATGAGCACCAAGGCGTCGCCGCCGGCGATCACATGCTCGATGATGTCCTGCTGCGGGCCGCGAAAGCTGTCGTAGCCGAAGACCTCGCCGAGGATCTCCAGCGGCTGGGCGGACATCATGGGCTGCGGCCGCGCCAGACGCTCACAGTTGCTCCCAGGGCAAGCCCTCAAAACGCCAGCCCGAACGGCTCGAGCGCTTGAAATGCTCGTCAAGCTCGCCCTCAAAGCCATGCACCACATGGGCCACTTCGGTGAAGCCGGCGGCTTCGAGCGCCGCGCCGGCATCGAGCGTGCGCTGGCCGGAGCGGCAAATCAAAAGCACGGGCCTGCCCTTGTGGCCGGCCTCACGCTCGACCGCCCCCACAAATTGCTGTGGATCGGCCGTCATGTCGGGGTATTCATACCAGGCGATGTTGACCACGCCGGGGGGGCGGCCGACGTACATGGACTCGATCTCCATGCGCACATCGACGAAAACCACATCGTCGCGGCTGTTGAGCCAGTGCCAGGCTTGCTGAGGTTGCAGGTGCTTCATGCGTAGGGGGTAACGGCGCAGACAAACCAGCATTGTCGAGCATGCCGGGCCGGCCCGCAGCGCCCGGTCGCGGCCCGGCCAAAAGGTGCGCCGGCCTGTCGGGCTACCTACAATCGCGCCCATGTCTGCTCCAGCCTATACCCGCGCCCAAGCCCTGCCCGAGTTGCTGCGCCAACGCCTGCTCATCCTCGACGGCGCCATGGGCACCATGATCCAGCGCCTCAAGCTGTCGGAGGCCCAATACCGGGGCGAGCGCTTCAAAGACTTTCACAAAGACGTCAAAGGCAACAACGAACTGCTCAGCCTGACTCAGCCGCAGGTGATCGGCGACATCCATGAGGGCTATCTGGCCGCTGGTGCCGACCTGATCGAGACCAACACCTTTGGCGCCACCACCGTGGCCCAGGCCGACTACGACATGGCCGATTTAGCCGTGGAGATGAACCGAGCCTCGGCCGCCATCGCCCGCGCCGCCTGCGACAAATTCTCCACCCCCGAGCGGCCCCGCTTTGTGGCCGGCGCCCTGGGCCCCACGCCCAAGACCGCCAGCATCAGCCCCGATGTGAACGACCCGGGGGCGCGCAACACCCATTTTGAGGAGCTGCGCCAGGCCTATTACGAACAGACCCAGGCTCTGGTCGAGGGCGGCAGCGACCTGCTGCTGGTCGAGACGATTTTTGACACCCTCAATGCCAAAGCGGCGCTCTTTGCGATCGACGAATACTTCGAGCATTCCGGCGAGCGCCTACCCTTGATCATCAGCGGTACCGTGACCGACGCATCCGGCCGCATTCTGAGCGGGCAGACCGTCAGCGCCTTCTGGAACAGCGTGCGCCATGCCCGGCCGCTGGCCGTCGGCCTGAACTGCGCCCTGGGCGCCGCGCTGATGCGTCCCTACATCCAGGAACTGGCCAAGGTGGCCGGCGACACCTTCATTTCCTGCTATCCCAATGCCGGCCTGCCCAACCCCATGAGTGAAACCGGCTTTGACGAAACCCCGGAAGTCACCAGCCGCCTGCTGCATGAGTTCGCCGCCGAAGGCCTGGTCAATATCGTTGGCGGCTGCTGCGGCACCACGCCCGAGCATATTGCCGCCATCGGCAATGCAGTCGCCCATCAGGCAGTGCGGCCCCTGCACACAGGCCCGTTTTACCGCGAAGCGGCCTGAGCCAGGACGATGGCACACCACCTGTTGAGCGCTTGCGAGGCGGCCGAGCAATTGGCCCAGCGCAGCCTGCGCGCCGAAGATCTGGTGCGCGACTGCCTGGCGCGCATCGATGCCCGTGAGGGCGAGATACAAGCCTGGAGCCATGTGGCACGCGAGGCCGCAGTGACCCGTGCGCGCGCACTCGATCAAGGCGCCCACCAGGGCCTGCTGCATGGCCTGCCGGTCGGCATCAAGGACCTGATGGCCACTGCCGACATGCCCACCACCTATGGCTCGCCCATCTACGCGGGCCATCAGCCGGCCCACGATGCCAGTTGCGTGGCGCTGGCGCGTACCGCCGGGGCGGTGCTCATCGGCAAGACCGTCACCACCGAATTCGCCGCCTTCCAGCCCAACCAGACCCGCAACCCGCACAACCCGGCGCACACGCCCGGGGGCTCGTCTTCGGGCTCGGCCGCCGCGGTGGCTGATGGCATGGTGCCGCTGGCTTTGGGCACACAGACCGCAGGCTCGCTCACCCGCCCGGCGGCCTACTGCGGCGTGGTGGCTTTCAAGCCCAGCTTTGGTGGCATCAACCGTGCGGGCGTCAAACCCTTGTCAGACACCCTGGACACGGTGGGCACCCTGGCCCGCAGCGTGCCCGATGCGGCCCTGTTCGCCGCAGCTTTGAGCGGTCGCAGCGACTGGCTGGTGCGTCCCCTGGTTCAGGTGCTCGGCCGCCCCTTGCGGGTAGGCCTGTGCCACACCTATGAATGGGCACACGCCCTGCCCGACACCCAGGCGGCGATGCACAACGCGGCCTCACGCATCGTTCGCACGAGCGGCATGGCGCTGCAGGAGCTGCGCTTACCCGCCGATTTTGAACGCTTGGCCCAGGCCCAGACCCAGGTTCAATTGGCTGAACAAGCGCAATGCCTGGCCTATGAACGCCTGCAGCACTTTGAGCGCCTGAGCCCACGCTTGCAGGGCATCATGAACGCCGGCCTGGCCGTGACGCTCGCGCAATACGACCAAGCGCAGGCCTGGCTCGCGCGCTGCCGCGCGCAGCTGGCCGATGTATTCACAGATGTCGACGTGCTGCTCACGCCCAGCGCCCCGGGCGCGGCGCCAGCAGGCCTGGACAACACCGGCGACCCGATTTTTTGCCGCATCTGGACCGCATTGCACACCCCCACGGTCAACATCCCGGCAGGCCACGCAGCCAATGGCATGCCCGTGGGGCTGCAAGTGGTCGGGCCGGTGGCAGGCGATGCGCTCACCCTGGCAGCGGCGCACGCGCTGCAGCAAGTTTTGCTGGCGGCCTGAAGCTGCGCCTGGCCCCGCCCCCCGTTGGCCCGCTAAAATACGCCTCTCCCCGAGGAGCGTTGCAGCCCGTCACCGCGACTGGGCCAGGCTTGGGGAAAGGGCCAAACCCTGTGTGCAACCACGCTCACCTTGCAAACCAGGTGAGCCCATGTCCACGCCCCTTATCCCGCCCCCTCTGCGTCTTTCTGGCCTCGAACCCATCTCGGTCGGCCAGGGCAGCCTGTTCGTCAACATTGGCGAGCGCACCAATGTCACCGGCTCCAAGGCCTTTGCCCGCCTGATTCTCAACGGCGACTACGAGCAAGCCCTGGCCGTCGCCCGCCAGCAGGTGGAAAACGGCGCCCAGATCATCGACATCAATATGGACGAGGCCATGCTCGACAGCCAGGCCGCCATGGTGCGCTTTCTGAACCTGATCGCCTCCGAGCCCGACATCGCCCGCGTCCCCATCATGATCGACAGCTCCAAGTGGAGCGTCATCGAGGCGGGCCTGCGCTGCATCCAAGGCAAGGGCATCGTCAACTCGATCAGCATGAAGGAGGGTGTCGACGAGTTCAAGCGCCAGGCCCGGCTGATCCGCCGCTACGGCGCGGCCGCTGTGGTGATGGCCTTTGACGAAAAAGGCCAGGCCGATACCTATGCGCGCAAGACCGAGATCTGTCAGCGGGCTTACCGGGTGCTGGTCGACGAGGTCGACTTTGCGCCGGAAGACATCATCTTTGACCCCAATATCTTCGCCATAGCCACCGGCATCGAGGAGCACGACAACTACGCGGTTGACTTCATCGAAGCCACCCGCTGGATCAAGCAGAACCTGCCCGGCGCCAAGGTCTCGGGCGGCGTATCCAATGTCAGCTTTTCATTTCGCGGCAACGATCCGGTGCGTGAAGCCATACACACCGTGTTTCTCTACCATGCCATACAGGCCGGCATGGACATGGGCATCGTCAACGCCGGCATGGTCGGCGTGTACGACGAGCTCGAACCCGTTCTGCGCGAGCGGGTCGAAGACGTGGTGCTCAACCGGCGCCCGGATGCGGGCGAGCGCCTGATTGAAATCGCCGAAACCGCCAAGAGCGGGGCCCGCGATGAAAGCAAAAAGTACGAGTGGCGCGCCCTGCCCTTGCGCGAGCGCCTGACCTACGCGCTGGTGCACGGCTTCAACGAATTCATCACCGAAGACACCGAGCAGATGTGGCAACTGCTGCGCGCAGACGGCGGACGGCCTTTGCATGTGATCGAAGGCCCTCTGATGGACGGCATGAATGTGGTGGGCGACCTGTTCGGCCAGGGCAAGATGTTTTTGCCGCAGGTGGTCAAGAGCGCTCGGGTGATGAAGCAGGCCGTCGCTCACCTCATCCCCTACATCGAAGAAGAAAAGCGCCAACAGGAGGCCGCTGGCGAAGACGTCAAGACCAAGGGCAAGATCGTCATCGCGACCGTCAAGGGCGATGTGCACGACATCGGCAAGAACATCGTGACCGTGGTGCTTCAGTGCAATAACTTTGAAGTGGTCAATATGGGCGTGATGGTGCCCTGCCACGAAATCTTGGCGCGCGCCAAGGTCGAGGGCGCCGACATCGTCGGCCTGTCCGGGCTGATCACGCCCTCGCTGGAAGAAATGCAGTACGTCGCCGCTGAAATGCAGAAGGACGACCATTTCCGCGTGCGCAAAATTCCCCTGCTCATCGGCGGGGCCACCACCAGCCGGGTGCATACCGCCGTCAAGATCGCGCCGCACTACGAAGGCCCTGTGGTCTACGTGCCCGATGCCTCGCGCAGCGTGAGCGTGGCCCAAGGCCTGCTGAGCGATCAGGCGGCGCAGTACATCGCCGAGCTCAACGCCGACTATGACAAGGTGCGTGCCTTGCACGCCGGCAAGCGCCAGGCGCCCGTGGTTTCGCTGGACAAGGCCAGGGTCAACGCCACCGCACTGGACTGGGTGCACTATCACCCGCCGGCACCCAAATTCCTGGGTCGGCGGGTGTTCCGCAATTACGACCTGAGCGATCTGGCCCGCTACATCGACTGGACCCCCTTCTTCCAGACCTGGGACCTGGCCGGCCCCTTCCCGGCCATCCTCAAGGACGAGGTGGTGGGCGCCGAGGCGGTGCGCGTCTACGGCGACGCCCAGCGCATGCTGCGCCGACTGATTGAAGGCCGCTGGCTGAGCGCCAACGCGGTGGTCGGCTTCTGGCCTGCCAACAGCGTTGGCGATGACATTGAGATCTACACCGATGAGAGCCGTCGGCAGGTGGCGATGACTTGGTACGGACTGCGCCAGCAGGCCGAAAAAAGCAGCGGCCCCGACGGCCGGCTGCGGCCCAACCGCTGCCTGGCTGACTTCATCGCGCCCAAAGTGCTGCCAGCCGAAGTGGCGGCGGCCCGGGCCGGCGCGGCCGGAGCCGAAGGGGTTGACGGCTTTCACATCGCCGACCACATCGGCCTGTTTGCGGTGACCACCGGCATAGGCTCGGACAAGAAGGAAAAATACTTCCTCGACGACAACGACGACTATTCGGCCATCATGCTCAAAGCCCTGGCCGACCGCCTGGCCGAGGCCTTTGCCGAAGCCCTGCATCTGCGGGTGCGGCAAGACCTCTGGGGCTATGCGGCTGACGAGAGCCTGAGCCCTGAAGATCTGATTGCCGAGAAATACCGCGGCATCCGGCCGGCGCCGGGCTACCCGGCTTGCCCGGACCACAGCGTCAAGAAAGATATGTTCGAACTGCTGCAAGCGCGCGACATCGGCATGGACCTGACTGAGAGCCTGGCCATGACGCCAGCGGCCAGCGTCAGCGGCTTCTACCTCAGCCATCCCGAGTCGGTCTACTTCAATGTGGGCAAGATCGGAGAAGACCAATTGCAAGACCAGGCCCGCCGCCGTGGCCGCGACCTGCGCGAACTCGAGAGGCTGCTGGCGCCCAACCTTTGAGGGGGAAGCACGCAACTAACGATCTGATGCGTTTTGTTGCAAGAATTAACGTTTAATCCGACGGCCGTCGGCATGATGGAGGCTCTTGATCTCATACACAGGCCCGCTCATGTCGCTCGAACAACTCATGGCCCTGGCCGGTCAACTGGCCCAGTCGCCGCGCCCGCCCGGGCTCAGGCCTGCAGCACCCTGCGGCAGCCGGGTGAGTCTCAGCCTCGCCGAGCAACAGGCCCTGCGTGACATCTGGAGCACGCCGCTTCGCTCGCAGATGAGCCAGCGGCCCCACATGAACCACACCGCCGAGCTGACCCTGCCAGGCAGCAACGCCTGCCACTGAGCAGCCTGACCCAAACAAAAACCCCGCCCCGGGCCAGGCCCGGACGGCGGGGTTTTTTACGAGGGCGCCGACTTACTTACCAGCCAGCGCCTTCTCGGCTTTCTCAACCAGCGGAGCGCCGATCTGGCCCTTCCACTTGGCCGCCACGCTGCGGGTGGCAGCCACAAACTGGGCCCGCTCGGCCGGGGTGAGCTGGGTCACCTTCACACCCAGGCCCTCAATGTCCTTGAGCAGCGGACGGCCGGCTTCGACCAGACCGGCACGGGCCAGAGCGATTTCCTGCTTGCCGGCGTCAACAGCTGCCTGGCGAACAATTTCACGGTCCTGCGCGGACCAGCTGTTCCAGATTTCCTTGTTGGCCACGAAGACCAGCGGATCGATCATGTAACCCCACATGGTCACATTCTTCTGACCGACCGTGTGCAACTTGGCGGCTGTGAAGATGGAGACCGGATTTTCTTGGCCGTCGATGGCGCCCGAGGACAGCGCCGGCTGAGCATCGGCCCAGCTCATCTGAACCGGGTTGGCGCCCAGGGCGGTGAACATGTCGATGAACAGGGGCGAGCCCACCACGCGGATCTTCAGGCCCTTGAGGTCGGCC
>Ga0078894_10000982_pt1 | contig 20622 bp, 18 predicted proteins | sample LauGreSu1BDMLBSD_2_FD_67506 | JGI IMG/M metagenome (GOLD analysis project Ga0078894, IMG submission 67506) | Freshwater lake microbial communities from Lake Michigan, USA - Su13.BD.MLB.SD (version 4) (version 4) | ecosystem: Environmental > Aquatic > Freshwater > Lake | place: Lake Michigan... | reverse complement strand
TGGATACATTTTATACGAAGTGTCCCCGAATATAAAATCAATTTCACTTTGTTAAGTTTGAACCCCAACATTACGTGGAATATTGTTTGTTTACTTCCCGACCACGTTTGGTATTGGAATTATTTGAGTTCTAATCCAAACATAACTTGGAGTATTGTATGTAGGAACCGCGACAAATTATGGGATTGGGCGGGATTGAGTTCCAATCCGAGCATTCACTGGAAAATCGTTTGCGACCACCCAAATGAGCCGTGGGATTGGTTTGGTTTAGCATCGAACCCCAGTATTACGTGGAAACAAGTATTGACATTCCCGCGTCTCCCCTGGGGAAATGTTCCTGTGTCCGAATTAACGCGAGCGGACTATTTGAAATTGGCTCAACACAAAAATACATATCAACACGATTTTTTCAAAATAACACAAAATCCGCAAATAACGTGGGAGATAATTCAAGCGTATCCACAATTTCCGTGGAGTATGATTGGGTTTCAAAACAATCCGAATTTCACGCTAGACGTTGTATTCCAAAATCCAGACGAACCAGAATGGAATTGGCAACGAATTAGCGAACATCCGAACATAACGTGGGAATTGGTTCGCAAACACCCGGAACTTCCTTGGAATATTTCTTCTTTATCTGCTAATCCGAATATAACTTGGGAGATTGTTCAGAAACATACAGAAATGGATTGGAACTATTTTATGATGTGTCGCAATCCGAGCATGGACTGGGACATTATTAAAGCATTTTTGAATAAACATAACGACTATGCGTTTTCGGGAGATAACTGGCTAAGCATCAGCATGAACCCCAATTTAGATTGGGATATTTATCTACAGCAGTCGGAACAGTCTCGTATTGTTTCGTTTCTTTGTTTCAACACAATGGAATATTCGAAACGCCGATATGTTGCGAGTAAATGCCAGGAATGGTTTCGCACTAGCGAACTGAAACTCGAACTGACCGAAAAAATGTGGCATCCGAACAATCTGAGAAAACTGTGTTTAGATTGGGGACACGATTTCGGATTTAGCGAAGAAGAAATGATGGAAATACAGTAGAACAAATACCAGTCTATATTTTTTATACACCACAATAATTGTGTATAAAAACAACAATATATCGTCTTATATATATTATGGTGCGGTATTCGCATAAACATACACAAAAACGAAAACCAACCATTAAAACTCACACATCTCCCACCTCTATTCGAAAAACACGTCGAGTACACGCAAAACCGGCTACAAACAAAATATGTTCCCCCACAATGTCCTTTCAAGAATGTGAGTTGGCTATATTGCGACACGCGGTGGATACCAATGAAAAGCAAAGGGGAGAAAAAGTCGCACAAAATCCCGAAATCATTGAAATGTTTGGCGTGGTAGAAGATTTTATTCGGAAACACAAATTGATTTGTTATGGTGGAACGGCAATCAATAACATTCTCCCTGCCTCTGACCAATTTTATAACCGCGAGGTGGATATTCCTGATTACGACTTTTTTTCATTGAATGCGATGAAACACGCGAAACAATTGGCCGATATTTATTACCAACATGGATATACGGAAGTGGAAGCAAAAGCGGGCGTACATAAAGGAACATATAAGGTGTTTGTCAATTTCATTCCGGTGGCGGACATAACACAACTACACGAGGTCTTGTTTCACGCTATTTCTAAAGACGCCGTGGTTCGCGACGGAATAATGTATGCGCCTCCCAATTTTTTGCGTATGAGTATGTATTTAGAACTCTCGCGTCCACAAGGTGATGTGTCGCGTTGGGAGAAAGTATTGAAACGCATGAATTTGCTAAATAAACATTATCCTGTTGCTAAACCCAAACAATGTCGCGATTTTTCGTTTCAGCGGACAATGGAACGAAACAAAAAAGAAATGGAAACCATCGCGGGTATTGTACGCGACGTGTTCATGCAGGAAGAATGCGTATTTTTTGGGTCGTATGCGTCGGCGTTATATGTTTCCCGTACAGATCCTTCTGATACACCTCTTGAAAATATTCCAGATTTTGATGTGTTGTCTAAAGAACCAAAACGGGTTGCGCTGTTGGCGAAAAAAGAATTAGAACGCCAAGGATACAAAGGGGTGAAATTGTTTCGACACACCCCTATGGGAGAAATCATTCCGGAACACTATGAACTGATATTAGGCGTAGATACATTGGCATTCGTGTATTCTCCCATTTCGTGTCATTCATATAATACTGTTATGCTTCAAGGCAAACCGATTAACATTGCTACTATAGATACCATGTTGAGTTTGTATTTGGCTTTTTTGTATGCCGACAAACCGTATTTTGATGAAACGCGTATCTTTTGTTTAGCGGAACTGTTGTTTAAAATACAACGGGAAAATAGGTTGAAACAGAGCGGTATTTTGAAACGGTTTACTCTTCAATGCTATGGAGAACAAGAAACGTTGGAAAAAATACGCGCTAAAAAAACCCGGATGTTTGCGAAACTCAAAAAAGGAACGACCGAATATGAGGAATGGTTTTTGAAATACAATCCTGCGTTGGAACCCAAGAACCGACGCAAGCGAAAACAAAACACAAAGTCTGTTGCCGCTTCTACGCAGCCATCTTCGGGAGAAAACATATCGTATGAAATCATCGAAACGGAGGCGCCTTCGGCGCCGACACCCCACCCTCGGAAACGGGGTATCGTTCCGAAACGTTCCGAAGAAGGTTCGGAAACAGAAACAGATACGTCGGATGAGGAGGAAGATGAGGAAGCAGAAGCAGAAGCAGAAGCAGAAGCAGAGGAAATGGTGGACGAAGAGACTGGCGAAGACACTAGTGGAGATAAATCAAAACGCGGATGGTTTGCCAATCGTCGTCGTAGTGGGTTCTTATATTAGTGTGTGTGCGTGTGTGTAATCGGGAGAGTGTGTGGGAGCGTATATGTTTATCCCATCAACGCTAAAAACGCATCTAATCCATACACTAAACATCCAAATACCAAACTCTTCAATAAAATACCCCAAATATTAATATTTCCATCCTCCCCAAACAACTTTAGGAAAAACACATATTTTAATAAAATCGTATTTAAGAACGGGAGTTGGAAAAACAAAAACAGCAAGGTAATGATAACCGGTTTCTGAATTTCGACAAACACATCATCCACAAACCGAACCCGTTTTTCCTTTTTCTTGCGCAACCGCATTCGTTCTTCCTCCCTTTCCTGTTCTTCTTCTAATTCTGCTTTAATATAATCTGTTTTAGAGGGAGGTGGAATATAATTCGGCTGAACGCGTTCATCGATGGTCAATACACTCATATCTTGCGGTATATCGCGCGATGGCAAGGCAAACTGCGGAGTTTGGGGTGTAGACTGGGATAGGTGTGCCATTTGAGATTGTGTATACGCAGGAATACCCATCATTTGTTGCTGATGTGAGTGTTGTGGGTGCTGTTGCGATGGGTGGCCAGGAATAGAAGCCATATCTCCCATAAATGCCATAGAATTCCCATTCAGTTTCGGAGGCATCTGTGTTTGTAATGGCGGCGGCATAACAGAAGTGGGCGGCTGATTACCATACGGATTGGGATGAACATTTATAGGCATATACGAAGGTGGCGCGTCTTGCGCATGAGATGGTGGGAGACCCCCACCCCCACCACCACCCATTTCTTTTTGATTGGCAAAAGGAAACGCCATCCCCCCTCCATTTCCCATATCGGGCAAATCAGAAATACGTGTACTGCTGTCCATTTTGCCTACGTTTGGTTCAATGTTATATCATTTTGACGGATATAACATTCACATATAGAACGTGAAGGAATGTCGGATATTCTCCCTAAATAAACAAAATACAAAAGGGTTTTATTTCGGTTGGAGGTCCACCTCTTGGGCGGAAACCAATTCCACTACTTTCTTTGTTGGATTACACTTGTCAGCATTCTGAACTTTGTATTTATAGCATTGTTCGCCGTGTTTAAATACGTTGCCGTCCACTTCGTTGGTTAACGGACCCTTGAACCGGAGGCAGTTTTTGTCGGTACACACTTTGCGAAACAACGTGGCAATTCCCAATCCCAACAAAATCGAAATAAATATTTTACCCAATCCAGAATGTAATAATCGTTTAAAATTCATTCAATGTGGTATATACTGTTCCTACATTTTCACTATTTCCGTATTTTTGGGGAGGTTTTTAGGATTGGGGAGGTATGGTTTTGATTTCGCTTTCTTTAGGACATTTGACTTTCTCCTGTTTGAAATAAAAGCAATTGCCCACAGTATCTTTATATTGGACAATGTCCACATTATCGGGAGTAGGATATACGTAAATCGTGCGATTGTCGGGAACAAACAAATACACGAAAAATATTCCCACGGCCAAGCTGACGATGAATACGGGTATGTTGATATATTTGAGCAACATTCTATAGGATGTGTAGATATAAATGTGTATTCTTATAGAATGATTTGTATTCTATAAGAATTCGGGGCTGATTGGGTGATTGGTTATTTATGCGGTTGCCGACACCTCCGATTTCTTCTTTTTGGACTTTTTAGCGGATTTTGTGTTTTCTCCCAACGCATCAATTTCTTTTGCCAATTGTTCTATATCATCTGACGCACCCGGTTGCGCCACAGAAAAAGTAGCACTGGTCAAATCCAACTGAGTAAGTGGACGCGCATACGATTTTTCTTGTTTTTCGTCTTCATCCACACTAAACACATACGACTTCGCGGGCTGAGAATGAGAGGACGTGTTTTGTTGTTGTTCCCGTTTTTGCTCTAATTTACTTTGTAGCCGTTCACGCGCGGCCATATTTTTCGTAAACTGGTTCAGTGCTCCCATATTCATCTTGGATTTGCCTAAACCACCACCCATTGTTTTAGTAAGATTTTTGAATATTTCCGTAAATTCCTTGTTGTCCTTGCCCCCCATTCCTTTCATTTTACCTAAAATATCGCCCGCCTCCTTCATAATGTCCTGCTCCGAAATCTCCCCCGACTTCATTTTTTGTTGGAGTTTCGTGCTAATGGTTTTCATGATATCCATCATTTTCTTGGGATTGCGGAGCATATTCTTTAGCAAATCTTGTGTAGTATGTATTTTGCTTTTTGCGTCTCCCGAAAACAGGTTCTCCATTTCTCCCGAAATCTCCTCCGCCAACTCTTTCGCCAATCTTCCGATTTTGCCGTCAAACAGTCCCTTCAAATGTTCGTGTAGGTCATTCGCATTGGGCATATCGCCGCGCATCTTTTCAAAGGTTTCGCTAAAATCGGGCATCGGCATGGAGGACGATGCCCCTTCACCGGACTGCCCTAAACCAAGTCCCTCCATCCCTTCCATCATCTCTTTCTGCATGTTCTCGAACATTTCCTTCATTTTTTCTTCGTCCACTAAAGGTGGGCATTCTTCGTCTTCACCCGCTCCCTCACCCGTCGCGTGCGTTTTCTCTGTTTCGTCTAAACCCAAGTTTTTGAAAAACTCGCTAATCCCTTGAATGGTTTCCGACAGTTTCTCCTGTAATACGGTTTCGTCTACCCCCTCAAACATATTCATAGTATCTCCGAAATGCTTCTTGTCATTGATGGAATTCAATACAGAGACCAATATCAACTGTAAATATTTCCAAATTGCGTTGCGCGTGTTTTCGCTGATGTTGCTACAATGATACAGCTGTTTGAAATCCAAATCAGGGAGAAAATACGTATTGGCGGTGCTATCGGCTTGAAAAATCTCGTCATTTTGATACAGAATATCAAAGAACCGTTCCGGAAAAACACCTAAAATATAGGCAAACACTTCCTTTAGGACAGGTTCGGGCAATTCTTTGGAATGCCATTTTTCCAATTGCGGGGCATATTCCGGGAACGTAGTCATCAAATCGTGGACAAACTCATATAGCACTTCATTGAAATTCTCTGGAATAGTTGCTTCTACGGGAGGCTTGGCCGTGGGTTCGGCTTTCTTTTGCTTGTGGTTGTTTTTTTTGCCCATTGTCTGAAATACAATATATGTTCATTGTGTATTGTTTTTTAAGTTCTTCAAACGGGATTGAATATTTCTGTATTTGTCTTTGTCTTTGTTTGCCATTAGAATAGTCGTCCAGAAAAGAAATAGAGAGTTTCTCCCTTTTTGGTATATAAAATGTCTCTGTTCATCCATAAAGAAAACCAAACCTTGTTGTGGCAACTTATACACGAAACACCATTGTGGCCAGCCTTTGAACAAATGTATCGTTCCCATACGGAATTGTGGTTTCGCAATATTATTTCGCAATTTTATGACAAGCATTGGGAGAAATATTCTACTCAACCCATGTCGGTTGGAGATTTGAAACAAATTAACAAAGAGGTTATTACGTATATGATTGCCGACATTAAAAAGTCGGTATTGCCCACTACGACCATGTCATCTTCCACTATGATTTCTACTCTTCCGACGTCGGGTAATTCTACTGTATCGAAAGAATTACCCGATGCGCTAAAATCGGTCCGGATTGAAAGAGAAAGTGATACGACGATGGTTTCTGGTTTCAATGAAACAATCATGTCTCGTATTGCGGAATATGATAAACCCCCACCAACACAATCGACTGTTTCTGCTATGAGTTCTATCTCTGGATTTCAACAACTGTCAGACACATATAATGTGGAAAAGGAGAAAGAAGAAAAGATTAAAAAAGCGCAACAAGAATTCGACGATTTTCAAAAAAGATATACTTTAGGATTTGAACGCAAGCCTCCCCCGCCAATCGATTTCTCGGAACAATTGGATGGCGATAAAATCAAGAACATGGATGAATTAGTTAAGAGACAATTGGCGGAAAGGGAGAAAGATTTGGAAGGCATTCCTTTAGCAAATATACAATAGATATGTTGAAAAATACATAAAAAGAGGATGGGTTATTTGGTCAATACAGTAAAGTATGGATACTGCTGAACGTTCGTTGCTTATTACTTCCAAGCATTTCCACTATGTGGTCAATTCCCTCCGAACCTTTTTCGTTCAACAGGGTTTCATTGAATGCCATACCCAGAACCGTTTGTCTATTTTAGCGGCGTGTGAAGACCCCTCTACTATACGTACATTTGAATACAACAATAAGGTATATCCTCTCCCACAAACGGGGCAAATGTGGTTAGAATACGAATTGTTGCGCGACCCATCCCCCATCGGATACTTTTGTGTTTCCACCAGTTATCGATATGAACCCAATCCCATTCCTGGACGCCACGCACTCATTTTTCCAATGTTTGAGTTTGAGCTAAAGGGAGGTATGGACGAATTGGAAAAACTGGAACGCAGACTGCTGTGTCATTTAGGATACGACCGTGTGGTTGCGTTTGCGGAGGGGAACTATCTGGACGTTGCTGCTAAATATGGTGTGAAGGATGTTTCCCACGAAATCGAACAAAAAATATACGAAGAAGAGGGTGCGGTGTTTTTCCTAAAGAACTTCCCCGAATATACTAGTCCGTTTTGGAACATGCATCGCCCCGAATGTTGCGATACCGCGAATAAAATAGATGTATTGTTGAGTGGAATGGAAACCATTGGCAGTGCGGAACGCAGCTGCGACAAGGAAGATATGCTTCGTCGGTTCCGCACAATTTCCGACGGCGAATATTCCAAGATTTTGTATGACAAGTTCGGTGCGGAACGTGTGGATGCGGAAATGAATGAGTTTTTGGAACATACCTTTTTTAAGCGAAGTGGGGGAGGAATAGGGTTAACACGATTGATTTCGTCTATGTTAAAAGAGGGACTTATTCCCGCGGAATATTTGTAAAACAGTAGATGTTTTTTGTTTGTTGGTTTTTGTTTGTTGGTTTTTGTTTGTTGGTTTTTGTTTTTATACGGGATAATCCAGTATAAAAACATATCGCAACTATATAAATAAATATGCGTAGTTTAGTTTATTCATACATGAGAGACCCTTCGATTAAACTTCCCATTTCATCCAATTGTTTTATTGTCGGATGCGCTCGAAATTGCGGGAGACATATTCCGAGTGTATTTGACAACATACGTAAAATTGCTACTCTGTTCAAACAAACCAAAGTATTGATTGCGTTTGATTATTCTGTGGACAATACATTGGAATTGCTAAACGCAGAAAAAACGAATACTGGGAATATGGATATAGAAATATTGGTCAATACCGAACCACTGAGTTCCATTCGCACGGAACGCATTGCCAACGCACGAAATCGGTTAATAGAACGGATGCGAGAACTCTATACTCCATCATGGGAGTATTTCATTATGATTGATTTAGATGATGTGTGTTCGTCTCCCATTAATATCGAAAATATTGCTAAATATTTGTATCGAAATGACTGGGATGCCTTGTCGTGGAACCGAAATGCGTATTATGATATTTGGGCACTTTCATATCCCCCCTTTGTCGTTTCCTGTTGGAACTGGGGGGCGTCTAGTCGCCAAGTAGTTCATTTTATGACGGAAAATATACAGCATCATTTGTCTCAATTGGGAGGAGACGACTTGTTTCCCGTGAATTCGGCCTTTAATGGACTGGCGTTGTATCGATCTATTAAATTCTTGGATTGCGAATACAATTGGCGAACCATGGCATTTGAAACTTTACCACAGAACGACGTAGTTCATAGTGTACGTGTATTTGGGATTTATCCGCAATACACGAATGTATATGACGATTGCGAACACCGCGAATTTCACCGACAAGCGATTGCTAAAAATAATGCTAAAATCCGGATTTCGCCGTTAAAAATATTCGTTTCTCCCTAATGGGCGTCTTTGGTTTTGGTTTACCGTTTGTTTTCCAGTTGGAGAAACCGCGAACGTATCAACTTGTTCTTTTCTTCGTTTTCCATCATACGTAAATTCGCCTCATGTTGTCGTTTCATCATTATTTCTTGTTGTTCGCGTTGGCGCGTGTTCAGCATCGCCTCCGCTTGACTTTTTTCCATCGGCGTCATATCCACCCCATCGCGTGAACGAGAATACTGTTCTACCGACGCATATTGTTGGACACGTTGGAAATCGTTTTCGCTCACTGCGAAAATGGTCTGTTCTTTGTGGACTTTTCTCAAGTCCTCGTATTTTAGTTTACTAAACGGGTCGCTGGTAATATACACATCATCCGCGACCATTTCATCATCGAGCGCAGACGAAACGCGACTACCCGCCGAATTCATTTCACGCACACCGCGATAATGTGCCAACATTCGGTCTTGGTTTTGCTGTTTCAGTTCTACAAACGCATTGCTCATATTTCCTGCAGAGACTTTACCCTGATACGTGTAGGACGGAGTGTCTTCGCGGAACCACTGATTGGCGGTTTCGTCGGGTTTCCGCGCCATATGTTCATCAAACAAACGGTTGAATTCGCCGTGGAACGCTTTTTCGTCCATGGACCGGACACTGCCTTGAATATGTTTGGTGGTATACTTGTCGGTGGAATACACCGGTTGGTATTTCGGGGTTTCATCCGGGATTTCCAAATGCTGTCGCGAATTGTTGGTATAAAAATCCAGGATGATTTCGTAGGCTTTTTTGTAAAACAGGAAATAATCCGATGGGAGTTGCGATTTGTCGGGATGAACCATTAGGACCTGTTTTTTAGCGCGTTTTAGGTCGTCGATGGAAATATCATAGGATAAATTGAAAATACCAAGTATTTCATCGAGCGAATAGGATTGGATATTGAGGTTGTGTGCGCGTGGATGATTATTTGCTATATTCACGGGTCGCTGTGGACAATGGGTAGGCAAACGATAACTCATATTTGGGGGGAAAACCCTTGGGTGGGTAGGTATAGTCTGTGGGCGTATATTATTTTATTTGTTTCTACGGACACCCCCTATTTCTAAAAAATTGAAATACTTTTTATAGTTGGAAACAAGAGGCAAGCCTAAACGAACCAAGTAATATAAACCTAAACCGCAACCGCAACCGAAAAATGTTTCCCCTGACTAAACTGATTACGACTGTTGTTTCCGAGGAAGAGTACAACAAACCTGTTACGTGTGGATTTCGCCACCAACCGATTTACAGCGCTAAAACCAAAGAAGAGACCAATAGTTTGGTGTTCTTGTTTGTCCAGAATTTGGTAGAAGACTATGGAATGGAACCTGTTAATTTTAAAATAGGAAAATTATGTAAAAAATATGAATTGAAATACCATTACTTTATTTTGAAGATTTACATCGCGAAGTCGGAATATGACCAAGCGCGTGTTCATTTTGAGCTGAAATACAATGCGAAACAGTTGTATGGCAACACGATTGACCGTCTAGTCGTGAATGAAGTTCATAATATGTACGATGATTTGAATAATACCCTTTTGTTTGTTTGAATGCCTGCCTGCCCTGATTGTTTTGTTTTGTTTTGAATGCCTTCCTGCTTGCTTGCTTTGTAATTCTCCCTATAATTTGTCTTTTGTTTGTCTTTTTTATGATAAAACGGGAGAATAGACATTTCACAGAAAAAACATAAATAATAAAATACACACCCTACATATACTATGTCTTCTCCCAAACCAGTTATATATGAACCGTTTGATGTCGCACAATTCATGTCTTTCATACAAAACAACCCCGGTATCATAATATTTAAATTGGGTGCCACCTGGTGTGGACCATGTCGTAAAGTAGACCCTTACTTGAAAGAATACTACAAAATGATGCCTCCCAATGTTCAGTGTGTCGTTATCGATATAGATGAATCGCCGGATGTGTATTCGTTTTTGAAAAACCGAAAAATGGTAAACGGAGTTCCTGCGCTACTTGCTTATATTGGCGGAAACACGACATATATTCCGGACTTTAGTTGTGTTGGTGCGGATTTGAACCAAGTGAAGCTCTTTTTTACGCGCGCTTTTCAAACAGCGCAAAACGTAATGGCATAGATGGCGTAGTTGTTTATTTATATAGGATACACAAGCTATATAAATAAGTGCGCGAACGTGTGAACGTGCGAACGCGTGAACGTATTACTTCGTTTTTTGTGTTTTGTTTTTTTTACCATCCAATTTGTGCGAAGGACGTTGTTTTGGCGTTTTTCGCTTTCCTCCCATAAATGAACCAGTAGAAGAAGAGTTTTCAGAGGATTGGAAAACTCCGCTGGTAATTGTATTGGAAGTATCATCATTGAGTGTAGAAAGTGTAATAATACCCAACGTTAAACCCATCATTCCATACATAAACACCGGAACATTGAATAAACGGTAGTTTGTTATGTCGCTCATGTTTTAATAAAATACAGGTATATTTTTAGACCCAGTTATAAATCTGGACCCATCTATTCTCGGACACTGGGGCAGTTCACGATGCGTTGCGTGTTTTCGAAAACGCAAGAATGAAAGTAAAACGAAAAAACGTTTCATATTGGTCATAGAGTAATGTCCTAAATATTCTATTTCTGTTTATTCTTTTTTTGGGAGAAAAGAAATGTCTCTACGAAAATACGTCGACAACTAGAAAAGAAACGGGCGCCGCTTTGTTCTATCCGTCGGATAAATAGACTAAAATATTTCTTTGTGAAAAAGTATATAAACGAATATTCCTTTGATAGAATATCTGTTGTTTCTATAAACAATCGTATTCTCCCTTTGTTGTCGTTTTTATTATGTCGGTTCATAGTCAAAGTCAGCCATCGTATGAGTTAGAAGGTAGTATTGCCGGTTCGGATTTTATTTACAACGATTTGTATTCAGAAGGTAGTGTTTCTCATCCTTCGCATTCCCGTTCCGTACACAAGCGACAGCCCCGCGTTCCCTATCAACACGTATTGAAACGCGTTATCAATCAAAAGCTGGCTCGTATTACCGTGTATGAAACGAACCTAACACTCCATTCTACTATACGCAATGCGATTACCGGTTCGTTTTATTCCGGTATGCGAGTTGGAACGTGCGATGAGTATCAGTTTTTTAGTGTTATACTGGCTACTGGTGAGTTGGGACAAAACTCGGTTTCATTCTTTTTCGAAACTCCGGAACAATACGAACGCTATTTTCATACTTCGGTTAGTCAAACCGTTAAGACACAGTGGAAAAAGAGACAAGAAAAATACAGCAAAAGAAAGCCCGCACCCGCACCGGCTAGTGTGTAGTATATAATCTTTATTCACCAGTGCGCTCTCTGAAAAATCAAAATCAAAATCAAAATCATTTATTCATATGTGAAACAAAACGTATCAGATATGAATACACTATCTATATGGCTGTTTATGATTTGTTGTCATTATAGTTTTGGTTGATTGCGCGTTCTCTCTTGTATCGAGCATATAAGGAAGAGTCGGCAACAAACTTGGAATTTCCACTGCCCGCCGGAACATCCGTACCGTCGCATACAGAATTGATACTTCCCATATTTCCGCGACCGCGAGATGCGTTCAATGGAGCATTTTGATTGGCTCCGCCACAGACGTAATTTTGTCTCCCTAAGAAATCGCCCATGTTCAGAACTGCCCGAAAAGGGGTAATCACACGGTTTTGCCCGTTGATGGTTCCGGCCGCGCCATCCCCATTCCACGAAGAACGCAAAATACGACGCGTCAATACTTCGTTTGAACCCTTGAAGTTATTAATGGTTTGTTTGGGAGAAATGCCGTTAAACGCACCGCCCCCTAAATTGCTTCCGCCTAATGTAGGATTTGGCATTATATTGTAATATATATATTATACATATTATTTGAAACTATGGAACCTGTTTCAACCCAATGTTCTCCCACCGAACCGTTAGTGGAGACCATTCCACGTTCAGACAATGCGGAAATCAATCGTTTGACCTTAGAACTGTTGGTTCCTAAAACCAAATATAAACGGTATTTAGCTACACACGACCCAAAACTATACGAAAAAACACGAGAAAAAGAACAACAATATTTGCGCCACAAAAAGGAAATACAAATGCTAACCCAGCAATTACTGGAACAAAACGGAAACAAAAACAAAAGCAACACCAAATGTGGAACACTGCCGTCTGCGCATGCGGAAATGGCAATAAGCAAACGGATACAAGAACTGTTCGACGCTTACGTAGATGCGTGTATTAGTCATTTTGAGAATTTACATCAAATGAAAGAACCCCAGAACGATTGGGAGGAACACGCGGAAGAACGTGAAACGGAACAAGAAGAAACCATGTTTGCGAACTGCGATGCCCCACATCACCCGGCAAAAACGCCGGAACCACAACGTACTAAATCCACTGTTCCGTTTTATGGCATGAACATGTTTATGAAAAAAGGGAGATAATCCTTACCTTACTCACAATCCCAACCCACTAAATAAATACTACACGATTATTGTGTGTTTCTGTTTTTTAGGCGCAGTTTATATACATATCTGTCTTGTCATAATAATGCCATTACATAAAAATACGCATAATACGAGACGCAAACGTATTCATGCGTTGCGCAAATACACACGCAAACACAAACCCACCCGACACACGCGCAAACACGTTCAACCTCGACACGCACGCAAACACGTCCAAACGCGACATATGCGCAACATGGTATGCCACCCCAAAACCATTCGTGCGGTAGAAAATTCGTGCTACACCCCCACGATTTTAGAAAAAATTCGCGTGGCCTTCAATGAAAAACATAGAGATGACCCTATTCCGCATTATGACGACCCGTCGGATTTATGGAAACAGTTGAATGCGCGTATCGTACATTGTCCAACGGAAGATTGCTGGCTAAATCAGATTGCCGATGTGAAATTGCGGAAACAAATTGACCGTTATATTTTTGCGCCTGACCAACCGTATGAATGGAAGAAAAACCCCAATGAATGGTTGAGCAATTTCGATATAATGAATGTATTGGAACAATACGAAGAAACGTACCCGGAATTCGATTTCATCGGCCCGACGCCCATTGATTTTGATACCCGTACGGGGACGGGGAAATTCCGTAAATGTGTATGGAATGAACTCTGCCAATTTATGCTAAAACACAAGGTCCAGAAAGAAGGAAAAAAGAAAATCGGCATTATTTTTAATACCGACCCTCATACCTCGTCGGGTTCACACTGGATATCGATGTTTGTAGATGTTCCCAACCGGCTCGTATATTTTTTTGACAGTGCGGGGGCGAAGCCCCCGGCGGAAGTGGATGTTTTAGCACATCGTATTTTAGATCAAGGCAAAGAAATGGGATTGTCTATGCGATATAATCAAAATTCTCCCCATATACATCAACGCGGAAACACAGAATGCGGAATGTATTCGTTGTTTTTTATTATTACTATGTTAACGGAGAAAATGAGAGGCAAACCGGTTTCATTGATGCGGAGGTTGCGTCTATTTTCGAAAGGACATGTCAGCGACAAACAAATGGAACGTTATCGAAACATTTATTTTAACGTACCTTCTTCGGGGTGAAAACCCAGTAAAGAAAGACATTATACATTAACGTCTATTCTCCAGGGTGAAAACCCTGTAGTATAGCGTATATGCTATGATTCCATTTCTGTGCCCCGAGAGGCACAGAAATGGAGAATAGACATTAATTATATGTGTATTATATAATGAAAACGAGACGTAGAAACCGGCGCATTCGGCGTTCTAAAAATACGCATAATCGAAATAAAACGAGGCGTGTTTTATTCAAAGGTCTAAAGCGAAAGAGACACACTAAACCACAAAATGTTAATAACTATTCTCCATTCCATAGCACCCGTGCGCAGGAATGCGACAATAGCCGTATACGCTATCCTGCAGGGGGGTCGCCCCGGAGAATAGGCGTTAAGTTAATAAAGGGGGGAGACGAGGGCCGCATTGTTCTTTTAACAGAAACAGAAAGAAAAATATTGAAGGAATATATTTTTACAGAGTTAAATTCTCTTGAACCCAATACAGCATTTGATGACAAATTTTTGGATGTTATGGAAGGAAAAGCAGACATAACGACTGAACAGTACAATAAAGTCACTTTATTTCGCGCGTATCTTATATATGTGTACTATGTTTACAGGTATACCATTGATCATATAAATGCCAAAACATTGGTGGCAGGCGAAAACTTATTACAAATCTTACGAAAAATAGAAGAGATGGATATCATAAATGTGTTAAGTAGACTGGATATGTTTTTTTCTTCTGTGTATTCGATAGACGCATTGAAATATTTTAAAAATTATTTATTTAGTATGATTAGTTCGAAACAACCAAATACTCAGCCTAAATCTAATTCACCTAAACGAAATGGAATTCATTTTGATATGTTAGTTTATCCTGACCTGTCTAATCCGAAAATGATTGAAACAACACCAAGAAAGTTAAGAAAAAATCCAGAACGAATTTTTGAATACAGATACAACATTGAAGGCGAAGACCCTCAAAAAAACGCAGAACACGCATTGAACGTTATGTTTTATTCTCCCTATTTATTGGAAACTAAAGGAAAAAAATACGTGGATTTGATTACGACCCCTATAACAAAACAATCGGGAGATGTATTATATCAGCGTACCACAGTTCCACTGCCTCAACCATAAACTATGTGTAGAAGTCATAGGATGTGTGTTCCGTTTTTGTTTTGTGTAAAAGACAGAAGTGGAAAATAGATATTATAATGTTCAACAATATAATATATGAATTTACAAGCATATCATTCTTCCAACGAACTTTCTCCCCATTATACATTTTTAGAAGACGAACCATTCCATCTTTTGTTTGATATGTGTGTTTCCGGAACGAACAACACATGGTCTATTCACCTGTGTATTGTAGACGTTAACACTCAATGTAAAATAGTAGCTTATTCGAATAGTTCCGTTAGCGAAGAAACGCAGCTCCCGTTTATCCGTTATGTATTACAGCATACTCTATCCAACACCGAAGAACCCGGCGCAGGTATATTACGGTTCCCCACTTTCTCATTTGAATGCGTAAACAATACAGAAGAAAATGACCAGCAAATACGCAATCAGGCTCTGACCCATATTCTTCAGACATTTGGATGGTCGCCACGTCCAGGCAGTTCACCCGAAGAGGCGGCGAAAGCATTTAGGGGATTTATTCCGATGAAATCGGAGGGGTGTGTTATGATGGTATATGATTATCGTATTCTTCGACAACATTACCAACCTATGGCGGAAGTTTCGCAGAATGTTCCGCGAAGATTGTGGGGAATAGTGGATGAGGTTGTGTTTGAACGCGCAGTGTTGGGTGTTCCTATTGCGCCTGAAATCTGCGATACCGTGCGCGATACACCTCTGCTGTGGAATATCCAATATAAAGGTCGGGACATGGATTTTCCATTTAGTTTATTGAGTGTTCGGTATTCTTACATAGATGACGAAGAGTGGTCAAATGAAAAGGTATCTCCCTATGTGGAAGATAGAATGATGAAACAACAATCTTTAGTGAAAATCGGTTCTGCGACGGACTCATATACGTATGGCGGTGATTATGGCGACTTGTATTTGTTCTCTGCTAAACCACTGTATGATACCGCTCCGGGAGATTTACTAACGTATCAACGATATGCGGTTTTTACCGTGGGCGCTAAATATCAATTAGATGAAAAACAACATTCTGCTATTTTTGCGGTGCGTGAACAATTGGGAGGAAATGATATAGGAAATGATATAGCCGAACTGTTTGGGGATGCTGACGTGGACATGGGATTGGATGCCGATGCTGATGCCGATGCTGACACCAAGGCAAACGAAACAATTGTCCCCTGTTTGTATTTTGTGGAAACCCAACTTCGGCACCCAATGCCGTTGTGGGGAATTCGGGAAATCTCTAGATTTGCTGTATTATAAAAAAATAAAATGCGTACGTAAATGAAGCGTGTAATACGTACATTTATTTTGTGTATTTGCCTGCTGTCTCCATGGCGGCGCGCTCAACTACCCGTTGTTCCGTTCCGTCCATCGCCCAATGCTTTTCTTGCGCGACCTCGGGAGAAAACAAATTCCAACTACGAACTAGTTTGTGTCGATTTATGACTAATTCGCGTGTATTGGCGGAAGTGGAAACACTTTTGCTGGCATTCCCGTAAATCGGGGTGGATGAAGAAAACATACGTGGTCCAGGTCGTGGCATTTCGTGCGCAAGATAGATATATATATTTAGATATATTTCTGTAATGGGGGTGTGGGAGAATGATATGTTGGTGTATGATATAGTGTATAGTATTAGCAAATGAACTCTACCCGTCCTACCGATATGAACGCATCTCAAGCATTACGACGCGCCCGCGCCGGAGGCGCGGTCGTCCCCAAAAAAGTCCAGCATTCTCCCACCACAGCAAACGCATTGCCCCCCGCATTTGGTCCTGTGTATAATAAACCGCCCGCTGTTCGAACCACGCATCATTCCTTTTTGCGTGTTATGCAATATCATCCATAATAATAGGACAATAGGACAAATATAGCAAATAACAAAAGTATGGTGGGGAGAAAATCTACGTTTGTTATATACCCTCATCAAAAAATATGCGACAATATTTAGCGGAATTTTTAGGCGCCGTCGTTTTCATTTACATTATTTTGGCCACCGGAAACCCATTGGCGATTGGTGCTACACTTGCTTTGGTTATTTTAGTAACAAGTGGAATTTCAGGTGGACACATCAATCCGGCTGTTTCGATTGTGATGGCGTCTGCGGGCAATTTGCCCGTTGCGGACTTGGTTCCTTATTGCTTGGCACAAATAATGGGAGGATTGGTTGCGTTGGAATTATATAAGCGTTTTGGAGTGTAAATGTCTATTTTCGATTTTTGTTCCCAGGAAAAATACAAATCGAGAATACATAAAATGATTATTTAGTAGTATGTATTCATAGAGAATTCTGTTCTATACGAATAAACTTGATATCATATAGTATATGAAACGCAAAAAAACTAGCAAATACAAAAAACATCATCATCGTAAACCCCGTAATACCCCGCGGTTAAAAAAAACGAATAAGAAAACGCGCAAATATTTCGTCGGAAAAGGTCCAGGAAAAGGTTTTCTACCAAAAATAGACCAAAAACAAAGCAATGGTAACTTTGTTCCATTATTTGGAATTGAACCAAATAATAAACCACCCGAACCTACACCACCAAATACACCACCAAAAAAAGTAAAACAATATAGTAATTTTCTTCCGATTATAAATTCGAATATAAAAAAGGATTTAACCGCCGCAACAAATCAAGAAACGAAATTACCAAGGTTTACTTTAAAACAACAGAGAAGCGAAAAATATGTTGTACAAGACAAACAACCAGATGAACAACGCTTACCTCCTATTGTATCTAATGGTTTAAAAACATTCAATAAACGTAAACCTGATATACCACTCCCACGAACTAACAGTAAAGTAAGTACAATACAGGAACCTGAAGGGGTTGGTTCAGACGTGGATGATTATAATTCCAATTTTTCTGGAACGAACTATAAAAGTTCTGATGCCATTAGTTCTGATGCCATTAGTTCTGATGCCATTCGTTCTGATGCCATTCGTTCTGATGCCATTAGTTCTGATGCCATTCGTTCTGATGCCATTCGTTCTGATAAGATACCCGATAACAGATCTAAAGGCATACCCACACGCAGCGAACCTATAACAGCATTTCAATCGTTGCCACCTCCGTCAACACAAAAACTTCGGCGTATTTTTTCAGTAAATACGCAAGTAAACAATGTTAATAATACGAGAATAACGACCCAAAATCCAAAAACGTCTCCAAGCCCGCTTGATAAACAAGCATTGCCTCCTATTCTAGCAAAGAAATCGAAAGGAGTTAATAACCCAAATACAGAAAAACTGGTAAACCAGGTAGATACAGGGAAACCGAATAACATTACAGAAAACCCGGTTAAAGTAGAACCAGAACCAAACCCAGAACCAGTTCAAGTAAACGACATTCATTTGTTTGCCTTAAACTTGATAAAACCCACACCAAAAACACCACTGAAAGAAGAAGACACGGAAACTCAAATGGATTTAACACCTCCTCCTGAATTGAGTGTAAAAAATAAACCAACTGATTCGGATAAAGAACAATTATCGAATATAAATAGAAACACAAAATCGGACAAGAATAAAGAACAAAAAGTAAATATAGGAGAACAAAAAGTAAATATAGGAAAACAAAAAGTAAATTCAAAACGTGTTCTTGTTATTAATCGTGAAGTTCCGATTGAAAAAATAATACATGAGCCTACAGCAAAATCATCTTTACAGCAACCATATGACGCTAGGAAAAAAGAGACCGCTGATGCTGAAACAAATACAGAACCAAACCAAAATAGTTTTGGAGTACAAATAAACGGACGATCTATAGAAGGTGCTCAAACGTCGCCAAGAGAAGGTGTTCAAACTAGCGCTCAAGCGTCGCCAAGAGGAGACTTTCCAACTGTGCGCGGGGTAGAAATCCCGCATGCTTATGCATTCGCAACAGCAGTATCTGATACAGGCGATTACGCAGATGATGTACCCATGGCATACACAGATGGTGAAGATCCTGACGCACAGATTATTAGAGATATACTTAATATGCCGCAATCAGATGATAGAAGACCCTACGACTCTCCACATATTCCGTCGATTAATCGCTATCCACCGATAACTGGCGAAAACCCGTTGTCTCCCGCACCAACCGAAGATCAAAGTAGTTATCGTTTACCCATAACTAATCCCAATACAACGGACAACCGTATGGGTAATGGTGCCGCTCGCCTGACTTACAGTCCAGCTGGAATATATCCTCCCCCTTCAAATCAACGGCCTGTCATACAGGTACCGCCATTAGACCTAAATAGTCTAGGCCAAGGGCAAAACAATATCCCCACATCCATTGATAGAAGTTTACCTACCGGTTCCTCTTCTATACCATATAGTATTAGACATATAGCAGAAGATAGTCAACGTGGAATACCTGCGTCCCCTTTAAATCCTAATCAACCACCTGCTGTCATATCACAAAGAATGACCCCAACTATAGGACAACCATCAACTGAGCTGGATATACACGCATATTCTGTATCGGGCATACCAACCGCTTATGACGTGCAAAGATTTAACCCTGACGATTTTCATGATGTTATCATTAATGCAAGTCCCAGAACGCAGCGTAATGGAAATTCAGAATACGATAACCGCCCGATCTCAGACCGCCCGATCTCAGGACATAATCGCATACCAGATACAGCTGATGCTGGAGTAGGAACTGATCGTCCATATATATCACCTCAAATTACTTTCACAGATGAAAATGCTAATCGCACAGATGAAAATGCTAATCGCACAGATGAAAATGCTAATCGCACAGATGAAAATGCTAATCGCACAGATGAAAATGCTAATCGCACAGATGAAAATGCTAATCCTATCGGTGAAAATGGTAATCGCACAGATGGTTCACATTCAAGCAGAAATAATAGTTCTGTTATACCATCTGCGAGAGGAACCAATACCACAGAACCTGGCCACACCAACAACAACAACAACAATAACAATAACGATAACGATAACAATACACCGAGTATTACAAATGTAGAAGTAGTACCAGAAGTACCACAACGACTTGAACCACAACGACTTGAACCACAACGACTTGAACCACAACGACTTGAACCACAACGACTTGAACCACAACGACTTGAACCACAACGACTTGGACATGTTTTGTCTAA
>Ga0078894_10000981_pt1 | contig 20632 bp, 20 predicted proteins | sample LauGreSu1BDMLBSD_2_FD_67506 | JGI IMG/M metagenome (GOLD analysis project Ga0078894, IMG submission 67506) | Freshwater lake microbial communities from Lake Michigan, USA - Su13.BD.MLB.SD (version 4) (version 4) | ecosystem: Environmental > Aquatic > Freshwater > Lake | place: Lake Michigan... | reverse complement strand
CTGATCCTGATCAAGTCGGGTAATCAATGGCTGATTCAACAGGAACTGGTCGGCGGATGAAAAGACAGCTGCTCGGCTGCGCGCTGGCCACAGCGCTGCTGGCCACTGCGCTGACGCCCTCATCTACCACGCTTGCACTGGGCAACCGTCCGATCTCTTCGGTTCCCGGCAGTTTCATCAACTCCGGCCTTCACAGCAAGACACTGGCTGCGCCGGAGGCCATGCTGGCACAGACGCTGTTGGCGATCACCAGCTCGCGATTCGAGCTGGCACTGACAGAAATCGACAAGGTCCTCGAAAGTTACCCGAATTTCCGCCTCGCCCACCTGATCCGCGGTGACCTGTTGATGGCGCGTGCGCGGCCGATCAGCAGCATCGGCACTGCATCGGACGCGCCGGCAGACCGCATCGCCGACCTGCGCGATGAAGCCATGGCACGGCTGGTGCGCCACCAGCAGGAACGCCCAGTGGGCAAAGTGCCGAGCTACCTGCTCCAGCTGGAACCCGACCAGAAATTCGCCTTCGTCGTCGATGCTTCGAAATACACGCTTTACGTTTTTGAAAACGACAACAGCAAGCCGCGATACGTCGCCGACTACTACACCACCATCGGCCGCAACGGCACCGAGAAAGCGCGCGAAGGCGACAAAAAAACGCCGCTGGGCGTCTACCATGTCACGGGAAACCTTCAGAAAGATTATCTGGTCAAGACTTACGGCAACCAGAGCACTCTGTACGGCGACGGCGCATTCCCGCTGAACTATCCGAACGACTGGGACCGCCGCCTGGGCCGTAACGGCCACGGCATCTGGTTGCACGGCGTTCCCTTCGACACCTACAGCCGTCCGCCGCGCGCCAGTGACGGCTGCGTGGCACTGACCAATGAAGACCTGCTGACGATTTCAAAACATGTACAGGTTGGCGTTACGCCGGTGATCATTTCTCCGAAGGTGGAATGGGTCGACGCCGATGCCGGCCAGAAAACTCGCGAAGCGCTGCTGCAGTCGCTGGAAGGCTGGCGCGCCGATTGGGAAAGCCGCGACACCGACAAATACCTGCGCCACTACTCCGGAAAATTCGCCGCAGGCAAACACGATCTGGCGGCATGGGCGCAGCAGAAACGCAGTGTCAACGCCGGCAAATCCTGGATCAAGGTCGGGATCGATCATGTCAGCGTGTTCCTTTACCCGGGCAATGACAACCTGGCCGTTGTGTCATTCGAACAGGACTATGCCAGCAGCAATGTCAGCAACAAGATGCGCAAACGCCAATACTGGCAACGTGAAGGCAATACCTGGCGCATTGTTCACGAAGGCGCCGCCTGAAACACAAACCGGCTTTGTAGTATTCAAATAACCCTTTGTTTTTATTGGTGATTTTATGACCCGTCTCTTTGTATTCCTGCTCTCCCTGATTGCCGCTACCACCGCATATGCCGCAAACCCGAAAGTCGAACTCAAAACGTCGATGGGCGCAGTGGTGCTGGAACTGTATCCGGACAACGCGCCGAAGACTGTCGAAAACTTCCTGCAGTATGTGAAAGACGGCCACTACGACGGCACGATTTTCCATCGCGTGATTCCCGGCTTCATGATCCAGGGCGGCGGTTTCGGCGCGAGTATGCAGGAGAAAAAAACCCGTCCGGCAATTCGCAATGAAGCCGGCAACGGCCTGCGCAACGCCGTCGGCACGGTGGCAATGGCGCGCACTGCAGACCCGCATTCCGCGACGGCACAGTTTTTCATCAACGTCTCCGAAAATGATTTCCTCGACTTCAAATCCCCCGACGACAAGGGTTACGGCTATACCGTATTCGCCCGCGTGACCGCCGGGATGGATGTCGTCGCCAAAATCGTCCAGGTGCCGACCGCAACCGTGGGTCCGCACCAGAACGTTCCGCGCCAGCCCGTGGTCATCGAGCGCGCGCGCCTGTTGCCTGAAGCGCCGGCCAATCCGGCAAAAACCAAATAAACCGCATCCCAAGGAACACAACACCATGATCAAGCTGCACACCAACCACGGCGTCATCTCCCTCGAACTCGACGCCGACAAAGCGCCGGACACTGCCGCCAATTTCACCCAGTACGTCAAGGACGGCCACTACAACAACACGGTGTTCCACCGCGTCATCGACGGCTTCATGGTCCAGGGCGGCGGCTTCGAACCCGGCATGAAACAGAAGCCGACGCGCGACCCGATCCAGAACGAGGCCAACAACGGTCTGAAAAACGACATGTACACCGTGGCCATGGCGCGTACCTCGGCGCCGCATTCAGCCAGCGCACAGTTCTTCATCAATGTCTCCAATAACGACTTCCTCAACCACTCGGCGCCGACGCCGCAGGGCTGGGGCTACTGTGTATTCGGCAAAGTGGTCGACGGCACGGATGTGGTCGACAAGATCCGCAAGGTCAAGACCGGCAGCAAAGGCATGCACCAGGATGTCCCGGTCGAAGACGTGATCATCGAAAAAGCCGAAGTCGTCTGACGCTGCAGCCCGAAATCGCGGGGCGGTAACGCCCCGCCATCCATGCCTACACTGTTCATTTCAGACCTGCACCTCGCCCCCGAGCGGCCGCAGATCACCGGGCAGTTTCTCCGCTTCACCCGCAGCACTGCCGCGGGCGCCGATGCGCTGTATATCCTCGGCGACCTGTTCGAATACTGGGTTGGCGATGATGACCTGGAAGACCCGCTGAACGGCACCGTCTCCGGCGCCCTCTCCGCGCTGGCGGACAGCGGTACCAAGGTCTTCCTGATGCGCGGCAACCGTGACGTGCTGATGGGTTCGGACTTCGCGGCGCGCTGCCATGGGACGCTGCTCGAGGATCCGGTGCTGATCAATCTGTACGGGTCGCCGACACTGCTGAGCCATGGCGATGCATTGTGCACCGATGATGTGGATTACCAGCGTTTCCGTCTGTATGCACGCGATCCCGGCAATCAGCAGAAATTCCTGGCCCAGTCACTGGAAGCGCGACGCGAACAGATGCGCGGCATGCGCGCGCAAAGCGAAGCCAGCAAGCAGCAGAAAACCGAGGCCATCATGGACATTGCACCGGCTGCCGTTGAAGCCCTGCTGCGTCAGCACGGTTATCCTCGTTTGATCCACGGCCACACCCACCGTCCGGCGCAGCATCTGCATCAGGTCGACGGGCACGCCTGCGAACGCTGGGTGCTCAACGACTGGTATGACAGTGGCGGCTATCTGCGTTGCGACGCCGCCGGCTGCACTGCTGTTCTAGCCTAGCGCCTGCGTGAAATCCGCGATCAGGTCGTCGATATCCTCGATACCGATCGACAGCCGGATCAGCGAATCCGCGATGCCCATCTCGGCACGACGCGCCGCCCCCATTTCCCAGTAAATCGTCTGCGCGACCGGGATCGCCAACGTCCGGTTGTCGCCGAGATGACTGGAGGAAATCACCAGTTGCAGGCGGTTGAGGAAATCCAGGCAATCGATGTTGTCGGCCAGCTCGATGCTCATCAGCGCACCGTAGGTCCTGAACAACTCGCCGGCCAGCTTGTGCTGCGGATGATCTTCAAGCCCGGGGTAATAGACCCTGGTGACCTTGGGATGTTTTGCCAGAAAACGTGCCAGTTGCAGGCAATTGCCTGAAGCCCGCTCCATGCGCAGCGCCAGCGTTTCAGCACCCATTGCCAGACGATGCGCCGGCTCGGCTGCCAGCGTAGCTCCGACATCTCGCAAACCCTTCTTGCGAATCTGCAGAATGCCCCAGTTTGCCGGATTGGCACTCTTGTAGTTGTCATAGATGTTCGGGAACGACTTCCAGTCAAATAAGCCGGTATCCGTCACCGCACCACCCAGCGCATTGCCGTGTCCACCGATATACTTGGTCAGCGAATTGATGACCAGGCTGGCCTTGACCTGCTTCGGCCGGAACAGCCAGGGCGAGGTCATCGTGTTATCAACAAAATAAATGATCCCGCGGCTTGCGCACAATTCGCCGATGCGAACCAGATCCGCCACCTGGGTACGCGGGTTGGCAATGGTTTCAACAAACACCATCCGGGTATTGGGGCGCAGCGCCTTTTCCACGTTCTCCACGCGGGTCGCATCGACATAACTGATGTCGCAGTCGAACTGCCCCAGCGTGCCGAACAGGCTGTTGGTATTGCCGAACAGGAAGGAACTCGACACCACATGGTCGCCGCCGCGCAGCAGCGCGATGAACGCCGAGGCAATGGCGGCCATACCGGTCGAAAAACAAGCAGTCGCAATGCCGTCCTCCATCTTGCTGATCTTGGATTCCAGCGCCGCCGTGGTGGGGTTGCCCTGGCGGCCGTAGGCATATCCGGCCATTTCGCCCTTGAACACCTTGACCAGGTCGCGCGCATCCGGATAGCCGAACGCTACTGCGGTATGCATCGGCTTGAGCACCGAATAATGTTCGATCGGCGCTTCCAGATCGGAATGCAGGATCTTTGTCGTGAATCCGTTTTTCATGGTCTTGCTCCATCAAATAAAAAACCCGGCCAGCTAGCGCGGACCGGGTTCTTCCGTCGCTTTAGCTGCATTTTTAACGCGCCCGCAAGCTGCTCTTCAAATCGGCGCAACAGAAGACTACCGCAGGCCTGCAACCCGCGTCAAACCGGCTCAGTCGACGAGTTCCAGCCCGAGGTCGAGCTGGGTCACCGCAGCAGTCTTGCCGGCCTTGGCGCCGTCGCGGCGTTGCGCTTCCACGCCATCCAGATAATCCTGAGTCACGTCGCCGGTGATGTATTGGCCGCTGAAACACGAGGCTTCAAAATTGGTCACCGAAGGATTGACGCTGCGCACGTCGCCGATCAGCGCATCGAGTTCCTGGTAAATCAGCGCATCACAGCCGATTTCGCGGGCGATTTCGTCGTGCGAACGGCCGCTGGCAATCAGCTCATCGCGGGTCGGCATGTCGATGCCGTAGACATTGGCATAACGTACGGGCGGCGCCGCCGAAGCGAAATAAACCTTGCGCGCGCCTGCGTCGCGGGCCATCTGCACGATTTCCCGGCTGGTGGTGCCGCGCACGATGGAGTCGTCGACGAGCAGCACATTTTTGCCGCGGAATTCCATGCCAATGGCATTGAGCTTCTGGCGCACCGACTTACGGCGGATCGCCTGCCCCGGCATGATGAAGGTGCGGCCGATGTAACGGTTCTTGATAAAACCTTCCCGGTAACCCAGGTTGAGGTGGTTCGACAACTGCATCGCTGACGGCCGGCTGGAATCGGGGATCGGAATCACCACATCGATATCGAGATGGGCAAAATCCTTTTCGATCTTGCGCCCGAGGCTCTCCCCCATGCGTAGGCGGGTCTCGTAGACCGAGATGCCGTCAATGACCGAATCCGGCCGCGCCAGATAAACGAATTCAAACAGGCAGGGATTGAGCGAGGGATTTTCCGCGCACTGCTGGCTGTGAAAGTTGCCGTCGAGGTCGATGAAAATCGCCTCTCCAGGGGCTACGTCGCGGATCAGCTGGAAACCGAGTCCGTCGAGCGCCACGCTTTCCGAAGCCACCATGTATTCCGTGCCTTCGGGCGTTTCGATCTTGCCGAACACCAGCGGGCGGATGCCGAAGGGATCGCGGAAGGCCAGCAGACCGTAACCGGCAATCATCGCCACCACCGCATAGGCGCCGCGGCAGCGCCGGTGCACACCCGAAACCGCGGCAAAAATCGTCGCCGGATCCAGCTTGTAATTGGATGTATTCGCCGCCAGTTCGTGCGCCAGAACATTGAGCAGCACTTCCGAATCCGATTCCGTGTTGACGTGACGCATGTCGAGGCGGAACAAATCGTTTTTCAGTTGCTCGGAGTTGGTCAGGTTACCGTTGTGGCCAAGCACAATGCCGAAGGGCGAATTGACATAGAAAGGCTGCGACTCCGCGGCCGACCACGCCGAGCCCGCGGTGGGATAACGGGTGTGCGCGATACCGGCATGTCCGGCGAGGCTGCGCATGTTGCGGGTGCGGAATACGTCACGCACCATGCCGCCGCCCTTGTGCATGTGGAAACTGGCGCCATCGGCAGTCACGATGCCGGCGGCATCCTGTCCGCGATGCTGCAATACCAGCAGGCCGTCATACAACACCTGGTTGACGGGACTACGGGCAACGACTCCAACGATTCCGCACATGGCGCGTTTCCTCAGCCGTACTTGATATGTTGCGCCAGGGCCGGCGGCAGCCAACCCTTGACGCCCAATGCAACCAGTTCCAGCAGCGGCCGCAGCGCAGCTTCACGCCACACCGGCTGTTTGGGCAGCGACGTAGCACCGGCCACCAGCGCCAGTGCAATCACCACGGCCGCGCCACGCACCACTCCGAACACCGCACCCAACAAACGGTCTTCCACACTCAGCCCCGCGCTTTTGATCAATTGCGAAGCCGCCACGGCAATCAGGCTCATCACCAGCAGCACCGACAGGAACAACGTGACAAAACCGGCAAGCCAGCGCAGTTCCTCTCCGGGGATTTCCGCCGGCATGATCGCCGCGAGGTCGCTGCCGAACAGCCGGGCGACGATAAACGCGACCGCCCACGCAGCGAGTGCCAGCAATTCACGGACAAAACCGCGGAGGACGCTGAGCAGAACCGAAAAACCGACAATGGCGAGCACCACATAGTCGATCAGCGTCATCGTTACCGGGGTACAACCTTACCGTCGAGCTGCAGCTTCTGCAGTTGGGTACGCGCCTTCTCTGCGGCTTCACGGCTGTTGTAGGGACCAACACGCACGCGCGTCACAGGCCCATTCGCAGTCTGCACCACTTCCGTATAGGCTTTCATTCCGCCACCGGCGATCCTGGCCTGCATTTCCTTGGCTTTGGCGGTATCAGCGAGCGCGGCAACCTGGATTACAAATCCGCCGGTCGCCGCGGCCTTAGGTTTTTCCTTGCTGTCCTTGGCCTTGGCCGGCTCAGTCTTGGCGGCCGTCTGCGTTTTCGACTCAGCCTTGGCGACCGGTTTGGCCGGCGCTTCCGATTTCGCATCGGCTTTGGGTTCGGCCTTCACTTCTGGCTTTGCTTCAACCTTGGATTCCGGCGGTTTGGATTCGGCTTTGACTTCGGGCTTCGCTTCCGCCTTCACTTCAGGCTTGGCGACAACCACCGGCTCGGGCCTGGCTTCTTTGACCGGGGCCGCTGAAGCAGATACAGCTTCGGGTTTGGTTTCAGACTTCGGCGCAGCCGCAGGATCGACCGGCTTCAAGGGCGTCGGCGACGAGGACAGCACGCCGGCATCCGGCGAAGGAATCTGGATATTGATGTTCTGGTTGACCGGCTTGGGCTCGGAGTCCAGAACCATCGGCAGGACCACAGCCACGGCTGTGACCAGAACGATCGCACCCACCAGACGGCGGCGTGCTCGCTTTTTCAGCTGGAGTTCTTCGTCGCTAACGTTTCTCGCCATGCTTTGATACGCAGTAAACGAAGTAACTTATTGATTAATAACGATTTTTACTATGGCCGGCGATTGCGAAATGCGGTCATCGCTGCGGCTACGGTAAGAAACGATCCGAAGGCCAAAATTCTATCACCATCTCCGGCCTTCCGGTACGCGCGATCACAGGCTTCTTCAATGTTTATGCACGCCGTGACATCGACATTGACACCGGCGTCACGCAGACATTGCGTCAGCGCCTCGGCACTCATACACCGGGGACCTTCCAGTGGCGCGACCAACCAGTGATCGATATGGCCACGCAGCAAGCGCACAACTCCTGCGACATCCTTGTCCCTGAGCATTGAAAACACCGCAATCGTTTCGCGATACCCCGTCATCTGCACCAGATTCAGCGCCAGCGCCTCAGCGGCATGGGGATTGTGGGCAACATCCAGAATCACCGCAGGCCGACCGGGCAGAACCTGAAACCGTCCGGGATTCTCAACAGAGACCAGTCCCGCTCGGATATCGCCTGCGCTGACAGGAATACGTTCGCGCAAGGTATCCAGTGCTGCAATGCAGGCGCTGGCATTGGCGAGCTGGAAAGTCCCGCGCAAAGCCGGTGGCGGCAGGCCATGGCGGTTGCCGCCCGGGCCGCGGTAACGCCACTGCTGTTGCTGCATCTCATAACTGAAGTCACGCCCGATAAGCAGCAGTTCCGAGCCAATCGCCGAGGCATATTGCAGCACCGAGGCCGGCGGTTCGGGATCGGCACAGATCGCCGGACGCCCGACCCGGAAAATCGGCGCCTTCTCCGCGCCAATGGCTTCGCGCGTGTCGCCGAGGTATTCCATGTGATCGAGTCCGATGCTCATCAGCAACGCTGCATCGGCATCAAAGGCATTCACCGCATCGAGGCGGCCGCCGAGGCCGACCTCAAGAACCGCGACATCGACTTTGCGTTCCACAAACAGCCAGACCGCAGCCAGCGTACCGAATTCGAAATAGGTCAGTGCCACGCCGGTAGCGACACGCGCCCGCTCGACTGCCGCAAATGCACGAACCAGATCGGCATCATCCGCATCACGGCCGCCGATACGTACCCGCTCGTTGTAATGGACCAGATGCGGTGAGGTATAAACACCGGCGCGATAACCGGCATGCGTCAGAATGGATTCGAGAAAACGGCAGGCCGATCCCTTGCCGTTGGTGCCACCAACAGTGATCAGTGGAAACGCTGGCTTGAGCTGCAGCGCATCGCGCACCACATTGACCCGATCCAGCCCCATCGCGATGCTCTGCGGGTGCTGGCGCTCGATGTATTCGAGCCAGTCGGACAGCGTTACCGGATTTGTCATGTCGGCGTGGTTGATGCGCTCCGGGCCCTTGAGCTCCGGAGGTCGGGGTCAGGCTGACGGCGCCGGCTGCTTCATCAGCAGCGTCAGCAACCGCGCCAGCGTATCTCGCATCTGCCGGCGGTCGACGATCATGTCGAGCGCGCCTTTCTGCATCAGGAACTCGGCGCGCTGAAAACCTTCGGGAAGGGTTTCGCGCACGGTTTGCTCGATCACCCGCGGTCCGGCAAATCCGATCAGCGCATTGGGTTCGGCCACCACCACATCGCCGATCATCGCAAAACTGGCAGATACGCCGCCCATGGTCGGATCGGTCAGCACCGAAATGAACGGCAAACGCTCGTCCGCAAGCCGGGTCAGCGCTGCGCAGGTCTTGGCCATCTGCATCAGCGAGAACAGGCCCTCCTGCATGCGCGCCCCGCCGGTTGCGGTAAAGCAGATGAAGGGGAGCCGCTGCTCGACACAGACCTGCACGCCGCGTACAAAACGCTCGCCGACCACTGACCCCATCGAGCCGCCGAGAAAACCGAATTCAAAGGCGGCAGTGACCACCTGGATTTCCTTGATCGCTCCCTGCATCACCACCAGCGCGTCTTCCTCGCCGGTATCGGCACGCGCGGCAGCCAGGCGATCGGGATAACGCTTGGTGTCACGAAATTTCAGACTGTCCACCGGCGTGACTTCAACACCGATTTCGTAACGCCCTTCCATATCGAGCAGCCAGTCGAGGCGCTCACGTGCCGAGACACGGTTGTGATGACTGCACTTGGGGCAGACAAAAAGGTTTTTTTCGAGATCTGTGCGATAGAGCACCGCTTCACAGGAATCGCACTTGCTCCACAGTCCTTCGGGGACTGCTTTTTTCGGAACGCCGGAATCACGCTTGATGCGCGGCGGCAGCAGCTTCTGCAGCCAGCTGCTCACCCCTTCACTCCAGCATCCATCGCGGCACGAATGTCAGCCATGAAAGCACGCACTTTATCCGGCGCGTCCTTCGGGAAAGCTTCAACTTCCTGCACCAGACGGCTGCCGATCACCACGGCATCGGCAACTTGTGAAATCGCATGCGCCGTCCTGCCGTCACGGATACCGAAGCCCACGCCGATCGGCAATCGGGTAAAGCTGCGGATGCGCTCGAGACGCTTTGCCACATCGGCAATATCGATATTAGCCGCGCCGGTGACGCCCTTCAGTGACACGTAATAGAGATAGCCGCGCCCCAATTCCGCCACCTGCTTGAGCCGTGAATCCGAAGTCGTCGGCGACAGCAAAAAAATGGTCTCAAGTCCGGCACGATCCAGCGTGGACACCAGCGCTTCGGCCTCTTCCGGCGGGTAATCGACAACCAGCGTGCCGTCGACTCCAGCCTCCTTGGCAGCCTTGGCAAAAACCTCAAGACCCATGGATTCGATCGGATTGGCATAACCCATCAGCACCACAGGCGTTTCGGTATCGGTTTTGCGGAACTCGGCGACCCAGTTGATCACATCGTGAAGCGACACGCCGTGAAGCAATGCGCGCTCGCTCGAACGCTGGATGACCGGACCATCGGCCATCGGATCGGAAAACGGCACACCGAGTTCGATCACATCGGCGCCGCCGGCCACCAGCGCATGCATCAGCGGCACGCAGCTGGCACGATCAGGATCGCCTGCGGTGAAAAAAGGAATCAGGGCCTTGCGGCCTTCTTTTTTGAGACGTTCGAATCTGGCAGCAATACGCGACATCGGAGGGTTTCTTGGTCGGAGGTGGCTGATCAGAACTTCAGTCCGGACTTTTCGGCAACGGTATGCATGTCCTTGTCGCCACGGCCGGACAGGTTGATCAGCAGAATCTGGTCCTTGCGCATGCGCGGCGCAAGTTTTGCCGCATAAGCCAGCGCATGACTGGATTCCAGTGCCGGGATGATACCTTCAAGACGACACAGTTTATGGAAGGCTTCAAGCGCTTCATCGTCGGTAACCGCAACATACTCGGCGCGACCACTGTCCTTCAGCCAGGCGTGTTCGGGACCGACACCGGGGTAATCGAGACCGGCCGAAATTGAATGGGTCTCGATGATCTGGCCGTTATCATCCTGCAGCAGGTAAGTACGATTGCCGTGCAGCACGCCGGAGCGGCCGGCACACAGCGTTGCCGAGTGTTTACCGGTTTCCAGACCGTAACCCGCAGCTTCGACACCGATCAGGCGCACATTTTCGTGCTCGATATAGGGATGGAAAATGCCGATGGCATTGGAACCGCCGCCGACACAGGCCAGCACCGCATCAGGCTGACGGCCAATCATTTCCGGCATCTGCTCGCGCGCTTCGAGGCCGATCACTGACTGGAAGTCGCGCACCATCATCGGATAAGGATGAGGTCCGGCTACCGTGCCGATGATGTAGAAGGTATTCTCGACATTGGTCACCCAGTCGCGCATTGCTTCGTTGAGAGCATCCTTCAGCGTTTTCGATCCGGATTCCACCGGGACCACCGTCGCACCCAGCAGCTTCATCCGGTAGACGTTCTGCGCCTGGCGCTTGACGTCCTCGGAGCCCATATAGACCACACACTCCATACCGTAGCGGGCGGCGATCGTCGCCGTCGCGACGCCATGCTGCCCTGCACCGGTTTCAGCGATCACCCGCGGCTTGCCGAGATGGCGTGCCAGAAGGGCCTGGCCGATCACGTTGTTGATCTTGTGCGCACCGGTGTGGTTAAGGTCTTCGCGCTTCAGGTACACCTGCGCGCCGCCGAAATGTTCAGACCAGCGGCGGGCGTGATAAATCGGGCTCGGGCGACCAACGTAATGCTTGAGTTCATAGGCGAACTCCGCCTTGAAAGTCGGATCGTCCTTGAAGCGTGCATAGGCCGCTTTCAGATCTTCCAGAGCGGAGATCAAGGTCTCGGAAACGAACACGCCACCATAAGGTCCGAAATGGCCCTTGGCATCCGGCAAGTCATACACCCGCATTACGCACTCCGTTCATGAAAGCTTCAATTTTGGCGGCATCCTTGATGCCCTTCGCCGACTCCACGCCACTGGAAACATCCACCGCCCAGGGACGCACTGCCTGCACTGCCGCCCCGACATTGTCCGCATCCAGCCCGCCGGAAAGCACGACCGGCAAAGGCAGTGAATGTGGAATCAGCGCCCAGTCAAACGTGGCACCGGTTCCGCCGCGCACCCCCTCGACATAGGCATCCAGCAACAGCCCCCGCGCGCCAAGGAACTGCTGCGAGTATTGTAACAAATCGACCCCTGGTCTCACCCGGACGGCCTTCAGGTAAGGCACTCCGAAGGCAGCGCAGTATTCCGGTGTTTCATCGCCATGGAACTGCAACAGTTGCAGCGGTACCGCGGCCAGCGTCGCCCTCACGGCCTCAGCATCTGCGTTGACGAAAAGCCCAACCGCCGTCACAAACGGTGGCAAGGCGTCCACAATGGCACGCGCCTGATCCGGCGTCACAGCACGCGGACTTGGAGCATAGAACACCAGACCGATCGCATGCGCCCCAAAACGAACTGCGTCGAGTCCGTCCTGGACACGGGTGATGCCGCAGATTTTCACGCGGGTGTTCATACCGTTCCACCGTTCATGTCATTCCACCGTTGCATGGGCCAGTCTGGGGCCGCGCAGGCGCGGCGCCGGCAAACCCCAGTTGCTATCGTATTCGACGTTCAGCAGATAAAGACCGGAGGCATCAAAAGTCGGCGCCGCACGGGTGCGGTCGCGCCCCTGCAGCAACTCCGCGATCCACTGCGGCGGATGTTTGCCTTTACCGACATAAACCAGGCTGCCGACAATATTACGAATCATGTGATGCAAAAACGCGTTGGCCGTGAATTCGAAAATGACATAGGGACCGTTGGCCACGACCGAAGCCGCATGCATTGTACGTACCGGCGACTGCGCCTGACACTCCGCCGCACGAAACGCGGTGAAATCGTGCTCACCCAGCAGATTGACTGCCGCCATCTTCATCGCCTCCAAATCCAGAGGGCTGTGAAACCAACCCACCCGGCCCTGATCAGCAGCCGGACGGACAGCGTCGTTAAGCAGCACGTAACGATAAGACCGCGTAAGCGCAGAAAACCGGGCATGAAAATCATCACCGACAGGCTGTGCCCAGGTCACTGCCACGGAAGGGGGCAGCAGCGCATTGACACCGCGCACCCAGGCGCTGGCAGGCCGCTCGACAGTGCAGTCGAAATGCACGATCTGGCCCAGCGCATGTACACCGGCATCGGTGCGACCTGCGCAGATGGTACTCACCGGCACGCCGGCAATGCTCGCACAGGCCGCTTCCAAACGGTCCTGCACGGCACAGCCTGCGGGCTGGGTCTGCCAACCGCAAAAACCGCTGCCGTCGTATTCAATGCCCAGAACCAGTCGCAAGTCCTACGCTCCCGCGCGTTTCACGCGCCTGAAAAAAGAAACCGCGGCAGGAGCACTGCCGCGGTTGTTGATCATGCCACGACCTGCAGGCTAACCGAGTGAACTGAGCAGTTTCTGCGCCTGGTCCTGCTGTTCGGCATCGCCTTCCTTGATGACTTCCTGCAGGATTTCCCGCGCACCGTCGTTGTCACCCATTTCCTGGTACGCCTTGGCCAGATCGAATTTCTGCTGAACGTCGTACCAATGCCCGTCCTTGCCGGCCGACGCGGGCGTGGCCTGAGTCGAGGTGTCGTCAAGATTGATATTGAGATCACCAACATCAATCTTGAAATCCAGGCCGGCATCGGCAACTGATACAGCCGGCGCTTCAACAGGCGCCTCTGCCGCAGGCATATCCAGCGGCGGCAGGTCGATGTTGAAGTCGATCGAGGCAGGTTCACTGGATGCCGCAGGCGGCACATCCAGCACGATATCGGCCTCAGCAGCCGGCGCGGGCGCATCCAGATTGAAGTCCGGCATCATCGGCTCTACCGATTCTGACGGCGGCACTCCGGCATCAGCCGCAGCGGCCATTTCCTGCATGCCGCCTAATTCTGTGGCTTGGCCCGCAGAATCCGCATCCAGCGCAATGTCAGGGGTAGCGGACACATCACCGCCCAGATCGAAGTCGAGATCGGTGCCCAGCGCGGCATCGCTGCCCGTATCAACCGGGGCAATGTCCTTGCCGGCCTCATACAGCGCATTTGCCGGATCCAGCGCATAACCCAGCGCAGCAACCTTGACCCAGTTGTCGCCGGCACCGCTGGTCAGCGCATTGAGCGAAGCCGCCACATCGCCAAACGATGCGGCATCCTTGCGGGCGGCATACACCTCGGCCAGCTTGACCTGCACATCTTCGCGGCCCGGATCGCGCGCCATCGCTTCCTTGAGGATTTCTTCTGCCTGTCCGTCACGGCCGTAAGCGATATAAACCTCGGCCTCGGCGACCGGATCCACATCATCCACTGCAGTCTCAGCAGTTTCAGCAGCCTCTGCCGGCTCATCTGCAGCAGCAGCCGTCGCAGCGGCAGCCGCCATGGCCGGCATTACCGGTTCAATGTCATCGCTATCCTGGGCACGGGCACGACGGCGACGCATGGCCGCAAAACCCAGACCACCCAGCAACAGTGCACCCAGACCACCGCCGATGACCGGTAGGTTTTCCATGACGGTGTCGATCAGTTCCGGCTCGGGCGGCGGGGGCGGCGGTGCAACAGGCTTCGGCGCCGGTTTCGGTGCCGGCTTGGCTTCAGCCACCGGCTCGGTTGCTGCCGGTGCACTCGCATCCTTTGCCACCTCAACCGGCGCTGCTGCCGGTTTAACTTCCGGTGCCGCCTCGGCCTTCACCGGCTCAGCGGGCTTCGTCGCTTCCGCTTTTGCCGGTTCCGGCTTGGCTTCGGGTTTAGTTTCGACTTTAGCCGGCTCCGACTTGGCTTTTGCGGTCTCCGCTTTCTGCTGGGCGGCAGCCATGCCCGGGCTCTTCAGCTCGGCCAGCTTCTGTGTGTCCTTGATGGTTTTTTCGAGCTGCGCAATGCGTTCATTGGCTTCCGCGAGTTCCTTGTTGCGGGCGACCAGCTCTTCCTGCATCGCACGCGCCTTGGTATCACCAGTCAGCGCTTTGCCACCCTTGCCCGGCTCGCCTTTGGACAACTTGACTACATCTTTCGAATCTGATGCCGCAGGATCATCCACCTTGGTCGTGATACGACCACGTGCAGTGCTACCGCCTTCGGGCGCAATTCCCACCTTGTCTGCCACACGACCGCTGTAGCCGCGCCAGTCGGCAACCTGCGTGCGCACTTCCTTGGCCGCTTCACCCTGGGTGATGGCCGACAGTTCCTGCGCGTCCGGAACTCGCAAAATCTTGCCGGACTTCACCAGGTTCATGTTGTTCCGGATGAAGGCATCGGGATTGCTGCGATACAGACCGACCAGCATCTGCTCGAGCGAAACACCCTGAGGCTTGAGGCTGGCGGCAATTTTGCCCAGCGTCTCGCCTTTGCCGACCGGACCGTATTCCTGGGCCTTAGCACCGGAAGCGGCGGCTGCAGGTGCTGATTTGCTCACGGGTGCGGGAATCGGCGCTGCGGCAGGCGCAGCCGGCGCGGCGATCGGCCGCGAGGCGACCGGCGCAGTTACCGGAGCGGGTGCAGGCGCAGGTGCGGCAGCCATTTGCTGGCCGTATCCCGGCGGATCCAGCAGGGCAGTGTATTCACGGACCAGTTTGTTGCCGCCGCCGCTCAATTCGATCAGCAGATCGATGAACGGCTCGTTGATCGGGCGGCTGCCGGCAACCTTGATGAAATACTGGCCGTCAGCGCGTTTCTCGACGCTGAGCTTGAGGCCGGTCAGGCTGTTGTTGTACTGGAGATTGGACTTCTGATAAGCATCCGGAGGAGCCAGACGCGCCACCAGCGCGGAAGCCTCATCGCCACGAACGGAAACCAGGTCGATTTCCGCGTTCAGGGGTTGCCCGATGTTTGACTGGACGGTGAGCCGGCCCAAACCCGCGGCTTGCGCCAAAACAGGCGCAACCAACAGCGCCAATACCAGCGCTTTGCCTAAAGTAAATGTGCGCACCACGGCTCCCGTATCGTTTTTCTATGGGACAAGAAAGTTAGCATCAATCAGTTAGCCATGCAAGCTAAGGCTATGTCGAATGTTGCCACCCAACCACATATTTTTAAAAGGAAATTCCGCTTTTTTAGCAACGCCGGAAGCCCGGGCTTCACAGCCCTAAACAACAGCAAATCAGGCGCTTGCCGCCAACTTGGCTGATGGAGCACGCTGCGCCGCACCAGACTCCAGAACAATCCGCAACATGCGACGCAGCGGTTCAGCCGCACCCCAGAGCAGCTGGTCACCGACGGTAAACGCCGACAGATACTCCCCGCCCATCGGCAACTTGCGCAGACGCCCCACCGGAACCGTCAGGGTGCCGGTGACTGCCGTCGGGGTCAGTTCGCGCAGCGTAACGTCACGCTGATTCGGAATGACCTTGACCCAGTCATTGGCTTTGGCCAGCAACTGCTCGATTTCCGCCAGCGGCAGATCGCGCTTGAGTTTCACCGTCAGCGCCTGACTGTGGCAGCGCATCGCACCGATGCGCACGCAAATTCCGTCAATGGGCAAGGGATTAGCTTCGAGACCGAGAATCTTGTTGGTCTCGGCCATGCCTTTCCATTCTTCCTTGCTCTGACCGTTGCCGAGATCCTTGTCGATCCATGGCAACAGACTGCCGGCGAGCGGATGACCGAAGTTTTCCGTCGGAACCGCACCTTTGCGCAGCGTATCCGCAACAATGCGATCAAGTTCGAGAATCGCTGACGAGGAATTGTCGAGCAGCGGTTTCGCCACCGCATGCACGGCCCCCATCTGCACAATCAGTTCACGCATATTGGCCGCTCCGGCGCCTGAAGCCGCCTGATAGGTCATCGCCGTCACCCACTCGATCAGGCCGGCCTTGAACAGTCCGCCCATCGCCATCAGCATCAGACTGACCGTGCAGTTGCCGCCGATATAGTTCTTGATTCCTTTGGCCATCGCCGCATCGATCACGTCGCGGTTGACCGGATCGAGGATGATCACTGCGTCGGATTCCATGCGCAATGCCGAAGCCGCATCAATCCAGTAACCGTCCCAGCCGGCCTGGCGCAGTTTGGGGAAAATCGCGTTGGTGTAATCACCACCCTGACAGGAAATCAGGATGTCCATTTTGGACAGGGCGTCGATGCTGTTGGCATCCGCCACCGCACCGGTATCACGGCCGATATCGGGTCCGCGACCGCCGGCCTGCGAGGTCGAAAAGAACGTGGGCGCAATCAGGTCAAAGTCGCGTTCTGCGCGCATGCGCTCCACGAGTACCGAACCCACCATGCCCCGCCAACCGATGATACCGACCTTCTTCATAAAAACACCTTAAAAAACAATAGATTACATTATAGCTTAGATCACAGGGCTGCGACTACCGCATCGCCCATCTCAACCGTGCCCACCTTCTTCGCGCCCGCCTCGTCAATATCCGGGGTGCGGTAGCCCGCGGCAAGGACGTTCTTCACAGCCGCTTCAATCCTGTAGGCCCATTCGTCCTTGTTGAAGGTGTAACGCAGCATCATTGCTGTCGACAGGATGGTGGCCAGCGGATTGGCGATGTTTTTGCCGGCAATGTCCGGCGCAGAACCGTGAATCGGCTCATACAACCCACCGCCGCCGGAATTCAGCGACGCAGAAGGCAACATGCCGATCGAACCGGTCAGCATCGAGGCCTCGTCGGACAGAATGTCTCCGAAGATGTTGCCTGTGACAATCACGTCGAACTGCTTCGGATTGCGCACCAGTTGCATCGCCGCGTTATCCACATACATGTGCGACAGCGCCACCTCGGGATAGTTTTTCGCGACATCGATCACGATCTCACGCCAGAAACGGCTGGTCTCCAGCACGTTTTCCTTATCCACTGAACAAAGCTTCTTGCCGCGCTTCATCGCGGTCTGGAAACCGACTTCCGCGATACGGCGGATTTCCGGCTCCGAGTACAGCATCGTGTCGTAGCCTTCTTTTTCACCGCGGGCATTGTCGCGACGGCCGCGCGGCTCGCCGAAATAAATATCGCCGGTAAGTTCACGGATGATCATCAGATCAAGACCTGACACCACTTCCGGCTTCAGCGTTGAGGCTTGCACCAGTTCCGGATACAGCACCGCCGGACGCAGATTCGCGAACAACCCCAATTCCTTGCGTATGCGCAGGATGCCTTGTTCCGGACGCTGCGCACGCGGCAGCGCATCGTATTTCGGACCGCCGACCGCGCCGCACAACACGGCATCGGCTTCTTTCGCCAGTTTCAGTGTTGATGCCGGCAGCGGATCGCCGTGCGCATCAAAACCGGCACCGCCGAACGGCGCCTCTTCGAATTCCAGCTTGAGACCATCTTGGGCAAGGCGACGCAAAACCTTCAGCGCCTGACCGACGATTTCTGGGCCAATGCCGTCACCGGCGAGAACTGCGATTTTCATTTTTGATTCCGGAAAACGTAAAAAGGAACAGCGGGAACCCGCTCAGCCGAACAGCCAGGGCTGGCGCTCGCGATGTTTGGCTTCGAAGGCCTTGATATCACCGGCATGCGCCAGCGTCAGGCCGATGTCATCCAGACCGTTCAGCATGCAATGTTTGCGATGCTGATCAATGTCGAAGGTGTAACTCTCACCCGACGGCGTGGTGACCGTCTGCTGCTCCAGATCCACCGCCAGCCGGTATCCCGGATTGGCCTCGGTCTCACTGAACAGCTTGTCGATGATCTTCGGATCCAGTTTGATCAGCAGCAGTCCGTTTTTCAGGCTGTTGTTGTAGAAAATATCTGCAAAACTCGGTGCGATGATCGTCTGGATGCCGAACTGCAGCAGCGCCCACGGCGCGTGTTCACGCGACGAACCGCAACCGAAATTCTCACGCGCGAGCATCACCGTCGCACCGATGAAGCGCTGGCGATTGAGAACGAAATCCGGATTCAGCGGACGTCCGGTGTTGTCGCTGTCAGGCTCGCCGCGGTCGAGGTAACGCCATTCGTCGAACAGGTTCGGGCCGAAGCCCGTGCGCTTGATCGACTTCAGGAACTGCTTGGGAATGATCGCGTCGGTATCGACGTTGGCGCGATCCAGTGGCGCGACCAATCCCTCCTGGCGGACAAATTTATCCATGTTACTTGGTGGATTTCTGGATGGCCTCGCCGGCCTTTTCCACGTCCTTGCCGACGCCCGCCACGGTATTGCAACCCGCCAGCACCAGCATTGCCACCATCAAAGTGATTACGCGTTTCATGTGGATCTCCTTTTTGGGGTTTTCAGGTTAATTCACGAACATCGACAAAATGCCCCGCAACGGCTGCGGCTGCAGCCATTGCCGGACTGACCAGATGCGTCCTGCCGCCGGCGCCCTGCCGGCCTTCAAAATTGCGGTTCGAAGTCGAGGCACAGCGCTCGCCGGGGCTCAGCTGGTCTTCATTCATACCCAGACACATCGAGCAGCCCGGCTCGCGCCATTCAAAACCGGCTTCAACAAAAATCTTGTCCAGCCCTTCCTGTTCAGCCTGCGCCTTCACCTGACCGGAGCCCGGAACCACCATCGCCAGCATGATGTTCGCGGCCACCTTGCGGCCTTTGGCCACGGCAGCCGCGGCCCGCAGATCTTCAATCCGCGAATTGGTACAGGATCCGATAAACACTTTATCGAGCTTGATATCGCGAATCGGCGTATTGGGCTTGAGGTCCATATAGACCAGCGCCCGCGCATAACCTTCGCGCTTTACCGGATTGGTTTCCTTCTCGGGGTCCGGCACCTTGCCGTCAACCGTGGTCACCATCTCAGGCGACGTGCCCCAGGTCACCTGCGGCACGATGTCTTCGGCCTTCATCGTGATCACTTTGTCGAACTTCGCGTCCGGGTCGCTGACCAGCGTGCGCCAGTAGGCAGCCGCCTTGTCCCACATCGCGCCGGTGGGCGCGAAAAGGCGACCCTTGAAGTAATCAACCGTCTTGTCGTCGACCGCGACCATGCCGGCGCGTGCGCCCGCTTCGATCGCCATATTGCACAGGGTCATGCGACCTTCCATCGACAGGCTGCGAATCGCACTGCCGGCGAATTCCACCGCGTGTCCGGTCCCGCCTGCAGTGCCGATATGGCCGATGATCGCGAGCGCCACATCCTTGCCGGTAACACCGGGGCCGAGTTTTCCCTCGACGACAATCTGCATCGCCTTCGACTTTTTCATCACCATGCACTGCGTTGCCAGCACATGCTCGACTTCGCTGGTGCCGATGCCGAAGGCCAGTGCGGCGCAGGCACCGTGAGTGCTGGTATGCGAATCGCCGCAAACCACGGTCATGCCCGGCAGCGTCGCGCCGTTCTCCGGCCCGATCACATGGACAATGCCCTGCTTCTTGTCGAGGAAGGGGAAATAGACTTTGGCCTTGAATTCCTTGATGTTCTTGTCCAGCGTCTCAACCTGGATACGCGACACCGGGTCGGTGATGCCATCGAGGCCGCGTTCCCAGTTGCGCGTCGGCGTGTTGTGGTCGGCCGTAGCCACCACAGAATCAACGCGCCACACCGGACGACCGGCCAGTTTCAGGCCTTCGTAGGCCTGCGGGCTGGTGACTTCATGCACCAGATGGCGGTCGATATAGATCAGCGCCGTCCCGTCCGCCTCTTCGCGAACGAGATGACTCTCCCAAAGCTTGTCGTATAAGGTCTTGCCTGCCATGAGAATTACCGGTTAAGTGTCCAAGCCACTGAAACGGCAGATTATCTCACAGGGTCGGCACCCCTCCTATGCACGGGTTCACACCGTGAAAAGCCCGGGTCAGTGCTCCCCCAGCCAGCGCCACAACACCCCCGCCGCCAGCAGTCCACAGCCCGCCGCCAGCGTAAAAGTCAGGGCCGGACCCAGCCCGCCCCAGGCATAACCGCTGGCGAG
>Ga0078894_10000980_pt1 | contig 20636 bp, 19 predicted proteins | sample LauGreSu1BDMLBSD_2_FD_67506 | JGI IMG/M metagenome (GOLD analysis project Ga0078894, IMG submission 67506) | Freshwater lake microbial communities from Lake Michigan, USA - Su13.BD.MLB.SD (version 4) (version 4) | ecosystem: Environmental > Aquatic > Freshwater > Lake | place: Lake Michigan... | reverse complement strand
CCCCTGCCCCGCCGGTACGGCCTGATCCACCTTCGCGGCGTCGGCTGAGGCATCACCCCACAGGTGCGGGCGCTCGGTCCAGAGCACGATGCCCGACACCGCCAACAGACCCGCCCCGGCGACCGTCCACCCCCGACGCTGCATGCGCACTCTCTCAGCGCGGGGTCATGCCCGCGCACCGATCGGCACCCACGGCATCGGGCGCGCCGTAGTGCGCCTTCACCACCTGCGTCTTGCTGCCCGACGTGCCGGGCGTCACCAGGAACATCGTGGCGTAGCTGGCGTCGCAGAGGTCGGGGAGCGTCGTGCCCGCCAACGCGTTCACGATGGCCGGAATGGTGTTGGAGTGCCCCACCACCAGTACCACCCCCTTGGCCTGCATGATCGCCGCCGCAGCGTTCTTCACGTGCTGGGCATCGAGGCCGATCACCGTGGGCGTCACGCCAGTGCGCTGCTGCACCACCGCCGCCGTCTCCACCGTGCGCTTGCGCGCACTCACCACGATCGTGGACGGCGTGCTGTGCGCCAACGCGGCATCGAGCGCGTTGGCGCGTGCCACCCCCGCCTCGCTCAGCGACGGGTCGTCAGCCGGCGCCGGCTGCTTTTCGCCATGACGCACAAGCACCACCAGCGATGGCTGCGCCGATGCCATCCGCGGCGCCAGCGCACCACCCAGAAGCATCGTGCCCACCAGAATGAGGCGCATTGCGCTCGGCAGGCGGCGCGGCAGGGCAAACGCAGGGATACGGGGCATCGATGACTCCTGAACGGGCTGCGGCACGCGCTGGTGCCCCCGCACCACGTGGGCGCGTGGTGACCGGACCCTCCTGCGCGGCCGCCATGTATTGGCGCCGGCATCTGCGCCGGCAACGAGCACCCGCAATCTAGCCCCCGGCCAGCACCCGCAATACGCCCACTACCCGTTGTGCACTCCGACCGGCGACCCGTCACCGCGCTCCCATGCCAACAACATCCGTTTGCGCTCGAGCCCCCAGCGGTAGCCGCCGAGTGAGCCATCGGCGCGCAGCGCACGATGACAGGGAATGAGCACGGCGATACGGTTGGCCCCGCATGCCGTCCCCACGGCCCGCACCGCGTCAGGGTGACCGATCGCAGCCGCGATCTCGCCGTAACTCACCACCGTGCCCGACTTCACGCTCAGCAGAAAGCGCCACACCTTGATCTGAAATGCGGTCCCCCGGATGTCGAGCGGTAACTCGGGGCGCGGCGCCCGCTGCACCACGTGCGCATCGAGCGCGTCCATCCAGGCATCGAGCGGCTCCCGCGCGCTCTCCGTGGCGGGCACAATCAGCGCCCGGGGGAAAGTGTCGTACAGGCGGGCCACGAGCACATCGCCGTCGTCACCGAACTCCACCTGACAAACGCCGCGCGCCGTCGCCGCCAGCAGCAGCTGCCCGAAGGCCGTCCCACGCACGGCATACGTGATCTGCTCTCCCGCGCCGCCTGCGCGGTAGGCCGACGGTGTCATGCCCAGCGTCTCGGCCACGTGCTCGTACATGCGGCTGGTGGACCCATAGCCCGCCTCGAACGTTGCCGAGAGGACGGCATCGCCCTCGCGCAGCCGCGCCTTGAACTGTTCGAGCCGACGCGCCGCCTGATATTGCCGAGGACTCACGCCCACCACCGCGGTGAAGGTGCGCTGGAAGTGGTGCGCGCTCATCGCCGCTTCGTCTGCCAGCGCGGCGAGCGGGAGTGGCCGGTCGGCGTTGGCGTCGATATAGGCCGCCATGCGCTGCATACGATCGATGAGCTCGGCGGATGGTGCGCGTGTGGGCATGCGGAAAGCGACGAATGGACCAACGGCAACACATGGGAACGAGCGTATGGAACGCGACTGCGGCAACCACGCTGGGTGCCTGCCTATACGCAACAGCGAGGACCCCACGTTCACACTCCGAATCGTGCGCAATTGGCGGAATCTCGCATATTGGTCCGTATGCTGCTCATCTATGGCGCCAACGGCTACACGGGACGACTGGTCGTGGAGGAGTGCGTGCGACGCGGCATCCGGCCCATTCTGGCCGGCCGGCAGCGCGCGGTCCTCGAGCCGCTCGCCCTCGCCTACGGCCTCGACGTCCGCGTGGCCGCCCTGACCGCTGCACACTCGGCCGGGCCGCGACCCACACCCCACGGCACCCTTCCCGCGTCACCCTCGGCAGAGCTGCTGGCGATCCTCGAGGGAATTACCGTGGTGCTGCACTGCGCCGGCCCGTTCGTGCACACGAGTGCCATCATGGTGCAGGCCTGCCTTGCCGCCGGCGCGCACTACCTCGATATCACCGGCGAGATCAGCGTGTTCGAGGCCTGCCGGCAACAGGACCTGGCCGCCCGCCAACGGGGAACGGTGGTGCTGCCGGGCGTGGGATTCGACGTGGTGCCCACCGACTGCCTGGCCATGCGACTCGCGGAAGCGCTGCCCGGCGGATCGTTGCTGGAGCTCGCATTCGCCGGCGGTGGCGGTGTCAGTCGCGGCACACTCAAGACGATGCTGCTCAACGGAAGCGGCGGAGCGATCCGACGGGAGGGGACGATCGTCCCGGTGCCCACGGCGTGGCGCACCCGCACCATTCCCTTCCACGATCGGCCGCGCACCGCCGTCACCATCCCATGGGGCGACGTGAGCACGGCGCAGTGGTCCACGCGCATTCCCACCATTCATACCTACATCGCGCTGCCCACCGCCGCCCGCATCGGCATGCGGCTGCAATCGGTGGCACAGCCGCTGCTCCACCTGCCCGGCCTACGCCGCTTCCTCGAACGGCAGATCGACCGGCGGGTAGCCGGCCCCGATGCCGTCGCCCGTTCTCGTGCGACGATGCAGCTCTGGGGACGCGTCACGCACCCCGATGGACGTGGCATCGAAGGCACCGCCGTTACTCCCGAGGGCTACCGCTTCACCGCCCTCGCCGCCGTCGAAAGTGCCCGCCGTCTGCTCAGTACGCCCCCCGCGCCCGGCTACCACACCCCGGCCACGGCGTTTGGCTCGCACTTTCTCGAAAGTCTGCCCGAATGCCGCGTCACCCTGGGCCCCATCGCCCGCGGATGATCGCCCACGAGTTGACGCGCCGCGACCGCCGGTGCAGTTCATGACATGCCCAATGCCACCCTGCCCGCACCGCGACCAGCGCCTGCGATCCGCATCGCGCGGTCACTGCTGCTCGCCGCCACGACCTTGCCGTCGCTCGCGGCGGCACAGTCCAGCATTGCACCACCCCCGTCGTTCGACGATCCCGATCGCCTCGGCAAGCTGACCCGCGCCATCCCCGCGGTGGACAGCGTGATGCGCGCGTTCATGACGCGCAGCCGCGTACCGGGAATCGCCTACGGCATCATCGTGGACGGCAGGCTGTTGCACGTGGCAGCCCACGGCATCCGTCACCTCCCCGACAGCGCCCGCGTGGACACCAGCTCGGTGTTCCGCATCGCCAGCATGACGAAGAGCTTCACGGCCCTCGCCATCCTGCAGCTGCGGGACGCGGGCACGCTGTCGCTCGACGACCCAGCCGAACGCTATGTGCCGGAGCTGCGTCAGCTGCGCTACGCGACGACCGACGCGCGGCACATCACCGTGCGCGACCTCCTCTCGCACGCCGCCGGATTCCCCGAAGACAATCCGTGGGGTGATCAGCAGCTCGATGCCAGCGACGACGATCTCGCGCGCATGATCCGGAGCGGCATCCCGTTCTCCAACACCCCGGGCGTCGCGTACGAATACAGCAACTTCGGTTTCGCCATCCTCGGACGCATCATCGTGAACGTGGGCGGCATGCCCTATGCGCGCTATATCCGCGAGAAGGTGCTGCTGCCACTCGGCATGACCAGCACCACGATGGAGGCGCGCACCGTGCCGCCCACGCGACTCGCCCATGGGTACCGGCTGCAGGATGGTCGGTGGCTCGAGGAACCACCACTCGCTGACGGATCGTTCGGCGCCATGGGCGGCATGCTCACCAGCAGCGCCGACCTCAGTCGTTGGGTGGGGCTCATGCTGAGTGCGTGGCCAGCACGCGACGGCGCCGAGTCACCGGTGCTCAAGCGATCGTCGCTGCGCGAGATGCAGCAGATCTGGCGCTTCGCCGGCGCCACGGCGTCGCAGAGCACCGCGGGGGCGCTGTCCCTCAATGCCGGCGGCTATGCCTATGGGTTACGGGTGGCGCAGACCTGTCTGTTCAATCAGATCGTCTCTCACAGCGGCGGCCTGCCGGGCTTCGGCTCGCAGATGCGGTGGCTCCCCGAGCAGGGCGTGGGGATCATCGCGCTTGGCAACCTCACGTATACCGGCTGGGGTGCCCCCCTCGACGCCGCCTTTGACGTGCTGGCGAAGAGCGGTGGGCTCACCGCTCGCACGGTGCGCCCGTCGCCGGTGCTGACGGCCATGCAAGGCAAGGTCACGCGCTTGGTGACGGATGGTTGGGCGCAGCCACTCGCCGATAGCATCGCCGCGATGAATCTGTACCGCGACGAAAGCGGCGTGCGCCGCGGCGCGGCGATCGCGCGGCTCGTGCAGGCCGCCGGCGGCAACTGCCGCCCCGATGGGGCGCTCTGGGCCGAGAATGCGCTGCGCGGTGAGTGGAAGCTGGCGTGCAGCACGGGCGCACTGCGGGTGCGCATCACGCTTGCACCGACCGAACCCGCGCGCGTTCAGGAGTTCGGCGTGTTCCCGATGCCTGCGGATGCCCGCGTGGGCGCCGCACCGGTGTGCCGACAGCCGTCCTGAACCGGACGGCCGAACTCACCCCTGCACGCGCGACTCCCGCACCGGCAGCCAGATCTCGCACTGCATCCGTTCGTCGTAGCGCTCGAAGTTGGGCATATGCGCATCTTCCCACCGACCGTTGCTCGCGAGCCAGTGCATTGCCCGTCCCCACGTGGCAGGGATGTCATGCGGCGGGCCCACGTGGGGGAATACGGCGCATAGCATGTCAGGAACCCGCAGACGCCCCGTGCCCTCGGGTACCTCATCGAACGACGACACCTCCACCGCGCACATGTACTCCAGGCGCTGCGTGGCGGCGTCGAAGAAGCAGGTCACGCCGTAGGTTACCGCCTGCGTCTGGCGCAGCGGCGTGGCGTGGAACGCCTCCCACTGCGCAGGGACCTGCTGTGGTGCCGCCTGTAGATCGTGATGACAGCGAAGCCCCGCCAGCAGCATCGCGGAGCACGGTTCGAAGCGGGGGTCAGTCATCCGCTCAAGTTACCGGTGACCCGCGCGACGCGGGAGTCGCCACGATGTCAGACGGGCGGATGCAACGCCTTCCATTCTGTCCCGTCCTGATGCTCGATGGCCACGTCTTCGGCCATGCGAGTGATCACCTCGCGGAGCTCGAGTTGCTCGAGCCACCGGGGCGGGATGATCTCGTGACCGTGGATGAGCCCCAGCAGCTGCCCGGTCAGAGCCCCCACCGTGTCGCTATCCCCGCTGTGGTTCACGGCCAGACAGACGGCCGCCTCGAACGCCTCGGCTGTAGGCTCCGGATGACACATCGCACAGAAGAGCCCGAGCGCCAGCGCCTCGTGCACCATGCGCCCCGAACCAATCTGCTCCACGTCGTACCACGACGGCGTCACCCCGGCATAGCGGACCTCGTCGGCACGTTTGACCGCCAACCACACCCACTCACACACCTGGCGCTGGCCAAGGACGGGTTGCGCGCGCGCCGTGGCCACCGTGATGGCGTCACGGATGGACACGCCTCCCATGAGATTGAAAACGATTTCCGCCAACACGCCGGCCGCGACATAGCTGGTGGGATGGCCGTGCGTGATCGCGGCAACCTCCGACCCCAGGCGGAAGGGGCTGTCGTTGGTGAGCATACCCGCCGGAGTGGCTCGCACCAGGCACATACTGCTGCGCGAGTCGTTGATGCGGTCCTCCGGCGTGCCGAGCGCCCGCTTTTTGAGGGCGGTCAGCACCGTACGGTCCGGGGAGCGCTCCACCCACAGCTCCGGCACATCCAGCAGCCAGCCGCGCGCCGTTTCGAGATGCGCCGGCAGCGGACCGATATGTCGCTGCGTGAGTAACCACCGCCGGTACGCGTTGCGGATGATCAGCGGTGGATAGCTCTGGCGATAGTTGTGGCTCTGCACCCGCACGCGAAGCAGCGCTTCGGCGGTGAACAGGGTCAGCTGCGTATCGTCGGTGATGGCGCCGAGCGTGCCGTGCAGCGGAATGAAGTCGTGGAGGCCATCCGCACCGAACTCGGCGGTAATCTCCTTCCGCGTACGGAATTCGAGCGGGCCACCGAGCGCATCACCCACGGCTCCGCCGAGGAACGCACCGAGCACCCGGCTACGACGCGAGACCACGCTGGGCGGCACATCAAGTGGCTTGCGCGGGCCATACTCGTGCGCCGCGAAAGGCTGGTCGTACAATGACATCAATGCACTCTCAGTAACGGTTGAGCAATACACGGCGAGGGAGGGGAATCCTGCGAGGGGAACCCTGCCGTGGTGATCTCACCGATTGTCGCCGTGACCGCGAAAATTCAGACGCCGATTCACCGCTCGCCGTTCGTCGGCGGTCATGGTTGACCACCTCGCCACCTCGTGGCGCGTTCGCCCACAGCCGTGACAGCGATCGTGCAGATCGAGCTGACACACCTTGATGCAGGGCGAGGTGGTGGGAAATGCGTGAAGCGGCGGTTGTGATGCTGAATGATCGGACACCAACGACACTCCGGTTGGAACGACATCGGGAGACTCCACCCCATTATGCGTCGCCCGTCAAGAGCGAATTCACGCACGCACGACGAAGAGTAGCGCCGGAGCGACCAATCAGGAGGAGGCGGACGTCATGGGATGTGCGGCGCTGGCCGGTCTCGCGCGCGACAGCTCACGGAGCGCCCGAATGCAATCGGCTCCGAGCTCACGTCCATGTGCGGCGGCGGCCGCAATGAGTGTATCCGTGTGCGAAAGCCGTGGCCGCCACGGCGCTTTCATTTCGGGGGCGATCACGCCCAGTCCGTCTTCACGCGACACCGGAATGACCCTGACCGCATGCGACCATTCGGGCCCGGCATCGGGCGTTGCACCGCCGCGTTCGGCGATATGCCAGATCAGCTCGTTTGACAGTCCCGTGCGTTGACGTAGCCCGTCCAGGGGAACCGGTGCACCGCCCCATGGCTGCACCGCACGTCCGCGGCGAGCGGCAAGGTAGAGCATCGAATGGATCCACTCGAGCATCGTCGGACCATGACCCAGTACCGCCTGCGGCACGCTCCACGGCGGGAGGTGCAGGTCCAACTCTTCGCAGTAGGCCAAGAGCACGGTCACGATCGGCGCCGCGGTCATCACCGGAAGCGACGGCAGCAGGTCAGCCACCCCCTGCAGCGCCGACGCACTTGCCCGCAGCGCTCCCCAGTTGGTCTGGCTCAGGTTGAATGGGGGCAGCAACAGGTCGCGCGCGCGCACCTTGTAGCACGACGAGGGCGGATCACTGAACAGCTGGACCGTGATGGGAATGCCGATCGAGCGCAACCCTTTTTTGTCGTGCTCGAACTTTCGGCCGGCCGATCGCGTAGGCTCGCCCACACGGGTACTGGTGGTGTAGCCAGCCACCCGCCGAAGCGCTTCGGCGGCAGTAATGCCCCGATGCATCGACACCATCTGATACGTGAGCTGCAGCATGCGGAGCGCGCGATCCACGGCGCGGGTCACCGGGACGGTAATCGCCGTGCTCATCGGTTACCCGCACGGCGCGGTTCCGAGACGTTGTCGCGCACCGCAACGCACACGGCAACGCATACAGCAACGCATACAGCAATGCGCAGGCCCACACACGAAGGTGTGCCCAAGGTGGCGAGCGCCGAGGCGTCCGCGTGATGTCGAAAAGGGATCAGCATTGCTGAGTGCGCATGCTAACCTCGCACTCTGACAATCCTTTTCTTTTCTTCATCTTCGACTCAACACCTGCCGAGTCGCATCGACGTCGCGTTTACCACGTGTCGTCACAATCCAATTTCCGAAACGCATGGTTGTGGAGACAGCGGCGCCCGCATCCCATGATGCAAAACGGCGGGGCGCATTCGCATGCGCCCCGCCGTCATTCGCACCGCCACAACCGACCGCAGCGAATTACATCGCCGGCAGCTGAAGATCCTGCAGCGCCTTCTTGAGCAAGTCGGTCTTCTGGCCGTCGCAGCCACGCGCCCCCTCCGCCGCCTGCACCGCCGACGTGAGCGCCGCGTTGCGCGCCGCACCGCTGGCCTTCTCGGCCGCGGCGATCTGCGCACGGATTGCAGTCACCGCCGGCGCCGCGCAGCCCTTGCGCTCGAGCTGGTCCGTGAAGGCCTTCGCCAGCGGGAAGCTGGGTGGCCACGAGATCTTCGGCTGCCCCTGCGCGTTCAGCTGGTCCCACTTCACCGTGTTCGCCGCGTCGATCTCGTTCTGCGAGATGTACTGGCTGGGCACGAGCTGGGCCACGTCCATGCCGCGCGCGATCTCCGAGCTGACGATGTTGCCGTTGTACCAGTACACCGACCACGAGCCACCCTGCACCATGCGCGACCCGTCAATCGGACCACGATCGAAGCTGGCGATTTCCTTCGGGTTCTTCGTGTCGGTCCAATCGAACACCGAGATGCCGCCCTGGTACCACGATTGCACCATCACGTCGCGTCCCGGAATCGGGATGAGCGACCCGTTGTGCGCCACGCAGTTCTCGTTCGACGTCTGGTACGTGGGAATCTTGTAGTAGCTGCGGAACTGCAGCTTCTTCTTTCCCGTCGACGGATCGTTCACGATGTCGAAGATCGCGTTGGCGCCCCACTCCGGCTTGTCGCCTTCGCGGCACTTCGGCGCGCCGCCACCGCCCCACTCGTCGCTGAACAGCATCGCCGTGCCGTCGTTGTTGAACGTCGCCGAGTGCCAGTACGCGAAGTTCGAGTCGGCCGCGGCATCGAGACGCACCGGGTTCACCGGGTTGCTGATGTCGAGCAGCAGGCCATGGCCTTCGCACGCGCCGCCGGCCAGGCCGAGCGACGGATACACGGTGATGTCATGGCACTGCGAGCCTTCCGCGCCACGGCGGCCACCCGGCGCCGCGCTGGCGAACATCTGGTTCACCGCCGCCTGCACCCCGGTGCGCACCGACGCGCTGTCCGCCGCGCTCACCGCGGTGGCGCCACGCGCCTTCGCCGCCTGATCGAGCAGACCACGCACCAGCTGCGCCGGTGCGACCATCTCGGCACCCGACTGCGGGTTCTTCACGATGAACGCCCCGGCCGCACGCTGCTCCGCGATCTGGCGCGCCGCGGCGGCCTTGTCGGCATCCGAGAGGCCATGGCTCGGCGGAGCGCTCAGACCGGCGAAGATGTTGGCACGGCCGACGACCGCCGCCTTGGCGGGATCAGCGAGCGGCACCTTGATGATTTCGATACGCAGACGCGAGGAGTTCGGATCGCTCGCGGCGAGATCACCAGCGCACCCTTCGAGCTCGGTGCTCGGACGGATTCCCGATGAACCCGACACGTAGATGTAGACGTTCTCGCGATCCTTCGGATCTTCGAGCACCGTGTGGGTATGCGACCCGCGGCACGTCTGCACGTTGGCGACGAGCTTCGGCTCCTTGATGTTGCTGATATCGAAGATGCGCACGCCACGCATGCGCTCCTTGCTCACCGCCTCGCGCACGCCGCCGGGCTTGCAGTCGATGCGGCCGTTCTGCGCCTCGGCCGACATGAACATGAGGTTCTTGTACACCGACACGTCGTTCTGCGACGCGGGGCACTCGTACGCCACCACGAGCTTGGGGCTCGACGGGTTGCTGATGTCCCACACCACGGGGCCGTTGTAATTGCCCTGAATGACGTAGTTCCCGGTGAACGCGAGGTCCGAGTTGGTGATGCCGAGGAAACCGTTCGGCGAAACGGCCTTGCCGACCACCTTCAAGTTGGACTGGAACTCGCCGGCGTCGAAGAGGCCGGCCTTCAGCGAGTTACGCGGATCGGCTGCCGGATTGGGCGCCGTGGACGGCTGCTTGGCCGGCGAGCACGCGGCGAGCACAAGGGCGGCACCGGCCAGGGCGACGCGAGTGGGAGAGGGCATCATGCGGTAGGGAGGTTGGTGGGAAGGTTGGAGCTCACTGCGGCGGAATCCAGCCACGTTCCAGCATCATGGTCATCATGCGCTTTATTTCGGTGCTCTGGTCCACCTCGACATCGTTGGCGAACTTGAACACCGTTTCGTCCTGCCCGGCGCCATCCTGCGAGAACAGCTGTTTCACCATGGTCACGGCACCACGGTGGTGCAGGATCATGAAGGTGAGGAAGAGCCGGTCGAAATCGGGGCCGCGCGCCGCATCGAGCTCCTTGAGCTGGGCGTCGGTCAACATGCCGGGCATGACCATACCGGGCATCGCCATCCCGCCGCCCATGTCGTGACCCATGTGCGCGTGCATGTCGTGCCCACCGGCGGCGCCCGGCATCGTCACCGCGCCGGTGCTGTCCACGATGGGCACCGGCTGGAGGCGATCCTTGAGCCACGTCTGCATGAGGGTGATCTCGTCGGTCTGCGCATTGATGATGCGCGCCGTGAGCCGCTGCACGGCCGCATCGGCCCCGTGCGACGGAGCCCAGCGCGAAATCACGATCGCCTGCGCATGGTGGTGGATCATCCCGGCCATGAAATCGATGTCGCCCTTCGTGTACGGATAGCGAAGGCTGTCGGCACGGGCCCGCGCGATGGCGCCGGCGTCGCCCATCTGGAAGCGGGGACCGGACGCCACGGATGACGTGGCGCTCGCACACCCCTGCAGGAGGGCCGAGCAGAGCAGGCCGGAGGCCAGAACCAGTGTACGGGAGGGGACGGACATGAGTCGAATGGCCAGATGGGGCGGGAACGGAAACGGCGGTTCGCGTCCCCGTGATTCAACGCACTGTGGTGCCGGAATGCTAGCGGTATCGCGCCGCGGCCGCCTCACGGCGACGGCGCTCACTGCCGCAGGTGATGGCTTTCGAGAAGCGGGAGCGGGGCTTGAGGATGTACCCGTCCGCCAGCTGGCTGTCGCCCGGCGTCTGGGCCAGGCCATAGCGCGGGGGGCAGGGCGCCCAGAGGGCGTCGTCCATGGCGGTCGTGACCGGCTCGGGAACCCCCCGAAACAGCCACCATACGGTAACCATGGCAATCGCCAAGAAGAGCCCGCTGACCAGCCGCGTCATGGCACGAAGGAAGTGGGGCGCACGAAGGGCTGGACCATAACGCCCGTAACCTACACGTTGCTGCACATGACCACGCCCCCCCGCGACGACCTGTTCACCCTCTTCGACCTGCGGGTCGAGACGATTGCCACCGACCGGCCCATGGTGTGCAATCACCCTGCCGGCAGCGGGTTCACCCTGCGCGGGGAAAACCTCGAGTTCCCCCCGGGGCAGACGTTTCCGCTGTACCCGCTGGCGGCGCTGCTGCCCCTGCTGCCAGCCAAGCAGCGCCCCACGCACCCCAACGACTGGATGACCACCGACGCCGAGATTGCCTGCCCCGATCCGTTCTGCGGGGGGCGTTTCCGGATTACCCGCATCGGCACCACCACGTTCCGCCACGCCGACGTGACACTCGTGCCGCTGCCCCCCGAACCGGTCGAGACCACGTGACGCCCCCGACCGCGATGCCCACGGTGCCTCGGCGGGTCTTGGCCCCGGGCTATGACGTACCGCGACTTATCAAGGGAGGTTGGCAGCTGGCCGGCGGCCACGGGGAGATCGAGCACGATGCCGCCATCGCCGACATGATGGCCTTCGCGCGGGCGGGCATCACCGCCTTCGACTGCGCCGACATCTACACGGGCGTGGAAGCCCTGATCGGGGACTTTCTCCGCGAATGGCGGCACAGCACGCCCCCCGACGGCACCGCACCGACGGTGCGCGTGCACACCAAGTGTGTCCCCGACCGGAGTGCGCTCCCCAGCCTCTCCCGCGCCGATATCGAAAGGCTCGTGGATCGTTCGCTGCAGCGACTCGGGGTGGAGCAGCTGGACCTCGTGCAGTTCCATTGGTGGGACTACACCGTACCCGGGTGGCTGGAGGCGGCAGTGCACCTCGGTGATCTCGCGCGCGCCGGCAAGATCCGCCATGTGGGGCTCACCAACTTCGACACCCCCCGCGTGGCCGCGATCGTGCAGGCCGGTGTCCCGGTGCTCACGCATCAGGTCCAACTGTCGCTTCTCGACCGTCGCCCGCTGGGGAGCATGGCCTCGCTCTGTGCCCAGCACGGGATCGGCCTGCTCACCTACGGGGCCCTCGCCGGTGGCTTCTTCCACGAGCGATGGCTCGGCGCCCCCGAACCACAGACACCGCTCGAGAACCGATCGCTGGTCAAGTACAAGCTGATCATCGACGAATTCGGCGGCTGGGCGGCATTCCAGTCACTGCTGCACACACTCGCCGGCATTGCCCGCGCCCACGGCGCCACGATTGGCGCGATTGCCCTGCGTGCCGTGCTCGACGAACCGGCGGTCTCCTCCGTCATCGTTGGTGCCCGCCACGCCCACCACCTGCCTGCCACCCTCGACGCGATACGCATCACGCTGACGCCCGAGGACCGGCGGGCGATCGATGCCCACCTCGCGGACGCGCCCGGACCGCGGGGTGATGTGTACACGCTCGAACGGGATCCGGCCGGTCCGCATGCCGGCATCATGCGCTACAACCTCAACACCACGGCGGGCCCCGCGGGGCACTGAAGCGGTCGAGTCCGGCGACGTGCTGGCACCTTCATCTGCCCTTCGGCGTATGACTGTGGCGCCGGTCGAGGCAGGGCCGATCACCACACGAGGGGGCGTGATGCAACAGGGACGCGGACAATTCTGCCGGACGCTCGGGGTGCTCACCCTCCTCGTCCCCTCAGTGCTTGCCGCACAGGGCACGCGCGGACCGACCGTGCCCGAACGACTCCCCGCCTATCGCCTGCTCGATCAGTTCAACCGGTTGGTCACCGATTCGGCGCTCGTCCGCCGCGCCTCGGTGATCATCGTGGCCGGCCGCACGGGAGCCGAAGCGGCCGAACGGTGGACCCAGCGCATCCGCGCGGCGCTCACCCCCAGCGGACCCAGCGTCATTCCCGTGGCCGATCTCGCCGGTGCCCCGCGACTCCTGCGTGGGTTGATCCGTGGCATGTTTCCGCGCGACTCCAGTGCGGCGGTCGCGCTCGATTGGGAGGGGGTCATCGGTCGCCCCATCCGCGGAGACCGGGCCCCGCTTATTGCCGCGGTCTACGGCGCCGATGGTCGGCTTCGCGCATGGATGACGCTGTCGACCAAGACCGAGGACCAGGTCACTCTGCAGCGGATCGTCGCGCTCGCCAACCTCTGACGAGGGGCCGGCCGGCGACGGGCGCTTCACCGCCGGTCCACCTCGTCCTGTCGTGCCCGCGCCAGCGCCCAGTCCACCACCGGCGCCACATCCCGGTCGGGCAGCGCCAGCGATGCCAGGGCACGCGCGATCACCGGCGCCCCGAGATCGGGCGGCAGCGCCTCGCCGAAGGCCAGCTCCGCACGCCGGCACAGGCGCTCCTCACGCGCCATGTCGCGGTCGCCGTCCGGCGCGCCCTGCCGCACCCGCTCACGAAAGGCGTGCACGCGCGCATGCACCCCCTCGTGCAGGATACTCGACGCCACCGGTGCGGCCGAGATATCGCGGCGCGCGAGGAAGGTGAGCTCGGTGAGGATCACCCGCTCCGCCGGCAGGAAGGCGCCCCGCGTAGGAAAGCGCTCGACCCGGATCCCGCGGATGTCGCGGACCAGATGACGAAACCGATGCGGCTGATACGTCATCGCCAGCGTCAGCGCTTCGTCGAGGCGCTGCAGCACGGCAGACGAGTCGATGTCAGCTCGGCTGCTGCGCAGCTCCACGGGGATGCCGTGCAGCTGCAGCGGCGTGGGACGCGCCGTTCGGATCCATCGATCGAGCCAGGACATGTCGGCAAAGATATGCCGCGCCGCCGGTCGGATGGCGTGACCCGCCGGTACGCGGTTGAGGCACCCTCACCCCGGTGTCAGCAAGGCGGCCTCGATCACATCGCAGGCCAGCGGCAGACCGGGATCCTGCGCCACCTGCGCGGCAACCTCGCCCGCACGGGCGGCGTAGCGCGGATCGGCCAGCAACTGCTCGAGCTCGCGCGCCACACGCGCCGCCTTGTAGGCCCCGGGGTAGACCGTCCGCGCGAGCCCCAGGCGCGTGAGTCGCCACGCGTTGTCGGGCTGATCGTTGGCGTGCGGCACGGCTAGCATCGGTCGCCCGGCGCGTAATGCCGTGCCGGTCGTGCCGATCCCGCAGGCATGCACCACAGCGGCGGCGTGCGGAAAGAGCAGCGTGTGCGGTGCCCCGTCCACCGCCAGCACCGTGGGCGGCAGCACACCCGTCAGCCGTTCGGTGGCCTTTCCCGCCAACAGAATCGCGCGCGCGCCGAGCCGCGAGACCGCTGCCGCGCTCTCGTCCCAGAAGGTCCCGTCGAGCTGGACCGCTGCCGAGCCAAGCGTGAATACGATCGGTGCGGGCCCCTCGCGGAGAAAGGCCGCAACCGCCGGGTCGAGCACCTGCCCGTAGTGCGCATCGTACGGCAGTTGCCCGGTGATGGTCACATTGGGCGGATAGTCGGGATACGGCCCCCCGAACACCCTGGAATACAGCGCCAGCACGCCGGCGGGCGCGTGCTGCCCGTCGAACATGGGGTTGTCGCTGCGCCCCAACCCCAGGGAGGCGCGGAAGGCCTGCACCGGCTCCATCCAGCGCGAGGCCACCTGCCGCCCGCCGGCCGCCACCCAGTCGGCCAATCGCACGTGCCACGCCCAGGGCAGATGACGAAGCCACGGCGTCATCGGCGGAAGGATCGGATCGTAGGCCGACATGAAGTTGAGCGGCGCCAAGACCGTGGAGATCCACCGGATCCCCGTCTGCTCCGCCACGATCGGTGCCGCGAGCGCCGCCGGATGGCTCACCAGCAGATCGGCGCCCTGCACGGCGGCCATGAGTCGCGCGTGCGCATCGGGGAGCGCCGGAATGAGCACCTCGCGAAAGATCGTTTCGGCACCGCGCCGCGGGTGCATACACTGGACCACCAGATCACGATCGAGATCCGGGTCGGCATCGGGGGCCGCCGGCGCGAAGCCCAGCCCCGCCGCGCGGATGATCCCTGCGTAGAACTCTGGCATGCACAGCACCACGTCGTGGCCGCGCGCACGCAGTCCCGCGCCCAGCGCCAGGTACGGATTGAGGTCGCCGTGCGAGCCCCACGTGGTGATGACGATGCGAGACATCGGGGTGGTGCGTGAACCGGTGAGGAGAACGGGGCCGCGGCTGGCGGCTCACTCCACCTGGGCGCCGGCCACGTCCCAGTTGATGCGCGTGAGCATCGCGTCCACGTAGTCGGCGCGCCGGTTCTGGTACTTGAGGTAGTACGCGTGCTCCCACACGTCGATCCCCACGATCGGCAACTCCCCCTCGAGCAGCGGCGAATCCTGATTGGGGAGACCGCGCACGGCAAGACGACTGGTGGCTGTCTTCACGAGCCACGACCAGCCGCTGCCGAACTGGCCCACCGCCGCCGTCTTGAGCGCGGCATTGAGCGCGGCGAGCGAGCCGAAGTCGCGCGTGATCATGTCGGCCAGCTTCCCCGTGGGCGCGGCCGCCGAGGCGGCACCCGGGGCCAGCAGGTTCCAGAACAGCGCGTGGTTGGCGTGGCCTCCGCCGTTGTTGCGGATGGCCGTCTGCACCGCGGCGGGCCAGCGACGCAGCCCCATGAGCAGCTCACCGAGCGTGTACTGGTGCAGCGTGGCCTGCGTTTCGAGCGCCTTATTGAGATTCGTCACGTACGCCGCGTGATGACGGTCGTGATGAATCCCCATGGTCTGCGCATCAACCGCCGGTTCCACCGCGTTGGTCGCATACGGCAGTGGCGGCAGCGTGAACGGGTACTTCTGATTGAGCACCGCGTCGGGCGCGACGGGCAGCCCCCCGTTCATCGACGCCGCCGATGCGATCCCGGCGGGGATGACGCTCGACACGGCCACTCCCGCCACCACCCCGGCGCTCTGCTGCAGGAAACCACGACGGTCCATCGTCACTCCGAGATCAAAAAGAGCGGGAAATGCGCAACTGAGGGAACGACCGAGCCGGGCTCAATACCGCGCGAGATAGCGATCGAGCTCCCACTCCGTCACACGCTGGTTGTACTCGCTCCACTCCGCACGCTTGGCGGCGAGGAACTGCTGCGTGATGTGATCACCGAGCGCACCGCAGATCACATCATCCTTCTCGAGTTCATCACACGCCTCCGCCAGAGACGTGGGCAGGTCATCGATGCGCAGGCGGCGACGCTCGCGAAACGACAGTTCCCAGATGTTCGTGTTCACGGGCTCTCGCCAATCGGCCTGCGTGGACACCCCGTCGAGACCGGCGGCCAGCATCACGGTCAGTGCGAGGTAGGGGTTGGCGGCCGGATCGGGCGTACGCAGTTCGAGCCGCGTACCCGCGCCGCGCCGCTCCGGCACGCGAATCATCGGCGACCGGTTCCGCATACTCCACGCGACGTTGACCGGCGCCTCGAAACCGGGCACCAGGCGCTTGTAGCTGTTCACGAGCGGGTTCGTCACCGCCGTCATCGCGCGCGCATGCCGGAGCAGCCCGCCGATGTAGTGCAACGCCGTCAGGCTCAGCGACCACTCGCGCGAGGGGTCCCAGAACGCGTTCTGGTGATTGCGGAAGAGACTCTGGTGCGTATGCATGCCGCTGCCATTCTGCCCGAACACCGGCTTGGGCATGAAGCTCGCGATCAGCCCGAACTGCCGCGCCACCTGCTTCACCACGAACCGGAAGGTCGCGATGTTGTCGGCGGTGCGCAGGGCGTCGGCGTAGCGGAAATCGATCTCGTGCTGGCCGTGTGCCACCTCGTGATGCGAGGCTTCCACCTCGAACCCCATCTGCTCCAGCGCATCCACGATCGCGCGCCGCGCGTCCTCGCCCAGATCCATCGGCGCGAGATCGAAATACCCCCCCACATCATGCGTGTGCGTGGCGGGGCGGCCATCGGCCGTGGGCTTGAAGAGGAAGAACTCCGCCTCCATCCCCGCGTTCATCACGAATCCCTGCGCCGCCGCCGTGGCCACCTGCCGCTTGAGCGCCCCGCGCGGATCCCCGCTGAACGGCGTACCATCGGGCATGGTGATGTCACAGATCAGGCGCCCCACCCGCGCCGCCGGATCCCCCCACGGAATGATCTGGAAGGTCGCGAGGTCGGGCGCGAGCAGCATGTCCGATTCCTCCACCCGCACGAAGCCGGCGATGCTGGACCCATCGAACATGAGGTCGCCGTGTAGCGCCTTCCTGAATTGCGAACTCGGGATCTCGACGTTCTTGATGACGCCCAGAATGTCGGTGAACTGCAGGCGCAGGAACCGGACCTGCTGGGCTTCCGCGAGCTCGAGGATGTCGGCGGCAGTGGCACCGGACAGGTTGCCCGGAACGAGGGAACGGCTTGGCGTGGCCATGCCCAATAGTACTAACTTTCCGTGCTCATGACTTCTCCGAACAGCTCCGCCGGCGCCGGGTTCTGCGCCGCCTGTGGCGCGGCCCTCTCCGGCAGCGCCCGCTTCTGTCACCGTTGCGGCACCCCCGTGGGACAGGGGCTCCCCGTAACCCGTGGCACCGCCCCCGCCGGCGGCGCGGCGGCCGTGCTCCCCTGGGGCGTGGCCTTCGTCGCCCTGCTTGCCCTCGTCGCCATGGTGGCCGGCAAGAACTTCGGCGGGGCCAAGGGATCGGCACTCGACGGCTCGGCGAACTCGCTCCCCACCCAGGCGCTCGACGGACAGGCCGCTGCCGCCGATCAGAGCGGCGCGCCATTCGCCGGGGGAGCGGGCGGACCCGCCCCCAACATCGCCAATCTTTCCCCCAGCGAGCGCGCCAACCGGCTCTACACGCGCATCATGGAGTACGTCGAAGCGGGCAAGGTCGACTCGGTCGCCTTCTTCGCCCCGATGGCCCTCGCCTCGCACGAGATGCTCGACGGCCCCACCGCCGACGAGCGCTACCACTTCGGCCGCATCGCTGAAGTCACCAACAATGCCGCGGTCGCTAGAGCGCAAGCCGACACGATCCTGCAGCAAACCCCCGATAACTTGCTGGGCCTGCTTCTCGCCGCGCGCGCAGCCCGCATGACCAACGAGCTGAGCGCCGCCAAGGGCTTCGACCAGCGACTGCTCAAGGCGCTCGAGCCACAGCTCGCGACGAACCTGCCGGACTACCAGATGCACCGAGCCGAAATCGATCGCGCCGTGAGCGACGCGAAGCAGTAAGCTTGAGGGGTGTCCGAGCCCCTGCCTCCCCTCGGCCGAACTGCAGGCCGGATCGACAGCGCACGCGGTGCCGAGCGCTCTGCCGAGCCCTGTGCTGATCGCTGTGCTGATCGATGTGCTGATCACTGTGCTGAGCGCCTCACCCTCCTCGCCCACGCGCAGGAGCTGCTCGCGCAGCCTGCCAGTGAGACCGGTGTCTTCTCCGCCATCGCGGAAGCGGTGCAGCGTGTGGTGCCCAGTGCCGCCTGCGACATTTTCGTCACCGGCGACAACGAGTGGCAGTGCGCCGTGCATCTGGTCCAGGGGCACCGGGTCAGCAGTGCGCGCTTGCCGCTCGCCGATCTCTCGCTCGCGCGTCTCACCGCCGCAACCGGCGTGTCGCGTCTGGCATCGCATCGCTACGACAGCATCGGTGTGCCGCGCGGCACCACCGAGTTGTGTGCCGCCGTGCGCTTCGGCCAACACAGCACTGGGGTGATTCGGCTGCTGTCGGCACCAGCGGCGCCGTTCGATGCGCAGGATCTCGACCTGCTCACGATCATCGCCCGCCATGCCGGCACCGCCGTCGCAAGGGCGCAACTCGTCTCGCGACAGGACCAGCAACGGCAGCAACGGCAGCAACGGCAGCAGCGCGACACCATCATTGCCCCCGTGGCCGCGAGCGGGACGATCGCGGAGCAGCTACGCACCATCGAGAAAATGGTCGCCCTCGGTGAACTCGTGGGCGGGGTGGCGCACGACATCAACAATCCCCTCACCGGAATTTCGGCGTTCGCACAACTGCTGCTCGAAGAGGAGCTCAGTGCGACGCAGCGCGAATCGGTTCAGCTCATCAAGCAGGAGAGCGACCGGGCCACGCAGGTGATCAGGGACCTGCTGCACTTTGCCCGCACGAGCGAGCGCGAAACCGGACCCGTGAGCGTGAATGCGGTGCTGGAGCAGACCGTTCGCCTCCGCGCGTACCCGCTGCGCGTCGCCAATGTGCACGTGCAGCTCGATCTTGATGCGCGAGCCCCCGCCGTGAACGGCAATCCGCAGAAGCTGCAGCAGGTGCTGCTCAACGTGATGAGCAACGCTGAGTACGCCATGCAGGATCGCCATGAACGCGTGCTCATGCTGCAAACACGGCTGGACGGCGATTCCGTGTGTATCATGGCCCATGACACTGGCCACGGCATGTCACCGGAGGTGCAACGGCACATCTTCGAGCCGTTCTTCAGCACCAAACCGGCGGGCGTGGGAACGGGGCTCGGCATGAGTGTGAGTCACGGCATCATTCTGGCACACGGCGGCACGATCGGCGTAGCATCAGAGGCCGGCGTGGGTACCACGGTGACCATCCGTCTGCCAGCGCTGTCCGCGTCACCTGCAGGGCACGCCTCGCCTTAGCCCGTCAGCCTGTCATGTCCACGATCCCGGCCATTGATCCCGTTGGCGCCATCGAGGCCGCTGTGGCGGCCACCGTGGACGACGCGCTACGTCGCATTCTCGTCGTGGACGACGAGACCAGCATCCGCCTCGCACTGAGCCGTTTCCTGCGGACCCGCGGGTTCGAGGTCGAGATGGCGGATTCAGGGGCGGCCGCGATCAGCGCGCTCAAGCGCCAGCGCTGTGCCCTGATGCTGTGTGACCTGCGGATGCCGGGCATGACCGGCCTCGAGGTGGTACCGCACGCGCTGGCGGTCGACCAGGACCTGGGCATCATCATGCTCACCGCGGTGAACGACGCCACCAGCGCCACCGAGGCGCTCACGAAGGGGGCATTCGACTACCTGACCAAGCCGGTGGAGCTGCCCGACCTGGAGGCCGCCGTGGAGCGCGCCCTCGCTCGGCGCATGCGCACGATGGAGCGGCGCGCGGTGGATCACCTGATCCGCGAGGAGGTGTCGCTGCGTACGCTGCAGCTCGAACGCGAAAAGGGCGCCCTGCGCGAACTCACGGTCAGTGTGGCGGAAACGCTGATCAACGCGATGGAAGCGAAGGACGTCTACCTGCGCGGCCACTCCGTGCGCGTGGCGGAACTTGGCGCCGCGATCGCCGTGGAGCTCGACCTGCCCGACCACGTCGTGGAGCAGGTGCACACCGCCGGCCGCCTGCACGACGTGGGCAAGATCGGCATCCGCGAGTCGGTCCTGAACAAGAACGGCCCGCTCACCGCCGAGGAATTCGCCCACGTGAAGGACCACGTGAGGATCGGCCTCGAGATCCTGCACCCCCTCAGCCACCTCGGCGAGTCGCTGCATTTCATCCGGGATCATCACGAGCACTGGGACGGCAGCGGCTATCCCTTTGGCCGCGCCGCCTTCGACATCACGATCGGCGGGCGTGTGCTCAC